>Ga0075163_10000029_pt1 | contig 152253 bp, 124 predicted proteins | sample JI1023141ADNA_FD_71478 | JGI IMG/M metagenome (GOLD analysis project Ga0075163, IMG submission 71478) | Wastewater effluent complex algal communities from Wisconsin, to seasonally profile nutrient transformation and Carbon sequestration -... | ecosystem: Engineered > WWTP > Effluent > Algae...
TCAAGATACTTGGCTCTGTCAATGCCGTAATCGATCATATAAGCATGCTCATAGACATCGAGCACAAGGAGAGGCACTGTGGCTGTGGGACTGAACATATTGTGGGTATCCAGGCCAAAGAAGTCGATATGGTTACCGCGCATGTTATAGCCAACAATGACCCAGCCGCGCATACTTTTGCCACTGGCCTTGAGGAAGTCCATAAACTTGGCGCCAGAACCAAAACGCTCATCAAGAGCGGCTTTGAGATCGCCAGTGGGCTCGCCACCACTACCACCGAGATTACCAAAATAAAGCTCGTGATAGACCACGCCATTTACAGCAAAGCTCTGCTCTAACAAAAGCTCACGTAAAGGTGAATATGTGGCATTGGCGGAAGTAATGTCCACGTCTTTAAGTTTGTTGTAAATCTCATTGGACTTGCCGACATAACCTTTATATAGCTTGAGGTGCTGCTCAATCTGGCTGGATGAGAGACCTGGCATATTTTTGGTAACCAGTGCACCAAAGTCTTTGGCGGTATATGGTTCGGCACTTACAACTTTTTGCTCGGCTGCTTTGACAGCGCCAACGGTAGCAATACTAGTGGCGGCTACAGCGCCCAGCATCAATGCTTCTCTTCTGGTAATCAGTCCTTGCTTATGGGCCTCAAAGTTGCCCACCGTTTCTTTATCCTTAAATGCCATGCTTGCTCCTTATCACAGAGTAAAAGAGATCCCAAAGAGATTGTGACCATCTTGAGCCATAAAAGTTCCAGCAAACTTAAATCAATTGCCAAGCAATTAAAAAACCTAGTTCAAAGCCGGAATTTTCGGCCGCTCAGCTTAACATATTCACATCGCCCAACGGTGTTGCCAAGCGCGGCCCCGTAACTCAAAACCAAAAGAGAATGCATCATGTCTATTCAATCAGCCCAGACATCGGCCTCGGATAAAACCGAAAAAAACCTCAAACCAAGCGCCAGTCACAGTTTAACTCTGAGACTCAAAATCACCAATTTGCCAGGTATGTTGGGCAAAGTGACATCCTTAATTGGTGAAATCGGCGGAGATATAGGGGCGATAGATATCCACGGCTTTGAAAACGATGCCATCATCCGCGATATCACGGTCAAAGTCCGTGATGCCAGCCATGGCGAAAAATTAGTACAAGACCTTAAGAACATAAAAGGTATCGAAATCGTCAACGTCTCAGACAGAACCTTTTTGATGCACCTTGGTGGCAAAATCACAGTAACAAATAAAGTGCCACTCAAGACTCGCGATGACCTCTCCATGGCTTATACACCTGGTGTAGCAAGAGTTTGTATGGCTATTCATAATGAGCCCGAAAACGTCTATAAACTGACTATCAAGCGCAATACTGTGGCAGTTGTATCCGATGGCACAGCAGTCTTAGGACTGGGTAATATCGGACCGGAAGCAGCGCTACCGGTGATGGAAGGCAAGGCCATGCTCTTTAAGGAGTTTGGCAAAATCGATGCCTTTCCTATCTGTCTAGCCACTCAAGACACCGAAGAAATCATCAAAGCCTGCAAATATATTGCCCCTGTATTTGGTGGCATAAATCTAGAGGATATTTCAGCACCACGCTGTTTTGAAATCGAAGAAAGACTAAAAAAAGAACTAGATATTCCAGTATTTCATGATGACCAGCACGGTACGGCTGTAGTGGTCCTGGCAGCACTGATAAACGCCACCAAAATAGTCAAAAAAGAAATGGCTAACCTCAAAGTAATAGTTAGCGGTGTAGGCGCGGCTGGTGTGGCATGCTCCAAAATCTTGATCAATGCCGGCGTCAAAAATATTATTGGTTTTGACCGCACTGGCGCTATCTACAAAGGCCGCGACAATATGAACTTTATGAAAGACTGGTTTGCCGAGCATACCAATCCCACAGGGTTCAAAGGTTCAATAGAAGATGCCCTGGAAGGTGCTGACCTCTATATGGGCTTATCCGGTCCAGGCACAATACAAGCGATTTCACTCAAAAAGATGGCTAAAGACGCCATTGTCTTTGCCATGGCTAACCCGGTACCTGAGGTGATGCCAGAAGAAGCAGCTCCTTATGTGCGGATTATGGCCACTGGACGCTCTGACTATCCAAACCAGATTAACAACGTCCTTTGCTTCCCCGGTATCTTTAGAGGTGCCCTCGATTGCCATGCTAGAGACATCAACGAAGAGATGAAACTGGCAGCAGCCTATGCCATCGCCTCCTGTGTTGCCGACTCTGAGCTAAACGAGGATTACATCATCCCTGGTGTATTTAATCCGACAGTGGCCCAAAAGGTAGCCGAGGCAGTCACCGAAGCCGCCATGAAGACCGGAGTAGCTCGCCGCTATAAGAGTGACGAATACAATCAATAAGTATTGGTCTAAGTGGGTTTATAAACTCGGCTAATCTGGTAGGTATTTAACTAGCCAACATTAGCCGAGGTGAATTTCATGTCAGTAGATAAGCAGCGCAAACAAAGGGAAGAAGAAGCTCTCCGTCGCGCTGACCAAGAACGTGCCGAAAGACGCCGCCGTGAAGAAATGGACAATCGGCGCCAGAAAGAAGAGTACGAAAGACGCCGCTGGGATGAAATGGTACGAGAAAAACAATTGGCTAAAGTAGCAATGGAGGCTAAGGCCGCCGAAGCAAAACAAGACTCCTTTATGAAAGAGCTTGAGATCAAAAAAGAGAACGAAGATCAGGCCACTCTCAACGATACAGCGGCAAGCAATCAAAAGCCTGCCAGTACTTAAGGTGCCAGTTTGCGCTGCAAGGTCTTGAGCCCGGCTTTATAGTCGGATATACGACCCTGGTGAATATCGAGCACTTTGTCCATTACAAGCCCGGCATTGAGCGGCCTTTTAGCCGCCTGTGCCAGGCTTTCTGTTTTTACAGGCTCAATCAGACTCTCATCCAGACCAAAGACATAGGCAGCTTCGCGGGCAAACTCATAACGCGAAACCCGACCTGTGCCAGCCACATTAAAAATACCATCACGGTCTCTCTGAGCTAAGAGCACACTGACATTTGCTAACTCACTCGATAAAGTGGGATTGCCTACTTGATCGTCAGGTACTTTGACTGTCTCATTATTGAGCAGACTCTTGAGTAAACGGATGACAAAATTTTTGCCCTGCCACTCCACACCATAGACAACTGTGGTGCGAATCACCAGATTGGCAGCCTGAGCAAGACAGGCATTTTCTGCGGCCAGTTTATGTTGACCGTAAACACTGACTGGATTTGTTTTATCGGTCTCCTTGTAGGGACCACCTACACCATCAAAAACATAATCAGAAGAAAAATAGACTACTTTACTTCGGCTCTTGAGGGCGGCTTCAAAGACATTGATGGCGCCCTGGACATTGACCCGATGCGAAAGCTCAGGGTCACGCTCACAACCATCCACATTGGTATAAGAGCTGGGCAAATAGATGGTTTTTGGTTTGAGCCTGGCAATTAGCTCATTAACTTGCCCTTTATCACTTATATCAAGATGAGTCAGCGGAAAGTGGGGTGGATTGTGAGAAGTATAAGTACCGACAACTTCGCACTCTTCACTCTTAAGATAATCAACAATCGCTCCTCCGACTTGGCCGGAGGCACCAATCACCAGATCTGTCATTTGTTGACTAAAGCCCAATCATAAGGGATATGATTTTTGTCAGGGCTGAGACGTTTAATCTCATCGACTTGATGTACGTGACTGGCCAGATTTGCCACCAGAGATGGTGTGGTACCAACACCCTTAAAACCATTCCAAACATTGGGTGGCACCTGGACAAGCTTGTAGTCACCTTCACCCATAAAGATTTCCTGGACCACTCCTTTTGTGGGAGAGCCTTCGCGTTCATCAAAGAGCACAAGTTTAATAGTGCCTGTAACCACAACATAGTTAAGAGTCATGATGCTGTGAATATGCCAACCTTTGACTACGCCAGGATAGACTTGACTGAAATAAATCTCGCCAAAGCCACTAAAGAGCGGGTCATCAGCTCTCATCATATGCATGATTTTGCCGCGCTCATCGACAATCTGTCTGAGCTTTTTAATTACAACACCATCAATTATATCTGCCATATTTATTTCCAGAGCCGCCAGGGAGCTTCGTCTTGTGCCCATAGCTTTTGCAATGTCTCGACATCACGCATGGTGTCCATACATTGCCAGAAGCCATGATGAAGATATGAACTCAATTCATTTTCTTGAGCCAGCTGTATTAAAGGCTCACGCTCAAAAATCGATGTCTCATCGGTCATATAGTCTCTAACAGATGGCTCCAGTACAAAAAAGCCACCATTGATCCAGCCGCTATGAGTTTGTGGTTTTTCTTCAAAGCGCGAGACTGTTCGATTCTCGCCCTGGTTGTCAAAGTATATTTCACCAAACCTGGCAGGCGGTCTGACAGCGGTAACTGTCGCCTTTTTACCTTGTTTTTTATGCAAAGCTACTACTGCATTGATATCTACATCGGCTACGCCATCGCCATAGGTGACAAGAAACGGCTCATCTCCTATATATTGAGAAGCGGCTTTGATACGACCACCAGTCATGGCATTAACGCCAGTATCAATCAGGTGAACAGTCCAATCTTCAACATCGGCGTCATGGCTGACAGTGACAGCACCTGTCCTGGTTTTGACAATTAAGTCACTGTCTCTGTGGCGGTAATTAAGGAAGTATTCCTTGATTACTCCACCCTTATAGCCAAGAGCAATGACAAACTCTTTGAAGCCGAAATGCGAATACAGCTTCATAATGTGCCAGATTATCGGGCGACCCCCGATTTCCACCATGGGTTTGGGTTTGACTTGCGTTTCTTCTTGCAAACGCGTGCCGAGCCCGCCGGCTAGTATTACAACTTTCACCCGAGATCCTTATCCAACAGACAATTTAGCGCTCAGGGTTATAATTATAGCTCTTTATCCTGGGTATCCTCGTAGACAAAAAATGTCAAACAGCAAAGCCGACCAACTCCGTCAACAAATCCTTGATCTTGTTGGCCAATATCAAAAGCTCAACTGGCCCCAAAAGGACTTTGCCGAGGGTGATTTTATTCCCTATGCAGGACGCATCTTTGACGAGCACGAGCTTGTCAATCTGGTCGAAGCCTCGCTAGATTTCTGGCTGACCACAGGCCGATTTGCCAAGCAATTTGAGACCGAATTTGCCGCTTATCTGGGCAGACTCTACGCTATCCTCTGTAATTCGGGCTCGAGCGCTAACTTACTGGCCATCTCTGCCCTCACCTCGCCGCGCCTGAGAGACAAACAACTCAAACCCGGTGACGAAATCATCACTGTGGCGGCTGGTTTTCCCACAACTGTGGCGCCTATAGTACAAAACAACCTGGTGCCTGTCTTTATCGACGTCGACTTGCCAACACTAAATGCTGATACCAGCTATCTAGAAGAAGCCCTGAGCGAACGCACACGCGCTATTGTCCTGGCGCACACACTGGGTAATCCCTTTGATCTTGATAAGGTCATGGCTTTTGCCCACCGCCACAATCTCTTTGTCATCGAGGACAACTGTGACGCCCTCGGCAGCCTCTACCGCGGCAAATTGACCGGCACCTTTGGCAATCTGGCTACCACAAGCTTTTATCCAGCCCATCACATCACAATGGGTGAAGGCGGCTGTGTCACCACATCTGATGCTCAGTTTAAGTTGATAGTCGAATCTCTCAGAGACTGGGGACGTGACTGTTATTGCGACCCGGGTAAAGACAATACCTGCGGCAAGCGCTTTGGCTGGCAGCTTGGAGCCTTACCGCAAGGCTATGATCACAAATACATCTACTCTCATTTGGGCTACAACCTCAAACTAACTGACATGCAAGCGGCTATCGGCGTAGCACAGTTGCAAAAACTGCCTGGCTTTATCAAAGCACGTAGACATAACTGGAATTTACTTAAAAAAGGTCTTTCCGAATTTACAAGAGAGCATCTGATTTTGCCTGAAGCCACCGTAGGTAGTGAACCGAGCTGGTTTGGTTTTCCTATTACAGTCAGAGACGATGCCCCTTTTACAAGATCTGCACTGGTGCAACATTTAGAAGCTCACAAAGTAGCCACAAGACATATTTTTGGTGGCAATATGCTCAGACAACCGGCCTTTATGCAAGTCACGCACCGCTCTATAGGGGAGTTACCCAATACAGATAGAGTGATGAATAACTCTTTTGTAGTTGGCGTTTACCCGGGCATAAACGATGACAGTGCAGCCTACATGGTCGACGTCTTTGCCAAGTTTTTTGCTGCTCTATAATCAGCTGGCAGCACTAGCCATTTGCGCTTTGAGTCCATCAATGCGCTCATGTATGCGCTCAGCTTTTTGCTTACGATCTGTATCATCTTCTTGCATGTAGTTGTTTTGACCATCTTCACTATTGATGGCAACATCTTCAAAGAGATTGACACACATCTCCTGGGCGCTCTCCATAAAGATCTCGGACTCACCCTGGTCATGCTGAATCAAACAAACCTCAGCCAGACTCAAAAGCACATCAATCATATGCTCGTGTTCTGAGGGATAAACTTTGTACTGTACTTCCAAAATTTGACGATAGCATTCCTCGGCCAGATCAAAACGCTCCATAGCCTTATAGACTCGCGCCAAAAGCTCAATAGGTGCCACAGTCTCCAGCGAGGCATCACCAAACAAATCGAGCGACACATCCACCAGCTTGGCACCGGCCGAGGCAGCCTTAGTATAGTTACCAGCCTTGCTAAAAACATCCACCAGTTGTTTGAGGATGGGCAAGCCGACAGCCTTGCGACTGAGCCCCATCTCATCGAGACAAGAGAGCACTTCTGCTGCCAAAAAGGATTTATGGTCTTTACTCAATCGACCGGATTCTAATTGATTCATCAATGCCACGATAGTAGCAAGTGCTGTATTAGCATCGCTTTCGCGCTCGGAGAGATGGAGCAGACAAAGCAGCACACCTTCTTTTTCGGCAGCTTCTTTGAGGGGACTATCGGGCGCATTAAGACCACTGCTCAAAAACTCGATAATTTCTGGTCCAAAATAAGTAAACTGCTCACGTTTTTCGCTGGCAGCTTGAGCCCTTACTATAAAGCGCAAGGCTCTACTCAGCCCAGCCCAGGCCCGGTTACAGTGGTCACCATTGTAAGAAAGCAAGCGACAGAGCAAAATAGTACGCATATAAAGGATAGAAGCACAGGCATAGCGCTCATCTTGCAGATAATATTCAGCCAGATTAAAGCAGCTCAAACCTGGCTCTAATGGTGGTGCACTCTTTAATGTTTCCAAATGAGTATCACAGCCCATTGCCAGTGCTTGTGCCACTTCTTCTCGACCAGCCTCATTGAGGACACGAGCCAGCCCACCCGATACAAAAAATAGACCTTCATGATCTTCTTTGCCACCAATGGCAAAACTGAGACGGGCAGCTTGATAGAGTTGCTCAGCTAGTTTGTGATCATTACCAGCAAAGCTCAACTCAGCACCAGCCAAAAGGGCCCAGCCAGCCACATCCGAAACCACTCCGTGATCTGCTAACTCTTTAAGCAACATCCAGCTATTGACACTGGGGTAAGCCACGGCCAACTTGCCTAGAGTAGGTATATCGAGCACTGTATCGAGGGAGGAGAGCAAACATTTGCGTCTGTCTTCAGCACTCTCTAGACTGGCAATAAAGCGATCCTGGACCGAGGCTCTAGCATAGGCACTGAGATCTGGCGCAGCTTTTGTACCCTCAACCTGACTGAGTTGGTATTTGAGATTTTCAACTTCATTGCGTAATTGATCAATTTGAGCAATAGACTCAAGGTCCTTTAATAGCTCAGTCTGTTTACGATCAAACCGATCTACAACAGCTTTGAGTGCCCGGTCAAATTCATTGGATAAGCCAGTTAGCTCTTTGTTAAACTCACTTTGCAGATTATTCTTGAGCTGACGTTCTTGCTCGCTGATTGATTCGGTAATGCCAGCCAGACTCTGAGTCCTAAATCTGGTCACAGTCTCAGACAAAAGTCCCACTTCGCGCTTAAGCGTAGCTAGATCTGCTAACGTCTGATTGCCGCCACGAGTACGCCCATGTGTCACATCCATCATGCGACGCATACTTATATAGATGAAGATGCCATAGCAAAAGCTGGCAGCAGCGACAAGCAAAGCACAAAAAGCCAGTAATTGAGGAGTCATTTTAAATAGCTCCTCAGATAGTCCACTAGATGATCAAAACTCTGATTGAGAGTATCAAAATGACTCTCAGCCTTTAGCCAGTTGTTACTGCGACTGATTTCTTCCATCTGGCTGGACAACTGTTCTATTTGTTCTGCCACCACAATACGCGATGCTCCTTTGAGCATGTGCGATGTTGATTTCAGGGCTTTTTCATCACGATTAAAAATAGCCTCCTGCATCTTTTCCATTACATCCTGAGTATCTTCCAGGTAGGCAGCGACTAGCTCACGCGCCAGATCCCGGTCAAATTGAGCTTCTAGCTCGGAGAGCTTGGCGGGTGGATTGTTTGTACCCTCTAATTCCTGGGCGGTCATTATGATTGTTACGCTTCCTTTTTAGACTGTATTGAGTTTCATCGCCTGTTCATCAAAAGCTTCTGGACAGGCTTTACGCAGATCAGCCTGAGAGCGCAGATAAACTGTTTTGAGTTTGAGATACTTTAGTCTCACCTGAGGCCAGTCGCTGCTACTGGCATAAGTGATAATGTCCGAAGCCACTCTAGTCATCAGCTTGAGGCCGAGACTGGCACAGGGACCTTTAATACTATTGGATAACTGTTTGACCTTTTCGACATTGTTCTCGTCGATAGCCTTTTGCATCGATCCGACAAAGCCCTCCATTGCCGCCAAAAAGGACTTCATTATGTCTTTTAGCTCCTCGCGGCTGTAACTTGCCGCTATATTATCAGCATCAAAGGGAGCGGTCTCGCCACCACTCATGGTATCGCTAATTTGAGCTTGCAAGACTTGATCGCCAGCGGCATTATGCTCGTGCCCGAGGGCTGTCTCAATTACGCGCGAGAGTGTGCCTTCGTTGATACCTTTAGTGAGATAGTCATCCATACCCGCCGATATGCAGCGCTCTTTATCAGCATCACGGTCATAACTGGTCATGGCAATAATCGGTACATGCCGGCCCAGTTCCACTTCGCGCCTTCTGATTTCGGCCGTTGCTTCATAGCCATTCATCACTGGCATGTCGCAATCCATAAATATAATGGTCAGGTCTTTATGATAATGGTTCAGGGCTTCCAGACCATTTGCTGCTACTTCAGTTTTGAATCCTAACTTACGCAATTGATGCACAAGCAGTTTTTGATTGACTGGGATATCATCGACTATCAGAGCACGGCGCTCTGCAACTGGGGCAGGTGCAACAGGCTCAAATACGGGCAATACTGGTGCTGCCTCAAGTACAGGCAGTGCCTGGGCTTGACTTTGTTCCTCGCGACTTTGATCCAGTTCATCGGATTGTTCAGGTTCAGGCTCAGCTACAGCACTTTGCCATACTGGCAATTCTTCCTCTACAGGAGCCTCAACACTGGGCTCAGGTAATGGTTCTGCCATGGGTTCTGCCATGGGTTCTGCCATGGGTTCGGCGATGGGTTCTGATACAGGCTCTGGCTCTGGCTCAGGGACAGAGTCTTCTTGTGCGGAGGTCAAAGCAGGGCTTTCATGATGTGCAAAGACACTAACTGGTTCGTCATCTCGACTATCATCAAGGACTTGCGGCACTTCTCTAACAAAATCCGAAAACTCACTCCAGAGTGCTGCTTCTTTTTCTACTTCAGCACCGATTTCTTCGATGTCATCAACGAGCAAGTCGTTGTCGGCATCACTCACAGCCTCTACGGCTTGAGCGTTCATGTCAGCCTGGCTATCATCAACAGGAGGATTAAAGTCCTCGTTTGCCTCTGGCTCCTCTGGGGTCGTGACACTTTCTTCTTCAACGCTTATCACTGGCTCAGCGGCCGCTTCAATCACAGATTCAACAGCTAAACTGGCAACTTCAGGCTCGGCTTGGGTCTCAGCTACTGGCGCCTCCAGCACTTCTAGTGGTGGTTCGGTTATTTGAGGCTCTGGGATTTTTGCTTCGGGCAAGATTTCATCGATTAACTCACTGGCATCAGGCTCTGCCACAAGCATACGGTTGTAGCTATTGAGTACTTCGGTAGTCTGAGGCTGACCAGTGATGATGTTATCGAGCCCTTCTTCTATGTCTCTAAAAAATGGTTCTTCAATCTCGCTTAAGTCGTGATTATATGAGTCTGGCAATACTGCCTGTGGTGCGGCAAATTGATTAAAAGCAAGGGCGCTGCCAATGACCCGATTAAAATCAGCCACTGGACTATTTAAACGCTCTAGCTGACCTCTCAGTTCACACAATAGTTGGGCGATTTTTTGCTCAAGTTGAGCTTCTTCAGTGGCCTCTGCCACAAATGTAAGACAGCCACCATAATGCCCTTCGTCATCGGTTAGGGGCTTGCCAACAAACTGTAGCCATTTGACTGTGCCACCATCTTTGCCATCACTGAGGGCAAAGCGTCCAGACAAAAGAACACTATCCTTTGCCTTGACCGAGCGCTTGTCTTGAGGCACATCCCATGGTTTGACAGCAACAGGGACTAGACCATCTTGCCCTGGCTCATAAAAGGCAATGTGATTATTTTCAAAGTCCTGACCGCTCATACCGGTGAGAGTATAAAACGCCGGATTAGCCAGCAGTACCTGACCCTCTTCACCAGTCAATACAGCGCCGAGACTGCGTTCTTTGGAGAGCCTCATAATGATGCCTGGTACGAGGGCCAGCTCCAGATGCTGGCTATCACTAATCAATGCCTTGACAGCTTTTTCGAGTCCTGACTTGGAAGCGACAGTACTTTCGATTTGAGACAGCTCGCTTTGCAAAGCACCAATTTGACTGGTCAGTTTGCGCATCAAACCCGACATCAAATCGGCACCTAGCATAGTATTATCGGATGCCATCGCAAACTCCATTAGTAAAAAGCGCTATCAAGCCCTGAGAAATATACCCGTGGCTGATAGGCCCCTAACTATATAAAGTTTCTTCTGAGATAGTGTAATCTTCAAAAAATTTCTTGCTATCGAGAATTATCAGCATCTCGCTTGTCACCGCCAGGGTAAAACCGCTCAGTCGACCGGTCAGTCCACTAAATTCAGTGACCAGTTCTAGCTCATCAACATCTTTGACACCGACAAGCTCCTCAATGGCCAGAGCCAGTTTATGCCCTTCAAAGGCAATCACCAGAGCATATTTTGAGCGTTCACCAAAACCCACACTGGCACCAGAACCAAAAAGCGATGGCGGGTCAATGAGGGTTAAAATCTCGCCTCTAATGTTGGTCAAGCCAATAAATGGAGCGCCAAGACCAGGCACCGGTGTGACCGATTTTAGCTTATAGGCGCCCTGGACATAGGCTGTCTCAAAACCAAATTTGCCACCGCCAATGCCAGCCACCACTACTTGATAAGCAAGAGTTTTTAGCTCATCGTTTAAGAGTGGTCGAGCCAGACGACGCGCTCTGGCCCGCAAGATTTTATCCCGCAATACTCTGTTTAATTCACTTGTGGGATTGTTTTGAGTCAATTTCGATGAGGCTGTCTACAACTTTGAGCAGATCACCAGCGCTGGTACCTTCTGACCAGGGCAGAGTGTCTGCACTGGGCAATTTTAATAGATTGTCGCGCAAATGTTGCATATGAGTGCGGGCCAGGTCAAGCTCACCTTGACTGATTAGATAACTGGCCAGCAAAAATTCGGCGGTGACAAAATTAGGATCGAGGTTGATGCAGTGCACAAGAGCTAGACTGGCGGCCTCATAATTACCAGCCTCCTGCAAAACCAGAGCTTTGAGATAGTAGCCATCTGGACGCTTTCTATCGACACCGATATAGCGCTCTACCACTGCCAGGGCTTCTTTGAGACGCCCCAAGCTGTTAAGAGCCCGCGCTCTCAGCTCCAGTATCTCCAGATAGCGATGGGAGGCGAGCACTTTTGTGTCAATTGAGTTTTCTACGGTATCAAGCCAGGATATAGCTGAGTTGTAATCGCCCTGTGCGATTAGTTTGGAGGCCCGCGCCACTGAGCGCTCCAGGTCACTGAGTGCAAATTGACTTTTGCCTGGTGACAATTGCGGCTTTGTATAAAAATAACTGCCCTGGACGATTCTTTGCTCCAGTAGCTCTGGTTTAACTTTACCTACCTCGGTAGCACTCAAACTGAGATAGCCGCCCGGAGCCAGACTATGAGCCAAACGTGTTAGCACCGGCTGCATTTTGTTTTCGCAAAAGTAGATAAGCACATTGCGGCAGGCAATAAAATCCATATCGTTAGTATCAGTGATGGACTTAGGATAGTCATCACAGGCTAAATTGAGATAGTCAAATCGCACCATTTGTTTAATGCGGTCACTGATGCGATAACGCCCATTTAGCTCAGTAAAATGTCTCTTTTCGGCTTCAAAATCGATACAGGCATTACGAAATGACCATTCACCATAGATACCCTCACGGGCACGCTTAATAAAATCAGGATTGATATCGGTGGCAAGAATGCTAATTTGCCAATCATCGATATCGGGTATCACCCGGCACAAAAGCATAGCCAGGCTGTAGGCTTCTTCCCCTGTACAGCAACCAGCACTCCATAAGCGTAATTTGCGGGTAGCCCGATTTTTGGCAACTAATTCAGGCAATATTTGAGTGAGCAGCGCCCGGTAACTATTGGGCTCTCTAAAAAAGTAAGTCTCACCCACTGTGAGATGCCGGGCAAAGCGCTCCACCTGGCTTCTATCCACCCGTTCGGAGACGAGGCTGGCGGCCACTTCCCAGGCATTGACATTACTCTCGGCAGCAAGGCGAGCAAAGGCTCGCTCCAGATCAGACAGACGCTCTTCTGGATAATGCAATCCAGTGACTTCGCTGACTACCAGAGAGAGGCGCTGAAGAAATTCATGGCCTAACTCAGACATACCAATACCCGCTCGACACCTTATACGTGCCCGATTAGCCGGGTTATAATGCACCCTTACGGGATGGTCAGTCACAATCTTTACATCTCACTGCTTGACCAGCCCCAGACGGGTTATTGTTAGAATGAGATATTGCCCTGGGGGATGCTGAATGAATGGCGAATGGGATACACCGGTAAGTAAACTAGCATCTCAGCTCGAAGACTTACGCAATACTCTGCGCACAATCGATGATGCCAAAGACGAATTGAGACCAGAGCTTAAACAAGCCACAGCCGAACTCAATTTACTATTGCATAACCGCGCTGCCGGACAGGATCCGCTTTATCAATTGCCGAGAGTGCTGGGCTCTATCCTGCAAAACCCAAATATTGGCGCCATGGTCTTTAGCGAAGACGGACGCCGCATTTTGCACAACAGCAAAGCAGAATATTTGCTTGGCGACTTGATTAAACATGAAATTAGCGGCGGCGAAGATAATCAAGAGTCCACTTCTTTTATCACTTCACTGCGCGGCGACAAACTGGATAAAAATTCACTGCCCTGGTTTAGTGCTCTCAAAAATGCCCAGTCCCAGGAAGCTGAAATCATCCTCAAAAATCAAAACAACGATGATAAAAGATATTTGCGTGTGACGGTCAATCCGCTGGCATCAGGCATGCATAACAGTGGACAAATTGGTGGAGTGATTGCCTTTATTGCTGATATCACCGACCATGTGCACGTTGTCAGCGAACTCAGCACCATTTGCAAAGACACCGAAAAGAAACTCGATGAGTTTAATCTCGGTCTTAAGGAGCTTGCTTTACTGGTGCAAAAGCTGGCAGCAATAAAGCATAACGACCTGCCCGAACCTGACAAAAAACCGGTCCGAGAGCAAAAAGCAAAAGCAGAACCCATTGCCCTTGGTCTAAAAGCTTTGATAGCCGATGATGTGGCTGTCAACCAAAAGCTATTGCGCCTGCAACTCGAAAAGATGGGCTTTACTACCAGCACCGCCAATGATGGCAAAGAAGCATTTGATCAAGCTCAAAGTCATGATTTTGACATAGTCTTGATGGACTGCGACATGCCTAAAGTGGACGGCTACGAAGCCACCTCCATGATCCGCGCTATCGAAGGTACGCGAGGACAGGTGCCAATCATTGCAGTGACGGCTTATGACCGCGACGGCGACAAACAAAAATGTCTAGAAAGCGGTATGAATGATTACATCACCAAAGGCTCTCCCGAAAAACTATTGCGCGGTCTGTTAATCAAATGGTTACCTCAAATCAAAGCCGATGATAGTGATGATGACTCTGGTCTAGAAGAAAATGATTTGATGACCAAGGCCAGAGCGGTCTTATTTGCCTCGCCTGACGGCAATCTGACCAGCGGTAAACGCAATGATACTGTCGACTACGATGCACTCAAGCGCACCTACGGCGTCAAAGAAGCAGAAGAAATAATCAAACTGTTTTTGGGCGTGACCGGCACCTTTATAGAGTGTCTGGACTTGGCTGTAAGCTCCAAAGATCTTGATGCCGTAAATCACTTCTCTTACTCAATCAAAGGTCCACTGTCCTCGTTAAAACTGAGCTATCAAGCGGAGCTAGCCGGACGTTTGGCGCAACAAGGTGCCAAACACAAATGGAAAGAAGCTAAAAAGACTTATGGTGAGCTAGTCAAAGCCTACACCCCTGTCAAAAATAGCTTGCAGCAATTGTTTCCGGATGAACAGTGGCAGACAACGACTTCTCCATCTAACTGAGGCTAACTATTGTCCTCCGATGAAGAGTTTCTCCAGCGTCTAAGGGCGGCCTTTGTTGAAGAAGGCAGCGAGATTTTGCAGGCAACTACAGATGCCTTACTGGACCTCGCTTTAGAAGTCGATTATCAAGCCCAGATCAATATATTGAGCCGCATATTATCCAGCCTCCACACCCTCAAGGGTAGTGCCAGAGCGGTAAGCGATCAAGACATAGTCTCAGTTTGCCAGAGCATAGAGTCACTGACCTCGCAGCTCAAACAAATGGATCAAAACAATCTGCCTCGCGCTTTGATGATTGCTCTCGATCCATTGACTGAAGTAATAGACAATCTCAACAAATTAATAATCGGTACCGACCAGGGTCTCAAAGACGCGCTCGATATCAAGCTTGCAGCACTCAATCATAAATTGACTGGTTTGACTACAGACGAGCCCAAGCCAGATAAACCAGAGCCTGCCCCTCAGCCAAAAGTAACTGAGCCATCAATAACGCAAATGCAACAGATGGAGACTGGCACTTTTAATGTCTCTGAATTGCGCTCGATTATCGCTGCTTCAAAAGGCGAAGCACTACCACAGTCGATTTATAAGCCAAGCCGCAGCGAAGTAATACCAGATACAACTGTGCGCGTGCAGGTAGATAGACTAGACAAATTGCTACTAGCCTCTGAAGAATTACTATTGCTAAAAGCCCAGCTCGGTCAAAGACTGGAGCAGGTTTATGACCTCAAAGAAATGATTGCCAAACTATCAATCAAAGCTGATCCAAAAACAATGGAGCAAACTCACAAAGAGGCAACCAGGCTCTATCGCCAGACAGCGCGCGACGCCTCCAATGCGGCTTTGATGATCAGTCAATTTTTGGATACAGCCAAGACTCTTACCATGCAGCCCATGACCACCACCCTGGAGGTCTTCCCCAGATTGGTGCGAGATCTTTGCCGCGAGCTAAAAAAAGAATGTGACCTGACTGTCGAAGGCGCCCATATCGAGATTGACAGACGCATACTGGAGCGACTCAAAGAGCCGCTTTTGCATATTATGCGCAATGCACTGGATCATGGCATCGAAAATCCAGAAGCAAGAGAGCACGCCGGTAAACCGCGTAAAGCAAAGATGGAGCTGATAGTAAAGCAGCTCTCGCTAGAAAACCTGGAAATACTGGTCACCGATGATGGTGCCGGAGTCAATGCTCGTAAAGTCAGACAAAAAGCTCTAGACTTGGGTCTCATCAGCAAAGACGAAGCCGATACCATGTCTTATGCGCAAAGCCTGGGGCTTATATTCAGACCGGATTTTTCGACCAGAGATGAAGTATCGGAGCTATCGGGGCGGGGTATTGGCCTGTCTATTGTCAAAGAAAAAATCGAAGAGCTGGCAGGACGTTTAGAAATTGCCAGCACCGAAGGAGCGGGCACAACCTTTAAAATTGTGCTGCCAACAAAAATGGCCACCTTTGCAGGCATAATGGTGGAAGCCTCAGTCCAAAATTTTGTTATACCAGTCGCTGGTCTGGTCAGAGCTATGCGCGTCCACCCACTGGCCTTAGAAATGGTCGAGGGGCGTCGTACCTTTTTTGTTGACGGTAAGTTAATACCAATAGCTCATTTAAGCCAGGCCCTGTCAATCAATGCTCAAGAAGCCAAAAGTGGTAGTTTCAAGTTTCTCGAAATACTAGTAGTGCAATCAAGAGAGCGTACAGCCGGCATCATTGTCGATCATGTACTTGATCAAAGAGAATTTTTAGTAAAAAAACCAGGTTATCCCCTGCAAAATCTCACCAATTTTAGTGGCGCCACAATCCTCACCACTGGTGCTACAGCCCTTGTCATTGACATTCATCAATTAGTTGAAACAGTGCATCATTTTAAGTCATCGAGTAAACCACAAGACTCGCTACTAGCAGGACTGCTTGACTCTTTTGAAGACAAAGACGAAGCCACAGTTACCCCTGACAAATCTTCGATTTTACTTGTCGAAGACTCGATAACATCAAGAGTATTACTGAAAAACATTTTTGAATCAGCAGGCTATACTGTGCAAGCCGCAAACAATGGCGAGGAAGGTTTGAGGGCACTAAGACACGGGCATTTTAGCGCTGTTGTCTCAGATGTGGAAATGCCAGTAATGGATGGTCTGGAGATGACCAGGCGAATAAAAGGCGATGCCCAGCTAAAGACCACACCGGTAATACTTGTGACCTCGTTGTCCTCCGAGCGCGATCGCAAAAATGGCAGCGACGCTGGTGCTGATGCCTATTTTGTTAAAGGCGACCTTGATAGTACTGGACTTTTAGAAATGGTGCGCAAACTGACATGAGCTTAGAAAACCCTCGACAGAAACTCAAAATCCTCATTGTCGAAGACAGCCTGACAGCGCAAAAGTTGCTCGTCAATATCCTCGAAAAAGATCCTGATCTTTCAGTTATTGGTGTCGCTTCAAGTGGCGAAGAAGCACTAAAGATGCTGAAATCACTCAATCCAGATGTAATTACCATGGACATCCATATGCCCGGTATGAACGGTCTTGATGTCACTCGCAAAATCATGGAAACCACGCCAATACCGATAATTGTAGTCAGTGCCAGTTGTCTGGTGGATGATGTGCAAAGAGCATTTCAGCTAATTGAAGCCGGTGCCCTGACTGCTATTCCCAAGCCAATAATGACGACTGCACCAGATTTTGAGACACTGGCATCGAGACTGAAGCAAACAGTTAAGGACATGTCTCAAGTAAAAGTAGTAAGACGCTGGACCAAAGACCGCATGGAAAAAATCGCACCACAAGCGATTTCATCCACCAGCTTGACCAGGCTGCCAGGTCACCATGAGCTGGATTTGATTGTTATTGGTGCTTCCACCGGCGGACCGGCAGCTGTTGCCAACATACTCAAAGACTTACCAGCAAACTACCCATTGCCACTGGTACTGGTGCAACACATTGCTCCGGGCTTTTTAGCCGGCATGGTGGAATGGCTATCGGGCTCTCTTAAACTCAAAGTCAAAATCGCTGAAGATGGAGAGACATTAAAAGCCGGTACTCTCTATTTGCCTCAAGAGGGTAAGCATCTCACGGTAAATCCCCGTAAGGTCCTCAAAATAAGCCAGGGCGAACCAGTTAGAGGTCATAGACCGGCAGTATCAAACTTGTTTAAATCGGCAGCTGACAATTACGCCAGTCGTGCACTCGGCATCCTCCTCACAGGCATGGGCAAAGACGGTGCTAGCGAGCTTACATTGATGAAGACTGGTGGTGCCACCACCATCTGCCAGGATAAAGAAAGCTCAGTTGTGCACGGCATGCCTGGTGCCGCCATCAGCCTTGGTGGCGCATCGCACGTGCTTAGCCTGGACGCTATCGCCACAGTACTCGCACATATTGGTCAAAGACCCTGAAGGATAAAAGCAATGGCTCATATTTTACTGGTTGAAGATACAATGACCCAGGCTCTTTACATGCAGCACACCCTGGAAAAAGCGGGACATAGAATCACTCTTGCTCGCTCCGGAGCAAAAGCCCTGGAAGCACTGGCAAACGAAACCCCAGATTATGTCCTGAGCGATATCAATATGCCGGGTATGAATGGTTATGAGCTAATCGGTCAAATCAAAGCGCAGCAAAATCATAAAAATCTACCCTGCTTGCTTTTATTGACAGCCAGTAGTTTTGACGAAGCACAGCAAATATTAGACTCTCAAGCTGATGGCATCATCTTTAAGTCGGGCACTGCAGAAAAATTTGTCGGTCAAGTCACACTCGCCCTGGCTGCTCTCCAAGAAAAACCACGACTGGAACAGTTTTTTATCCAGGCTTACCGTCAGGTGCTGGAATTAGTTAACTAAGGCAGCAGGTCGGCTTTGCCATTGGCTTTTAGCCACTGACAAAAGTCTTGATGGTATTTAAAGCGATCGTCTTGATCAATTGGCACAAAGGGATGCTCCATATACTCGGTATAGCTAATGGGCTCATGCTTATATAAAAATTTGCCATTTTGATCATAGCAAAGTGCGCTGGAGCGGTAAGCCAGGATAGTGTTATCAGCACCAGGCTGAAATTCATGAACCTGTATATCTTGAGTGGTGCGAAAGATCTTATTGCTTTTTTTGAGGACATTAATACAAGCAAACTCATACCTGATCACCACTTTTTTATCAGTAACAATGAGAGGCTCAGCGGTGCGTGTGAGCATATAGTCAAAAGTTTCTTCGTTTTCTATGACTGTGATAAAAGGCTCGCGCCGGGCTTCCCAGATACCGCCACGATTATCCTTTTGATAGCCCCTAGTCATGGTGCGTACAGACTTGGTCGTAAAATGCTTACCATCAGGCAAAGTAGCCTCAATGGTATAGCGCCTGGTACTACCAGCAAACCAGGCCGGTATACGATACCAGTCGACAATAGTAGAGGCCGGCAACTTTGACTGATCAAAGACCTGCCCCTGCCTGAGCTGAGGTGATACAGCCTGGACTTGTTCCTGTACGCCGCCTTTGAGCACTTCTGCTTGGACGCTATTAAAAGCCATAAGACAGCTCAATAGAGCGCCGAGCCATTTGGCGATGCCAACTCTGTCCACAATCCCGAGACCTATGCTAGTATCAATCACACTATAGCAACCAGGGTTAAAAAAATCAGCGCTGATGGAAGACTCAAACAAAAGTCTAGAAGCAAAAATGAGCAAAAAACTTTTTGCTTCCGCGGTGGTATTTGTACTCCTCACCCTTTTTATCTGTTGGCAATGGTGGCTACTGCAAAACCTGATCGATACTTTGCCAGGTAATGAGGCCGTAACAGCACTAAAATCCGCCAACCTATATGTAGGCATCGCCTATATCCTGGTCATGCTCACCACTGCTTATACGACCTATCAAGTCAAACGTTTTCTCTCGTCAAACGTAATCGAGCCACTGGCAACACTGACTGGCGCTGCTCAAAAAGTCGGACAGGGCGAGCTCAATTTTCCTATGCCCAAAGCTATTGGCGAAGATGAAATCGCTGTACTTACCACCGCCTTTGATGCCATGGTGGACAAACTGCGCACCGATACAAAACAAATTGCCGAAGCTGTAGAAGTCCTGACTAGCTCAGTGCATCAGATTGTGGCATCAACCAGCCAGAGTGCGGCAAGCTCAAGCCAGACAGCAGCAACAGTGACTGAGACAACAGTATCAGCCGAAGAAGTGAGACAGACCACCATGGTGGCCACACAAAAAGGTCGCTTTGTCGCCGATTTGGCCCAACAAGCAGCCCAAATCAGTCTGGTTGGTAAAAATGCTTCGGATGACACTATCCATCAGATGACTTCAGTACGAGAGCAAATGAGAGCGATTGCCTCATCCATGGCGCTGCTCACCGAAAAGAGCCAGGCTATCGCCGAAATAACTACCTCAGTAGACGAACTCTCTCAACAATCAAACTTGCTTGCCGTAAACGCCTCAATCGAAGCAGCCCGGGCTGGTGAAATGGGCAAAGGTTTTGCTGTTGTTGCCCAGGAAGTAAAGGCACTCTCCAATCAATCCAAACAAGCAACTGCTGAAGTCAGACGCATCTTAAGCGATATCCAGCAAGCTGCTGCCCAGGCGGCCCTATCCATCGAGCAAGGCAGCCGTACTGTGGAGACCGCCGTCAGACAATCAGCCGAAGCTGGACGCTCTATCGAATCACTGGCCCATTCAGTCTCAGAAGCAGCCAGTGCCGCTGTCCAGATTGCCGCAGCGAGCCAGGAGCAGTTAACTGGCATTGACCAGGTAGTAACCGCCATGCAAGGCATCCAGGAAGCCACTAAACAGCATGTTTATTCCAGTAAGCAAATAGAAGAAGCAGCTCATAGCCTCAGTTCTATTCAGGATGTACTGGAGTCGCTTTTGAGCCGCTATCGACTCAACTAAGAGCGTCTCTCCTGCCACTGCCTGGCTTTTAGACCGAGATAGTCGCGCAAATCGCTCAGCTCCACTAGACCATTATCCAGACTCAGTATTTTGACTTTACTATTGGCATAGAGCATTGTATCGGCGATTACCACCTGCTCTCTGTTGTAGCTAATGACGTCTTCGACTCGATCCACAAAAAACGCCAGCATCTGCTCGCCGTCGCGCGCCACAATCATCATATGATGTACTTCGATTTGACAGGGAGTCAGACCAAAATGCACCCTTATATCAATCACTGGCACCACTGTGCCATGCACAGAGACAAAGCCCAAAAAATCACCAGGACTGGTAGAAGAAGAAGTGGTAGTACTGGTCACCTCCACGGCGGGATGGACCTGCTCGACTTGCTCCAAGGGCACGGCGTAACGGTTTTCGTCTAGCCAGAAGATCAAAAGCGAGACACTGCCAGAAGTCATATCAAAGCTCCAGACGACGGCTGACTTCAGATTGAAATAAACGCTCAGAATCAAATGATTTGAGGCGATTGCGGAAGTCTAGATAATTATCGCCATAAGTGCTTGCCACTACGCGCAGTGGCAGACGGCTATCCTTGACGATATAGGGCAAAAAGCCTTCTTCTATACAAAGCTCATCTAAAAACTTCAAAAACAGTGCACCACCAGCGCATCTAGGAAAGTTTAAGGCAAAGCAAACACCAGTGCCGTCAAAGCGCAAAAGCTTGGAATCTCCACTGAAATATTTACCAGAAGCAAGAGTAACCGGTATCTCAAACTTGTTGATTGCCCATCTGATTCGCTCTAGATAGATACTAAATTTGTGCTCCGGAATAATCAGCTGGCACTCGTGAAACCCGGCTATACCAAACATCTTGTAGTAGTACTCACGCAACGTAGTCATCGGTTGCAGACAATCATAAATAGCAATAGTGGTAGCTTCTTCTCTCGCTCTACTGGTGGTGCCATAAAGTACATTCATCAGACGTGTAAATGGCAAGCTATAAAACGATGTACCAAAAGTAGGCAGTCCCTGCCATTTGCGAGCCTGAGCATCGAGCTTCCAGCTTGTAGCCATTTTGGCGACATATTCATTGCCGTCGCCTTGACCTTCGGGGAAGAATTTGCCCATCATCAAAAAGCCGCGCCCAAAGGCAGCGCCACTGGCCGTAAGATCATGCCAGGAGACAACAAAATCGTTGTTTTTGGCACATTCACGCAAAATACGCGGTGTCATTTCGACATCATCAAAAGGCAGTTTTATAAGGGCCATTTTGCGTGAGCTAACGGGCTTTGTTTTGAGTATGGCCGAGAGGATATGACCGGTCAGACCATAACCACCACAGGTCAGTTCAAAGACTTCTTTATTGACCTCAGGACTGGCTTCGATAACGCCATAGGCAGGATGATAGAGCTTTAGAGATGCCACTTGTTTGATACATGTACCATCGCGCATTTGATTTTTGCCGTGCACATCAACTGCGATGCAACCACCCACGGTGATGGACGGATAGCCTGGTTGAGTGACCAGATACCGACCCTTATCAATCAAATAATTGTACAGATGAGCCATGGTGCAACCAGACTCGACTTCGACAAAACCAGTCTCAGGATCAAAACCGAGGACGCTGGTAAAGGGTCGATGATCGACTGAAACAACACCCTCACCAAACTGTGGGGCAGCAAAACTCAAGCCAGCCCCCATCGGTATGCGCGGCTTTTGTCGCTTCAATAGTTTGTGCTCAATTTCGACAAAGTCTTTAAGATTGTTGGAGTTGGGTCTAGCCAGAGTGCCTTCAGCATGGACGCCACCATCAAAGGACAAAAATGACTTTTTAGCTTCTAGACTATAGCCGCTGACATTCTGGTTACTATTTTTTTGACTGCCTGTCACTGACTATTCCTGCAAAAAGGAGTGCTCATGATCTATAACAAAGTTAGGACGGCCAAGACTGTTTTTGTAGGTGCGACCGACATATATGGCGATAAAGCTAATTGCCGTGCCGATATAAGAACAGACAAGTAGCAAAATAAAGGCATCGAGCCATTTGCTATCCACATAAACGCGGCAAATAGCAGAGGCAGTCAAAGCCACTAACCAGATTGGTAAAGTATAGATCGGCAATCTGAGAAAGAGTGTAGACGAACTCAAAATGCCTGCAATAGCGAAATAAAGCATACCAAGCAGTCTGAAGTGAGTCTGCCCTCCAGCCCGGCGATGCCGCTTGTAAGGCAGACCTTTGCGCTTAAAGCCTACTCGGCCAATAGAAGCTCTAATAAACGGAAAAGAGGTGTGGTCTTTGACAACAGCATCGCGCACATGAGCCGCCATCAGCGAAAACTCCGCCATGTCGAGTACAACATCATCGTCAGCGACGGCCTTTAGGACCCGGTAAAAAAACTTGCGAGCCAGTTTGATATGAGTAGGCTCATCACGGTCGCGGCGCTCGCCATAGACGATGTCAAAGCCCTGCTCATGCCAGTGCACAAAGTCTTTGATCATCTCAGGTGGGTCTTCTAAGTCCACATCGATAAAAACAAAAACATCACCCTTGGCAGTGCGCAGACCACATTCGAGAGAGGCTTGATAACCGACGTTTTTGCTTATTGTGATCAGATAGACATTTTTGTACTTTTCTCTAATTTTGGTTATTGCCGCCACTGTGCCGTCAGTGGAGGCATTGTTAGTAAAGACAAGAGAGCAGTCATACTTTGGAGCAAGCTCGGCCATGACCGGCTCAATGCGGTCAAAAAAAATGTTGACAGTAGATTCTTCGTCGCAAACTGGACAGATAATGGTCAGCCGGGGAAGCATTTAACCCTTTCTACTTACTACTGTTTATACATGCCCTTAATAAATACAACTTACGCAAATTATCGGACCTTCGGATTCACTTCGTGCAATTTTAGAGCGTCGATTTTCTTTTGCGCTTCAAATAGCTGCTCTTGCAGTTTGAGCACATCCGCCCTGGCACTGAGTTCACCGCCACCAGGTGACTTACTGAGAGATTCTTCAATAGCCGCTCTAGTTTTTGTCACTTGCTCAGAGAGCTTGTCAACCGGCATATGACTGAGGCGGCTGGCGTCCTCAAGACTCAATCGTCCCTGGATGATATCAAGCACGGTGCTCTGAGCCAAGCTGTAAGGGGTTTTGTCCTTGAGTTTGTAAACAGTGAGGCTATCAAAGCCCAAAAGACCTAGATTGTCATAGGCGGCTAGATAGCGCTCAAAAAATTTCTCTCTTTGCAGTATTTCGGTAATCTCACCACCCTGAATAAAAATCAATTTGGGCTGATTTTTGACTATATCCTGACCATAACTAGCCACAGATTGAGAGAGCCAGTCCTGGTACTTTTTGCCCCGCTCTTCAAGCACCGCTAAATTAAGCATGGGTAGATGCATACCATGGAGATAACGAGAGCCCGCCAGCCGTCCAGCCTGGAGTACAGCCGGATAACCTGGAGCAACGCCTGTACCAATAAACAACACTCTATCGTTTAGCTTTGTATTTTTGACAATGGCATAAAAAATAGGCGATAACTCCAGGGCCGGACTGGTCATGGTGCTACCCACCTGCCTCAAATCAAATAGTTGCACACTGGCTACATCGCTAAAATACTGAGTCATTTGCTCTCCGGCCAAAAGACATGCTGAAACAAGCGCACAGGGCGGAGCAATCAGATATATCGCCAGCCGTGCAAGCACTGTGCGCCTCTGGATAAACCAGTAAGCAAGTGTCCAAACTTCTACAGCTATTAGCATGTAGACACCGGCTTGCACCGGCAAATATCGATAAGTCCAAGCTGTGATAAAGAGCACATACAGAGCTAAGCTACTGAGAGTAAAGCCAAGTAGTGGCATTAGTATGCGGCAGCGCCCCACCAGTGGTATCGCCACAAGCAGAGCGATAACCAACAGACATGTAGTAGTGCAAAAGCCTGGATCTGAGACAAAGAGACTGAGTAGCGAGGTATTAAACCAGCCAAAGCCAGTCACATAAACTGGCACAGCCTGCTCAAAAAAGGTCTTGAGCGCACTTACAGGATAAAAGCAAAAATGCAAAACATATAGCACTGTCAATACAAGCAAAGTGCGGACTTCGAGAGAGTGCCAGAGCCTTTTAAAATTATCCTTGGTTAGTCCTGGCATCAAAAACAGCTCAGAGGCCAGTACTGTCAAAAACAAATGAGGCTTTAAATGCATACTGCAAGCAAGCGCGCCACAAACAAGAGCCAGTGACGTTTTGATTAGACCACTGCGGAGCGGACTCGTCCAGGCAAAATAGCGCAAAACAAAAAAGGGCATATAAAGCAAAACAAAGATGTGCTCCCTTTGACCTAAGTCTTGCAATTGGCACTGTTGCAAACACAAAAGAGCAAATAAAACAGGCCAGAGATAGCCTGGACTGGTCGCTTTATTTTGTTTTGGTGCGACAAAGACAGCCACCACTAAAAGGGCACTGAGAGCAAACAAACCATAGATAAACCAGTCAAAAACCAGAGGTAGAGGCCACGGCACTGGCAGAGCCGACGCTATCACCACAGGCAAAGTGCTCAGATACATAATCAAAGGAAAATTAAAATCGTAGATGTCCCGGTAAGGTATAGCCCCTTTGCAGATAAGTTGGGCAAAAGCCAGATAAACAGACTGATCTGGACCAATAAACATGGGATGCAGTGCAAAAAAATAAAACCGATAAAACAGCCCGGTAAAAAATGTCAGCCCCAAAAAGACTGTAGTGTAAATACAAAGCAGGCGTCTAAGCTTAATCACGGCGCACCTGAATGATTAGGCATATATACATAAAAGGGATAAAACAAACCAGCCATTTCTTTTGGCTCACGCCTGTTTGTATAAAAATAACACTTGTAGAGCATGTCGTAATTGCGCTCAAATATCGCTGCCACCTCAGGAATAGCTAGCATATCCTCGAGCTCGTGATTGAGATGGACAATCAGCAGAGTCTGCTTACCCTGCAAAAGATCCTGTGTAAATTTGCCCTCGACATATTTTTTGTATTGCACAAGAGCTGGTGACAATTTGTTTTTTTCGGACAGCATACGCAACAGATGCAAGGGCTTACCATAAGTCATATAGCCAGCTTGATAGCGATCGTAGTTATTTAAAAGTGGGTAGGTGGTACTGGCAAAATCGCTCAATATCAGGACTTGATCCCTGGGCTTACTATAGATATCGATAATTTGAGCGATATCAGGCAAACCTTCTTTTATATAGTCAACAGGCGCAGCCAGTGCAGCATCTATCTGTCTGACACTGTTTTGATACAAAAGCAATGAGCCAGCTAGACTGACCACCAGAGACACCACAGTCAATGCCCTGGTATTACTTTTAAATGTATCAAGCAACACTGCTAAAACAATAAAAGCAGCACAAGCCATAGTCCAGGTCAGAGTCAGGCTGAGCCCTTCACATTCGAGGATATATTGACCAAAACCCATAAGCAAAAGCACAGCCGGTACTACTAGATAAGACTGTTTTTTGATGCGTAAAAACAAAAGCATCAAGGCAAAAACACCAAGCAAAATCACATCACGTCTGTCTGGCACACAGCCTGGTCTTAAAAGTGCCGGATCAAATACAGCTAGTTTTGCCAGGCGCAGTGGCAATATCCAGCCCTGATAAGCGACCATTACTTTGCTGCCAAACAAAGGCACTAGTGTGCCAAAGAGCGCCAGCGCGCCAAAAACAAGAGCAGAGGCATAGGCACAGCGTCCAAAATAAAGCGTCAGGACCAGCTCAAAGACCAGCCAGGTCAGCAAAAAATAGGGGTCGAGCAAAACGCCATATAAAGCCATCAACGCACTCAGTACCATAAGCCAGGACTTAACTGGTATGGACTGATAATTAAGCCAGCGGGCCAGCATAAAAGGCAGAGCAAAGAGCAAAAACAAATGTTGCAATTCACCAAATTCAAAGCGCACAAGATAATTGCCCAATAAAAAGCAAACAGCAAAGTAGCGGTACAGGTCGCCATTAGCGCTCTTACGCAAAATCAAAAGAGAGACCAAAAGAGAAAGCACAAGCAAGGACAAAATCAGTGATTTGGCCAGTAGGGCCAAAGGCACAAATAGATGAAATGACTTATACAAAAACTGATTTAAAGCCAGAGGCAGACCAGACAGGTAGAGTGCAAAATTACTGTCTAGACTAAAAAAATCGAGATAGGGTAGCTGACCTGTGGCCATTCTTTGAGCCTCAGCCAGCCGCATAGCAAGCCCGCTGGACAGATCAAAACTGCGACTGAGTACATCACAGGCCATAGTGATCAGTAGAGGTAAAGCTACGAGCGAATTGAGCCAGCTAATCTTTTTGGCGTTCAACTTGTACCAACCGGTTATTCCCTCGGAGCGATGTTTTTGCTGCTCTTCTGTCTGTGTCTATTGAGCACTTCGGCAAAAAAGAGTGCCATCACAAGCACACCAGCCAAAAGCTTGAGGTAATACCACTGTTGCTGTACAAAAATAGTGGCGACAAGTCCAAGAATTGCAGAGGCGCCATAGATTATATAAGCCACTTTCTTCTGGTCAAAACCAGCATCCAAAAGACGGTGGTGGATGTGGAGACGATCCGGCGAAAAAATCGACTTGCCTTTTGCCGCTCGTCTGACTATCGCCCAGGTGGTATCAAGCAGAGGGAAAAACAAAATCAAAACCACAAGCAAAGAAGTCGGCACAATCACAGTGGCAGCGGCCGCGCCCTTGATAACTCCAGTGATGGATATGGCCGCAAGAATGAAGCCCGTTAAATAGGCACCAGAATCACCTAAAAAGATCCGAGCAGGATTAAAGTTCCAGCGCAAAAACCCCAGTAAGGCACCAGCCATAACCGCTGCCATAAGGGCCGCATAAGGGCGCGAAATACTATCACCCAGAGCCACACTCCAGATAGTCAGCCCGCTAATAGCCGAGACTCCAGCAGCCAGTCCATCCATACCATCAATCAAGTTAACAGCATTGGCCACACCCACTAACCACAGAACTGTGAGAGGCAGGCTGAGCATGCCAAGCTCAATTGGTGCACCATGACCCAAGTGGATAAAACCAAGATCGATATCAAAATTGAGCGGTATCGGAATCGCTTTGATACGCACACCAAGTGAATAAGCTGCACAAGCAGCCAGTATCTGGACCAGTAGCTTGGTTTTGGCTTTGAGGTTTTCGAGGTCGTCCATTAAACCCAGCACAAAGATAATCGTGCCACCGACAGCAATGCCGGCAATGCCCTCAACAAATCGCGCGTCCTTAGGCAAACGCCCGGCTATAGCAATGAGAGTAACTACAGTAGCCAGAATACTTATATAGATAGCAACGCCACCCAATCTGGGTACTGCCACTTTATGGATACGTCTGTCTTCACCTGGTTTATCAAGCAATTTGAGTTTGACTGCCCGACTGCGGATTTCGGGAGTAAGCCACCAGCTCGCTGCCAGTGCAATCAAAAAGCCAGGGATTTGCGCTTGATCCAGTCTTTGATGGGCCGGTACAAAAGCCCACCAAAACCCAATCGCCAACACAAGTAGCTGACAAATACGGATTGACAGATTAGACGCGCGAGACCGGGGAGTCTTGTCCTGACTGACTTCGAGATCAGGCTCCATCTCAGTCATGCTTATCTCACTGCTTGCAGTTTGTTCTCGTACAGAGGGAACTTCTTGCATAAGTCCTCGACAGTGCTCAGAGTTTTCTTACGGACAGCTTCATCTTCAGGCGCCTTCAGTGTTTCACCGATGGCATGGGCGATAACTTTCATTTCGGCCACTTGCATCCCTCTAGAAGTGACTGCTGGCGTACCAAGTCTGATACCGCTAGTGACCATTGGTTTTTCGGGATCGTTGGGTATGGCGTTTTTGTTTGTGGTGATATTTACTTCTTCCAATATGGCACAAGCTTTCTTGCCTGTCATCTTGATTGGACGCAAATCCACAGTCATCAGATGGTTATCTGTTCCACCCGACACAATCGCTAGACCTTCAGCAATCAAAGACTCAGCCAGTTGTCTGGCATTGGCTTGAATATGCTTCTGGTAGGTGTTGAAGTCGGGTTTAAGAGCTTCTCCAAAAGCAGCGGCTTTGGCGGCGATGACATGCATCAATGGACCGCCCTGAATACCAGGAAAAACAGCCTTATCGATTTGTGTGGCAAATTCTTCCTGACACATCACCACTCCGCCTCTGGGACCACGCAAGGTCTTGTGAGTGGTGGTGGTGACAAAATGGGCATGAGGAAATGGATTAGGATGCAAACCAGCGACAATCAATCCAGCGATGTGAGCGACATCGGCCATCAGATAGGCACCAACAGAATCGGCAATTGCTCTAAATTTGGCAAAGTCGATAATGCGAGGATAATTACTGGCGCCGCAAATTATCATTTTAGGTTTGACTTCGCTGGCAATTTTTTGCACACCGTCATAGTCAATGCGACCGGTGGCAGCATCAACGCCATAAAATTTGGCATCAAACCATTTGCCAGACATGTTTACTGGCGAGCCATGGGTAAGGTGGCCACCCTGATCTAGAGCCATACCGAGGATGGTATCACCGGGCTTGAGCATGGCAAAAGCCACAGCCATATTAGCCTGAGCGCCACTGTGGGGCTGGACATTGGCATGCGGGGCAGCAAACATTTGTTTAACACGGTTGATGGCAAGTGTCTCTACACCATCAACAAAGTGACAGCCGCCATAATATCTTTTGCCGGGCAGTCCCTCGGCATACTTGTTGGTCAATACTGAGCCCTGAGCTTCAAGCACTGACTCGCTGACAAAGTTTTCGCTGGCAATCAGCTCGATACTACTTTTTTGACGATTCAGCTCGCTAGCTATAAGTGCTTGCAACTCTGGATCGGTTTGCAAAAGACTCAAGTTATTCTCTCCCACAGCCCATGCCACGACATGGCTATTTTAGCCGCTTTTCAAGGTCATAGCTTGAGTCAGTACACTAATCGCTGACTTTTAAGTATTTTCTCACTTAAAACTGATCTTCCGGTAAGGATTCAAGCACACTGAGCGACTTTAGACGTCTGCCGGATTTGTATTCTATATATCCTTGCATCAGCCTTCTGGCCGCTGTCAAAGACTTGCGAGAGCCAGCATCTTCTCTTGTAAACCGATTGTCGCCATCAAGCTCTTCCATATTGGGAAATTTCTCAGACTCACTGCGGGCAATGACCAGCCGCTTCCACACCAGAGGTGTGACATAAATACTGGCTTTCTGCCCTTCCATGGCATTTTCGCGCACCATAGCCCGGTCTTCTTGACTGATGGCAGAGGCTGTATGTCCATAGGCATCCTGTCTCATCCTATGGAAGCAACTCTGACAGACCAAACCGCCAAGCTCATAGTTAAAAGCGCTTATGGTTTGTTCGGTAGCTGGGTGCCTGCAACCAACACAATAGGTGAGTTCTGGGCTCAGACCCACTGTCTCGAGCACGGCCATCTCAAATTCCAGGCATTGCACAGCCGGATCTTTCTGGCTTTCGGCCATCAGTCCTATAGATAGCGACAGTCTGTCAAAAAAGCGCTCACATTCTTGCGATAGCTCCTGACCAAAGACCTGACAAAGCTCAGCAAAATAAAGAGCATAAGAGAGCCTGGCAAAATCTTTGCGCAGTGCGCCAAAACTCTCGATACTCTCACACTGGGTGATGATATCCAGACTCTTGCCTTTTGATAGCAAGAGTCTATTGATATTGAGCGGCTCTGATTTACCACCCATTTTTGTGCCGGGTTTGCGTGCCCCTTTAGCCACAGCCCTGTGGATGCCCCTTTCTCTAGAAAAAAGCACCACAATCCTGTCTGACTCACCGAGGGCATGAGTACCGATATTAACAGCAGTAAGCGAAAAGCTTACCACTCCTTATTTAGCGATGAGTTCAGCCCACTCAGTGTGCATAAAGCCGGCTTGCGGCTTGTCGACACGCTCGTAGGTATGAGCGCCAAAGAAATCTCTTTGCGCCTGAGTCAGGTTTTGTGGCAAAGATGCAGATCTGTAAGAGTCGAAATAAGACAGAGAAGAAGTCATCGCAGGCACGGGTATGCCCATTGAGACGGCTTCTTTGACCACTGCCCGCATCGACATATGACTTTGAATCATAAATGGTGCAAAATCCAGGTCCACAAGCAAGTTAGGCAAATTATTGTCGCGATCAAAAGCAGCTCTGATGCGCTCCAGTAGCTGAGCTCTGATGATGCAACCGCCACGCCAGATACGAGCTGTGTCAGAGAGGTTGACGCCCCATTTGTACTTATCGCTACCGGCTTTAATCAGTGACATACCTTGAGCATAGCTGCACACTTTTGCCGCATACAGTGCCTTTTCGAGGTGACCGACAAGCTCATGCTCAATATTGCCAGAGGGCGCTTTTTTGCCATCCTCGAGATCATTTGTCACAGCACTAAACACTTTAGCAGCGTTGAGTCTCTCATCCTTCATGCTAGAAAGCACACGGGCTGTCAGTGCCGCATCAATTGTAGGCACTGGAATACCAAGCTCCAGAGCGGCCTCGGAGGTCCAACGACCAGTACCTTTTTGTCCTGCTTTATCAAGAATAAGGTCAACTAGTGGTTTACCTGTTTCTTTATCGGTAACCTTGAGGATTTTGGCAGTAATCTCGATAAGGAAACTATCGAGTAATCCTGTATTCCAGCGGGTAAACACCTCGCCAATTTGAGGAGCACTGAGGCCGACAGCCTTGCGCAATACATCATAGACTTCGGCAATCAGTTGCATATCACCGTATTCAATACCATTGTGGACCATTTTGACAAAGTGACCAGCTCCATCAGGACCTAGATAAGTAACACAGGGACTACCGTCGACTTTAGCTGATATATCTTCCCAGATTGGTCTCAGCTCTTCGTAGGCTTGCTTGTCACCACCTGGCATGAGAGATGGTCCCCAGAGTGCACCTTCTTCGCCGCCAGATACACCTGAGCCGATAAAGCGCAGACCTTCTTTAGCCAGAGCCGCTTCCCGGCGCTGAGTATCGACAAAGTGAGAATTGCCACCATCAATGATGATGTCGCCTTTCTCCAGGTATGGTTTGATTTTGTCGATAGTCTGATCGACTGCATCACCAGCTTTGACCAGCAAAATCACTTTGCGTGGACGACTTAATGACTCAATAAAAGTCTTTTCGTCTGCTGCTCCGATAACCTTTTTACCTTTACCGCGACCTTCGACAAAAGCTACTACTTTGTCGTGCGAACGGTTAAAAATGGAGATCTGGTAGCCATGACGCTCGATATTGAGAGCCAGGTTTTCGCCCATAACTCCCAGTCCGATGAGCCCTATGGCGCTTAATTTATCCATCTCAAATTATCCTCTTTATGTTATTGCAATCTATTTGATATTTTTGCTGGCCGCTTCGTCGATATAAAATTCCACCACACCCTCGCTACACTCACCAGCCACAACCTGTGATGGGTAGCCTTTTTCGGGATGGAGCAAGACTTCTTTGAGGATGTCCTTTTTGCCATCACCGGCCACCAAAAAAATGACCTTTTGACAGTGCGTAAATACAGGACGAGTCAGAGTAATGCGATAAGACTCAAACTTGGGCACATAATTGGCCACACAGAGCTTACTGAGCTCCCCTATAGCCTCCGTATCGGGAAACAACGAGGCTGTATGCCCATCCGGACCGAGCCCCATCAAGGCGCAAGAAAACTCCGGCACACTGGCTCCACCAGGATCTGAAGATCGGTTGTTAAAAAATCGCCTGATTGCTTGCTCATAACGTTTGGCAGAATCAGCCGGATCAACGTCTTGATTGATGGTAGGAAAAACGTTTGTCGAAGGAATTGAAATATGACTGAGCAAACTGTCGCTCACCATGCGGTAGTTGCTCTCGGCATCGCTATGACTGACACAGCGCTCGTCTCCCAAAAACAAATAGATCTTGTCCCAGGGGACGACACCTTTGGGCATACGAGCAAGCGCGCTGTAAAGTCCGCGCGGTGTACTACCACCGGATAAAAGCAAAGTAAAAATGCCATCGCTCTCGATAAACTGTTGAGCTAGCTCAACCAGTCTTAGAGCTAGGGCATCACACAGCGCTGCTTCGTCACTGGCAATATGTATTTTATAGCCGCCTGCTTCCATTATTGTCATTGCTTGTCACCACAAATAGTGCCGAGTGCAAACAAAGTATCAAGATAGACAAAGTCCTGACTCAGTACTTTTAATACTTTGTCGAGCAAATCAATAGTGCTGTCTTCGGTGGTTGTGCCGTCCATCCGATCTTCACTATAGGGTAGCTCAACATATTCAGCTCTATCCTCATGGCTCACTTTGAGAGCACCAGCTTCAAAGTCCACTTTTAGCGGCGCAATATTTTGGTCTGGGTAAAATGCCAGCTCCACTGAGTTGATACCACGGGCGTCAGCATTACATTTGAGATTAACGGTAAAAGGCTCAGCCTCACCTCTTGCCCCTTTAAAGACCATAGTAAGATCGCCTTGACCATCACCGTCCACCAGACTAGTAAAACCGTAGCCGAGCCTCTGCGCTAACCATGAGGCCAGATACATCGACTGACTCAGTCCACAAGCACCGTGGCGCACCACCATACTCCTTAGCGAGCCCAGGGACTGTGCTGAGATATTGACGTCTTCTTCATCAAAGGCAAATGCCAGGGCTTTGCGCCAGGGTTTGATAGAGCGCCAGGACAGGTCTATCACCACGCCATCGCGAGATAGACTGTGCAGCCCTTTGATACTCTTTTTAAAGGCAGTAAAGCTATTGGAGCAGGAGCGGCTATCAATCAAAATATGATTAGTATAGGCAACAAATGGGTTGATTTCACTGAGCGGCAAGCCACCGTGGACAAATATCCAGGAGGGCAGATCTGGTATCACAAGCGGTGTAACTAGACTGGCCAGACTCTCGCCCTTGCACTTGGCTCCGGACCATTTAACTGTAATTTGTTCACAACATAATTGCTTACCCTTTTGCCCGGGCAAAAGATGACAGCGAGCCGAGACAAAGGCTTCGATTTTATCGGGAGCGCCTTCCTCAATGACAGTCAAAATAGCACGCATCGGGTGCCTGGTAGTGATATCGGCAAGCAAATCATCAGCTGCTTTTTGGCTCTCAAGCTCAGCACCAGTCAGTAGCACAAAATTGAGGGCACATGATTTGATTACAGGCGCATCCTGTCCGTCGCCACCACTATTAGTACCACTAGCAGCCCACAGTCGATTTAATTCTCGCTCGACTTTGTTAACGTCAACGGCCGATAACCCACCAGCCAGGAAGTTTAAACTCTCAGCATTGTCAGTTTGTGTAGCCAATTAGAGTTTCCTCCAGACATGTCCGGTGCTGCCAATCAGCCTGTCGCTTGCCTGTGGTCCCCAGGTACCGGCTTGATAATTGGGAAAATCAGCGGGAGGATTGTTATTCCAGTGATCAAGGATGGGCTGAATATAACTCCAGCTAGCCTGGACAAAATCACTACGGGCATACAGCGAAGGATCGCCATGCAGACAATCTAAAATAAGGCGCTCGTAGGCGGTTGGAGTGCGCATACCAAAAGCACTACCATATCTAAAGTCCATATTGAGCCATCTAACTTCGGTCTCTGGACCTGGCTGTTTGGTGGCAAATTTAAGTGAAATACCTTCATCAGGCTGGATCTGCATAACCAGCACATTACCAGGCAGTGGTCCTTGATTGGTCTGCCCTTTATCGCCTTTAATTTCAAATAGCTTATGAGGCGGCTGTTTAAAATGTACTGCTACTTCTGTAATTGACTTAGCCAGACGCTTACCGCTGCGCACATAAATTGGCACACCAGACCATCTCCAGTTGTCCACTTCAAGCTTTAAGGCGACAAAAGTATTGGTATTGCTGTCCTTAGCTACTGAAGGCTCCTGTCTGTATCCCGGCACCTCTTTGCCCATGATAAAACCAGGACCATATTGACCACGCACAGCAAATTCATCGACCTTGCCTGGTGTCAGGGGTTTTAGACTTTTGAGTACTTTGTTTTTTTCATCACGGGTGGATTCAGCATCCATGGCAATGGGAGGCTCCATCAAGACAAGCGCCATCAGCTGCATCAGGTGGTTTTGCATCATGTCACGGATAGCACCAGAGCTTTCGTAGTAGGCACCACGTCCTTCTACGCCGAGAGTTTCGGCATTGGTAACTTGGATATGATCGATATGGTTGCGATTCCAGAGTGGCTCAAAAATGGCATTAGCAAAGCGAAAGACCATGATATTTTGCACGGTCTCTTTGCCCAGATAATGGTCAATACGATAGACCTGGTGCTCGCGCAGTACTTCGTGAATATGATCATCAAGATCAAGAGACGAAGCCAGGTCGTGACCAAAGGGTTTTTCGATAACGACGCGGGGAAAGGCCGGTTCATTGGGCTTTGTCTTGACGACCAGTCCACACTTAGCCAGCCCTTCTATTATTGGTAAGTAGAGACTGGGGCTGGTGGAAAGATAAAAAATATGGCGACCACTTGTAGCATGCTTTTCGTCCAGCTCTTCCAGAGTCTTCTTGATATCAGCAAAACCCTTATCACTGCCAGAATCAGCTGCTTGATAATAGAGACAGTTTTCAAAGCGCGACCAGGAGTCTTCGCTAAACGGCAAGTCCGGGGCAAATTTGAGCAAAGACTCTTTCATCTCCTGACGAAACTGCTCATGACTGAATGGTGTGCGCGAAGTGCCTAGCAAGGCAAAAGTCTTAGGTAAAAGCCCCTGGGTGTAGAGAGCATAAATAGCTGGAATCAGCTTGCGTCTAGTCAAATCACCGTTAGCGCCAAAAATAACAAATGACAGAGGCTCCACTTGCTTATCGGGCTCAAGACCCTGAAGTAAGGGATTATCAAGTGCCATAGAAGCAAGGGTCATAAATACTCCACAAATAGAGAGCCCGAGGGCACCTCTTATAAAGATGCCTACTTTTTGTTTGGCGTGATTTTAGCACTCTTAATCACTTGCCAAACGGTTTAACATGCTGTTGCAATCAAAACAAATGGCTAAAAACCCAGACCAGAGGGCTTTACTTCTCTAAAGAAGATTATTAAAGATGGTGCCAGGACCAGCACCATGAGTGCTGGCATAATGCAAAACCAGAGAGGAAAAGCCATATAGATTGGCAATCTCGCCGCCTTTTCTTCGGCTTTTTGGGTGAGCTTACCGCGCAAAAACTCAGCTTGATTGCGCAGTGTGCGTGAAACACTGATGCCAAGCTGATTACTCTGGTTGAGACTGGCGGCAAAGGAGCGCAATTCTTCCACACCGGTGCGCTTATAAAGCTCAGCAAAGGCCTTTTGTCTGTCCATACCCAGCAATATGTCACGACTCAGTGTCATTACCTCATCAATAAGAGCACTGCGCTTGGAGCTATCCGTAGCCACACGCGAAATGGTGGCATCAAGACCAAGTCCGGCGTCAACACAAAGCACCATGAGATCAAGTAGCTCAGGCAGTGCTTCGCGGATAGACTGCTGTCTTTTGCTGACAGCAAAATGCAAAAACAAGTCCGGCACAAAAAACAAAATCAAAGCCACTGGCAATATAAATAGAGGTTGATTGACAAAAAGCCAGAGTAGTGGCGCCAGTAGTACTGGATAAACTTTAGCAGCAGAGAGAGTAGCAATGGCAACATTGCCGCGATAACCAGCATGATTGAGCTTTTCTTGTAATTTGATTGTGTAAGCCGGAAATAATTTTAAAAGCTCAAGAGCAGGTGCACTAAAAGCAGGTGGCAATTGCATCCGCTGCGAAAAACCTGTCCCCTGTGCGCTCTGGGGACGCATCACTACAGTCCTTAAGACGAGGATAGAGCCGAGGACTAGCGCCAGGATTAGTTCGAGACTCATGCTTTTACCTCAGTCATTTTTTTCATCAAAAAGACTCCCAACACTTGCAGTCCTGCTGCCAGTACAAGCAACATTTTGCCTAAATCAGTTTGAAATAAAGGCTCCATATAACCAGGACTCAAAAGCTCCAGAGCCAGTCCTAAAATAAGCGGCAAAAGAGCCACGATAAAACCGGTAAGTCGACTCTGTGTAGTCAAAACTTTAATCTGACGCTTAAGTTTGAGTCTTTGTCTCAAAGTACCATTGGTCTTCTCCAGTAGCTCAGCCAGTGAGCCACCCACTTCAGTCTGGATGCTGACTGCTCTTCTTATTAATTCCAGCTCGGTGAGCGGAAATTTTTCCTGCGAAAACGTAAGCGCTTCAGACAGGCTCAGCCCCAGATTCATTCGCTGTTCTACATGGGCAAATTCATGACCCAGAGGTACAGCCGAATCACTGGCTACAGACTTGACTGCTTGAGGCACGCTATGACCGCTGCGTAAGACCGAGACCATAAGATCGATAGCATCAGGTAATTGTTGCTGAAAGCGCTGGCGCAGGCTGGCAGCTCTTATCTGCAAATAAATGACGGGTCCAATCAAGACTGCCAGTGCTGCCAACAGACAAAAATACCAGGCAAGATCAAACAACATCCCGGTCAATGCCACTACCAGGGCACCAATGACAGTGCTTTGATATAAATCGCTACCAATAGTTTCGAGGTCGGTAACAACCAAAAGCGTTTTATAAAACTGCGGCATCCAGAGCGTCATTTCACTTGCTGGACCTTTGTTTTTGTTGTCCTTGATCAAGTTTAGATCAGCAGTGCTCTCACGGTTATCGAGCACCTGACTGATGCGATTTTTAACTTGCCTCTGCCATTTAAGACGCTTAGCTATGCGCGTGGCCACTATGCCAAGCACACAACAAATCACTATCAATGTGACAATCACTGTCGACATTAAATAGCATCCTCCTTAAATAGTTCCACAGGCAGCTCTATACCTTGCTCGGCAAAGCGGTTGGCCTTGGCCGGACGGATACCACAAGAGCGGTGATGGCCACCAAAGCTACCGTCTTCTTGTGAGCCAGTTTGTTTAAACTCAAAGATATCTTGCATGGAGATAACGCCCTCCTGCACTCCGGTTACCTCGCTAATGCTCACGACACGGCGGCGACCATCGCTGAGTCTCTTTACCTGCACCACCAGATCAAAAGCAGCACCAATTTGTTCGCGGATACTGCGCTGTGATAGCTCCACACCGCTGAGCAAAACCAGTGTCTCGATACGCGATAGAGCATCTCGGGCACTGTTGGCGTGCACTGTAGTGAGTGAGCCTTCGTGTCCAGTGTTCATCGCTTGCAACATATCCAGTGCCTCGGCACCACGTACTTCACCCAGGATGATGCGATCTGGCCGCATACGCAAAGCGTTCTTGACCAGTTCCCTTTGTTTTACAGCACCTTCACCCTCCACATTGGCAGGTCTTGATTCAAGCCTGATCACATGCCTTTGTTGCAAACGCAACTCAGCTGTATCTTCAATTGTGACGATACGCTCTGTGTTGGAGATATTGGCAGAGAGCACATTTAGCAAAGTAGTCTTACCAGCCGATGTACCACCGGATATAAGGATATTGAGTCTGGCTTTGACCGACCTCTTGAGAAAATCAGCCATAGGCTCAGTCAAAGCTCCGCGTCCGATTAAGTCCTCAAAGGCAAAAGGCACTGGTCTAAAACGACGAATCGAAAGCACCGGTCCATCAAGAGCCAGAGGTGGAATGATAGCGTTGACACGCGAGCCATCAGGCAACCTGGCGTCGACTATAGGAGATGACTCATCAATGCGACGACCAACACGAGAGACGATGCGATTGATTACATGCAAAAGATGCTTATCATCTTTGAAGTGAATCGAGGTCTCCACCAATTTGCCATCGCGGTCCACCCAGACACTACTGGCGCCATTGACCAGGATATCATTGACACTTTCGTCTGAAAGCAAGGGCTCGAGCGGTCCCAGACCAAGAGTTTCATAGAGTACCTCGCGACTGAGATTCTCTCTTTCTTGTGCTGACAAGGGCAAGCGCTCTTCATCAATTAATACTTTGATGGTTTTGCTGATTGCTTCTTCTAGCTCAGCATCCCCAGCCATTTTAATCAAAACATTGACATCGATATTATCAATTAGACGCTCATGGATACGCACTTTAAAATCATAATTGACCTCACTTTCTTTGACCTCGCGTTGAGCTGGTCTCAGTGACATCGTTACAGGCGCAGAGGTATCAAGAGCAGTGGCAACAACTGCCCTGGTCTTGATATTTTTTTGACTGATCAGATCTCTTAGTTGTGACATCCTTACTTCCTCGCACTCAAACTCAGTCTGGCAATTGCGGTTAAATCTCGAGCATAGGCTGAGCGCGGTTCACGCACCACCAGCGGTATCCCTTCTACGGCAGCAGCTTCGGCAGCTTCATAGGCATTATTGACCTTAATCAGCGGGTAGCCCTGCAAGGCGCCCTGGATGTGCTTTTCGACGTCTTTGACTTTACCAAAGGCGCGGTTGAGTATAACTGTCAATTTGCTAGCATCGAGACCAAGGTCCTTGAGTATGGTAAACCAGCGACCAGCTGCCGCAAGACAGGGTACAGTAGCCTCTATGACTAGATAGATATGGTCTAGATTGTCCAGCAAAGTAATTAAGTGGCTGTCCACGTGGCGCTGCAAATCCACCACATAATCAAGCTGAGTCGTAGCATCTGTCTGATTGAGCGACTTTAGCTCACAAATGAGGCTGGTGACATCATCAACATCGGTACCCAGCGAGCGCGATAGCTCCAAACTGGGAGAGACAAGACCGAGCCTGCCATCAATCAATTGAGGGTCACGACTGACACAGGTATCGAGTAATGCGCTTGTGATTTGCCCCTGACGCAAACACAGATCATCAAGGCTAAAGCGTGGCTTGATATTGAGCAAGCAAGCCAGATCTGGTTGCTGCAAATGTGTATCCACAAGGACACAATCGCGTCCCAGACGGGCCAAGGTGGCGCCAAGATTGAGCGCAAAAGTTGTAGCGCCGACACCACCTTTGGCACCAAGTACGCCTATGGCCAAACCAGATGTAGTGGCAGTGTCAGAGACTGGTTGGCTAGTATCAGCGCTTTTTTTGTTTAGACCCAGCATATTAAAACCTCTGATACGGAGCAAGTGCCGGAGCCAGTACCAGTGCATTGGCGCGACGACTGAGAGCACCAGGCGCACTAAAAGTACGACTGCCAAAAGGCGCTATCTGAGCAGGAGCAGCGCTTTTGCTCTGCAAACTGAGGCTTTTAGCATCGACACAACAATTTGGCATCACGGTAGACGGCGCCAGCTTTACAGTAATAGAGATAGCCGGTCCAGCCTGGGCACTGGGGTTAACCACCACATCGGTAATTTGCAAAAGAGCAAAGCCCGCTACTTCGTTAGCGGCATTGCGAGCAGCCGGTCCCACTCCAATAGCAGGATCGCCTTTAATCACTGGCAACATATAAGTGTAGGGTCTCAGTTTAATAGCGCCAAAGGCGGCACTGAGTCGACTCAACTGATTGTCGTAAGCACTGCCAGAAGGCTTAATAACGCCCAAATAAGCTCCGCGCTCCACCGCTTGTGGAGGCAGTTGAGGAGTTGCCTGGGGCACAAAATAATTGATTTGGCTGACCAGATCCGACACGGCGATTTCACCTTGCACATCGGCGTAATAATCAATTGAGTTACCGCTTTTTAAATTGACCAGACCTGCTTTGATATGACCAGCTGGCACAGCATCACTAGTGTTTTTTACTAAATCCAGCACATAAGTAGATTGAGGCGCACTGGAGGCGGCAATAGCTGCAAACTGTTGATTACTAATGGCCACAGGAAAAGCAGCAAAGCCAATCTTAGATTGCTCAGAAAGATCACTAGTGAGGCGATCCACGCCTTTGCCGATGCGGGTGGCAGGCTGTCCCACCACATCCACACTAAACTGAGGGTCGGTGGTCAAAACTGAGCTATCTCCGCCACCAAAAGCAAAGACCAGCGGCATAAAAAGATTTTGTAGAGCGTCAGTGCCGTTTCTCTTTACTTTAAGTCTGACAAAAAATTCCTGGTCATCTTGCAAATTGACAGGAAACTCCACTTTGTCTGCATCAAACCTAACAGCACTGACACTCTCGCCAGTGCTATCGGGACCTTTGAGGGCGCTATGCCACGGGGCTTCACCCAGGTCTCCATTGATTTTGGCTAGAGCATCAATAATGTGTTGCCGTGCTAGAGCGCCGTTATAAAACTCCTCAGGTGTAACAACCTGGCGACTGTATGCAGCCAGGGCGGCACTTTGAGCAGCAAAACGCAATTGCCCTACGGTATAAGCAGAACGCATTACGTCTATAGTTAGAGCGAGAAAAGCTACAGCCACGACGATCAAAAAAACCGCCAGTGGAAAAATAGCGCCCTGCTCTCTTCTCATTTATTTCTCGACCTGAGCTTGGGGCCGGGGAAATTCCTGAATTTCGCGGCGATTGCCTGAGAACACTTCTACTGCCCATTGAGCAGCCTTTTGCACCGACTGCACTGGCTCAGTCAAAATAGCCTGAGCCGATGGCATCAAATAAGGTACTGGAGGCGGTGGCGGTGCTGCTGGGAAGTTAACGGCAAGACGAGCTTGTGTGACAGTGGATGGCTCGACAAGAGCCTTTTGTAGAGCCTTTTGTGGTAGCAAATCGTCTTCGCCAACGCCGTAGCTTCTAGGCTCCATGCGACTCAATCGATTGCGCAAAAGTAGTTTGATATGGCCGGTTTCTTCTGCCTGAGCGAGCATTTCTCCTTGCTCAGGAGTAACTGCTAGAGTGATATGGGCAGCATCCTGACCCTGCAAACTGCGACTCTTTAGAGCCTCTTTGGGGACAGCAAAAATGACCTGGATGTTTTGACAAATAGTCTTGGTGTACTTTTTACCTTCTTTAACTGCGGTAAAGAGAATATCGACCTTGTCACCGCTGGCAATACCATGATCGACCAGAGCTTCTTCATCGAGCTTAAGAGTCATTGCTCTTTCGTGGGTCTCAACTTGCTGAGATAGACTGGAGTTTGCTGGCAAAAGCGAAGTAGCTCTCAGTGGCTCACCCTTGGGCACAAAGCTGCGAGCAATGCGACCAATCACCAGATTGTTTTTAGCAAACAAATCGGCACTGTAATAATCCTGGGGGATGGTGACATAGTGCAAAGAAGAATAGGTCAAACGTGTACCAGGCATGATGTCCTGACCGGCTCCTACCACTTGCATCTGCACTACTTTTGGTGCTTGCTGAGCCAAAAAAGCCTTGACGATGGCAGCCACCAGCAAAACCACTACCAGCCCTGCCAATACAGCACTGACTGGATTGAGCTTTTTAGCCTGGGCTTTTTGATAGATAAAGCCACTATCTTTGATTGTCTCAGGACTGAGATTTTTAACCGCCATCACCAACCATCCTTATACTTAGCGACTCACTTGCCTATTGGCTACTGCTATTTCTGAGACCAACTGGTCCCTAAACTGAATCGAATCCCCGCCCTCACCGGTATAAACTCCGACTGAAGTGCCAAACTCACCTTTGCTACCGCTATCAAAAGGATTGCCTATAAAGGTGAAGGGATAATCGATTTTGACTGCGACTGTGCCAGTAGGCACGTTCACATCTCCGCTACCGGCGTCAAAAGGCAAGACTTTGACACTGCTGCCTGGTGGCAAATTACCGGTAGCGCCCTCAGATAGCAGACGGGCATTACCAAGGGCAATGGCCACAGGAGCCGTACCATCAATAAGCTGACCGGTGCTATCAAATCCAACTGCTGCCGCTCTCGCTTGGGCATCATCAAGAAATGGACTGCTACTCAAATTGAGAGCAGCCTGCTGGCAGGCTGAGAGCACAACCTGTTTGAGATAAAAGAAACGACCAAAATAAAGGATGGTCAACATAATCAATAAGAAAAAAGGCAAACTGAACGCAAATTCCACCATGGACTGTCCATGGTGGTTGCGCACAATATGCTTAGATCGGTTACCAGATTTACGTGACACCAGTTGTTCCTCTAAAAGAGGAGGGATTGGCAGAGCAATCCCTCTCAACTTTGATTAGTCAACAATCCAGGGTTGAGCATCGGCACCAGAGTTCTTAATGGTACGACCTGGTTCAGAAGACTTGGTGCCGCCATAGTTAGTAGCTTGCTCTACTTTCCAGACCATGTCACCAGCGATGTGGCCAAGTGAACCCAAAGCGACTACGCAAAGTGCGGCTACGCAGCCGATACCAAGAGCGTACTCAACCATACTCTGTCCGCGTTTTCCACGTTTCATCATTTGCTCCTTTATTACCTTAGTTGCCAAAAATCTTCTGCACTGATTTGCATCTCACCTGCAAACAGTTGAGAATTATTCTCAATTAGCTGTCGAAAGAAAGGTTAGCATTCGAGAATAGTCGCGTCAATTAGCTAAGCCCGAACAATATAAAGATAGAAACATCTTTGCTTCGCCCAGAGCCAGGAAAGGGCGCAAATTTAGCCTTACGGACAACGAGGGGGTGGGGAGAAATCATCCAAACGGATGAGAGCCATTCTTAATAAGAATGAGTTAATAGAGCCAAGGCATGACAACACCATTGCTCTCAATGGCAATAGCTAGAACAGATGGCACTACCAACGGTGCGCCCGTTGTTATTCGGGAATGCTATCGTCCAGAAGCACATTGCAAATTTTGATACCCCGTCCCTGCAAAAAATCCAGGACATCGGTACCACGGGGACCTAATGACCAGAGCGGCAGCTCAATTGTCTTATAAGGCGCATGAATCAACAAAGTAGAAGTATCTGGATACCATTCGCTGTATGACACATCTTCTAAAAGAAGCATAGATACAGTCTCACTCTTGCGTACCAGGTCACTGACGTTTAAGACCACCTCAGTAGCTGTGACTTCGATGCGATACTGCTTTTGTGTATCGCAATAGAGACTGTATGACATTAAAGACAAAAATATGCCAAAGGCAAATGTGGATGCACCTATCAAAATAGACCAGGCCGGATTATAGCTATAGGTAAAAATGGCTAGAGCAAGCCATAAGCCCTGACAGACCCAACCCAGCGCCACGGCCGCACAAAGAGGCATCAGTCCAGCTCTTTTTTTGCAAGAGCCAGAAGCAACCGTTATGCCGGAGATGTCGACAATTGAGGGCATGACTTTCCTCAAACCTACTATTGTTTACATGCCCGCTTTAGCCTAAAACTATTGCTATGCACCAAAGAGCAAAAGAATTATCAAAAAAGTAGAACTATTCCAGAGAGCATGAGCGATTATGCAAGGCACAATCGAGCGCTGCCTCTCCAGGGTAAAGGCAAAGACAAAGCCCAGCACAAATAATTGCAAAAAGGCACCGCCGTCCAGGTGGACTCCAGCAAAGAGAGCGGCAGAGAGAATCATCGAAATAAGCGCGCCAAAATGGCGGCGCAAATAACTATATAGAAATCCTCTAAAAAGTATCTCTTCACAAAGTCCAGGCAAAACACCAACAGCCAGCACAAACAAAAAGCCGGTAAGTAAATCAGCATGGTGCGCCGAATTCATGATTACAGACAAAATGGGATTAGATGAGCCTTCGGTATTGCCAAAAAGCTTGGATATCTGAGAGAGCAATACCAGAGGTACACAGGCAAACCAGGTCAAAACACCGGTAAGCACCAGACCAAATGGACCCTTGTTGGGAGTACGAAAAAAAAGTTTGACCCCATCAACAAAGCGCACCTTATTTGGTTTGAGCGCCAAAAGCCAGACAAAAATCAAAGCTGGACCATTGGTCAATAGATAAAGGGTCATAGTAACAAGCGGCACAATAACAGGCTGCGGGTTTTTAAGCGGCTGTATACTGGCTGCCATGATTTGGCCAATCACGCCTTCCAAAACCAGCCAGCCCACAAATACGCCATAAACCGTGAGCGCACCATAGTCGACAGGAGAGCGCACCTGCACCAGCTCTTGATCAGTCGAGGGATGTCGTGGCAAAAAGAAAAGCTGACAGAGCACAACGATTACACCCACGAGGAGCGCGCCACAACCTGCCAAAGCAACGACAATTAGATTGAGCAAAAACTTCTGACAGCTCTCGTCATAAGCCTTTTGCGCCTGGCTAGCCAGCTTTTTAGCGCCAGCCACCCTGTATACCTCTAGCTCAGCCACTTCTTTAAACCAGCCAGGTTTGAGCACGTCTTTTATGTAGGCGATAGTACTGTCCAGCTCAGCATCCGGAATGCGCTTATATTGATAGACGTTCTCGATAATACGCGCGCCTTGCGGCCCACGTTTATCTGCATTTTCTTGCATGGCCTTAACAGGCTTACTAAAGCTCTGACCAAGTTCGCCTGAAAGTATTGCATTCTCAAATTGGAGCGGCAGGCTGTCTGGAGCCTTTTCCACAGCCTTATTCATCGATTTGACAGCCGCTACTTTGAGTTTGTCAGACTGCCCATCAGGTGACTTCATCAGCTTATTGTTGCTGTCACCAAGCCCCTTAAAAGCACCTTCCATGCGCATCGAAAACTCTACCTGACTCAAATCCATAACAGCCTGAGCCGGGCCGGCCTGGACTCGCTTACTGGATGTAGCGGTGAGCATTAAAATGACAAAAATTGTGCCAGACGCTAGAAGCGACCAGTGGGCAAGCTTTTTGATTTTGGCATCACGCACAAAAAACACAGTCAAAGCTGTACAGAGGATTATCCCCTCCAGAACTATGTTTAAGTCGTGAGTATTCAAAGCTTGTAGGACCCTAAGTACGCCATGGTAAACCTAGAGCATAGCAAAAACAGCGCTGAATTGTCGGCTATTCGCCGCCGCCGCCGCCAGAGTCTCCGGCACTAATAAAGGCGCCACCGTACTCGCCCAGCTGGCCAAAGCCACTAAACTCGCCATAGTCGCCAAAGCTATCTAGACCGCCAAACTCTGTACCGGTATCGTGCAAAAAGTCCTTGTCGTTGCCAGGAAAGAGCGACGGGTCACCCTGCGGTACCTGGTCAGCATAATATCCCCAGGGAAAACCTTTGATCAACCGACGACGCATCAAAAAGCGCGGCAACGTGATAAAGCCTAAGCCCGCCATCACAACGAGGACAAATATCCCTTCAAACAGGCAGATGTTCCAGAAATTCATGGCAGTCCCTGCTGGCCAGATCTACACTTTAGATCCTACGCATATAATCGGGCGCAAACAAGCGGACGTCAACCATTTAAGGGGGAGAAATACTATATTTCGGAACTTAAAGGTCGTTTTCGCTCAAAATTGCAATCTTTTGAGTGCCAACGTTGCTAACTTGCATCCGTGGACCCTGATTTTTTTTGAAGTTGTCGATATAACGACGCAATGCCTCGCGTATCAGATCTGAGCGGGTGCGGTGCTCGACACCCGAGACAAAATCAATCTGCTCCAACAGACCTGGAGGCAGAGCAACTAGTACTTTCTTTGGCATGCGCTTTCCTTATATAAAAATTGCAAAAAAGTATCAACCAAAATTTACGAAATCAGCCAATTTACATTAAGGCTGAGCCAGGTAAACTAGACACGTCAGAAGAGAACGGACGCAAGCACTCCGTTTTTTTACTGGCGTATCCGCCGATTTCCATATTTAAATCTACACTCTAGGACAAGCTTTTTAAAGGGCCACAACGCCCATAAGCAGTGCAAAACAAACAAACTAATCTAAAAACTTATTTGCACCACTGCAAATGCAATCCTGTACCATCGACTCAAATCCGCTACACATGCCAGTTTTACCAGAGCGCAAGGGGCAAAAAACAAATAGCTAGATTTTGTTGATACCACAAAATATTTAAGCAACAAGCAAAAAAAACTCAGCTGATGCCGCCACTTTAGAGAACACACCTACCACAAATATATGTCCAACAATAATCCAAATGACCTACACTCCTCCTCTCGGCGCTTGACGAGCAATGTCAAAGCGGGAGGCTGTGCGGCCAAAATGAGTGCGGCCGAGTTAAAACAAATATTGCGCGGCATTGCAAAACCCAAAGATCCTCTTTTGCTAACTGGCATCGAAAATTTTGAAGATGCTGCCGTATATAAACTGAGAGATGATCTGGCTATAGTGGAGACTGTGGATTTCTTTCCACCGCTAGTAGACGATCCATTTTTATTTGGACAAATCGCCGCCAACAATGCCCTCTCGGATATATATGCAATGGGCGCGCAACCAATCCTGGCCCTTGCTTTGTTAGCTTTTCCCAGTTGTGATTTTCCGCTTGAGACAGCTAGCGAAATACTTAAAGGCGGAGTCGATCAAGTCACTAAAGCTGGTGCCATAGTGGCAGGCGGACACAGCATCCAGGGTCAAGAAATTTTGTACGGTTTGACTGTCACTGGTGTTGTGCATCCAGACAAAATACTCACCAATAGTGGTGCCAAGCCTGGTGACGCATTGATTATGACCAGAGCACTGGGCACCGGCGTAAGCCTTTTGGCCCTCAAAGCTGGACTCTTATCACAAGAGCTACAAGCGAGGCTCTTCAGCAACCTAACCACTCTCAATGGTGAGGCCATAAAAGCAGTCTCAACAATAGATATACATGCCTGCACCGATATTACAGGCTTTGGACTGATTGGGCATATCCAGGAGATGTCCAAAGCATCTAAGCTGTCCGGCAGATTAGACATATCAGGACTGCGCTTTTTACCTCAGGTATTGGAATTTGCCAGACAGGGGCTGGTACCTGCTGGTGCCTATGGCAATCGCAAATCATTTGAGGCAAACGTATCCTATATAAGGGATTTCCCGCTGGAATTTACCGATTTACTATATGACCCGCAGACAGCTGGCGGTCTATTGTTTGCCCTGGCACCACATGACGTGGCACCATGCCTGGAGGCACTTAACCGGGCATCTATCGAGGCCACCGTGATAGGACAGTTTTTAGAGGGTATCCCAGGTCATATCGATGTAATGAATAGCCAGTAGGACTAAACCAAAAATGAAAAAAGAACTCGACTTGCGGGGATTGACTTGCCCAGAGCCAGTCCTTAGAACAAAAAAAGTTATTGACGATCAAACAATACAAACAGTCGAAGTAATTGTAGATAGTGAAGTCAATGTAGAGAATCTAGCCAGACTGGCCCGCTCGCAAAGCTTTGGCTTTAGCAAAGAGAGCACAGGTGATCATTTTAAAGTCAAACTCGTCAGGGACTCATCGCCTCAAGCACAAGTGCAAGCCGAAAAAGTGGCAGAGACCGCCAGTGGTGGCACGATTATCTTTATCACAAGAGATACTTTTGGTCAGGGTGCCAGTCCCTCGGATCATGATTTTAGTCTCAATCTGATGAATGTCTTTTTGCAGACTGCACTAAAATCAGGTCACAAAATAAGAGCCGTGCTGCTCGCCAATAGCGGCGTTAAATTGATGGACCCGCAGGGTGCACACCATCAAGTCTTGCAAGAAATCAGACAAACTAACGTAGAAGTCCTGGCTTGTGGACTCTGTCTAGATTACTATGGCTTAAAAGACAAAGTGGCAGTCGAGCAAGTGACTAATATGTTTGCTATTTGCGAATATCTATTTGCCGCAGAAAAAATACTGAGCCCTTAACTGCTGGCTAGTCCTGCGAAAAGTCATTTTGGAAGACTTTGAACAACACTGCAATGACCACGATGCCCAGGGTCACCAGTCCAACCAGGACTAACACCAGTGTCTCGTGAACAAAACCAAATAAATTGCCAATAGTTTCCATGGATACCCCTGCTATAAGGGTCACTTTAACATAAGCAATAAAGTCTGACTGTTGTCTGGACTACTTAGTCTTGAGCGCTATCAGGTCTTCCACTTCCTGGCAGGTGGGCAGTCCAGCTGATGCACTGACGGTGCGAGTGGCCAGAGCCCCAGTGGCATTGGCAAAAAGCGCTACCCGGTCAAAGTCCAGGTCAAGTATGTCCTGGGGTCTAATAGTCTCTTCCATGGCCTTTTCGGCCTCTGCTTGCATACTGGCAGGAAATCTCACTGCATGGCGGGCTGGCCCTTCTGGTAAAGCTTGCAGTTTTTTGAGATTGAGCGATAGTTGATAAAGTACCGCAGCCACATAAGCATCACCAGCCCCCACTCCAGCCAGCGATTCGACCTTAATTGGACTGTAGAATTTTTCACTTTGTTCGGTGACGACAATAGAGCCGTGGGCACCAAGCGTACAAAGCACCACCTGCGCACCGGTCTGATTGAGCAGATCTCGCGAATAGCCAAGCAATACAGCTAAGTGTTCGGATTTATCTGGGGCGGCAATGAGTTCTTCAAGCACGACCGGATGACTGCGTTTACCGAGCCAGTAAATCAATTCGTGTAAATTGACTTTGAGCACATGGGCTAAAGACATAGCTTCTCTAGTCAATTTGCGCGCCAGCTCGCCGTCGCCATAAGGAAAACCAGCGTCAAAACTGACCAGCATGCCCAGGTCGCGAGCCTTACGAATGGCCGCAATAACAAAATGACTGCGCGGCTCGACTGTCAATGAAATACCGGTAGCATGCAAAGCAAACGCACCTTTGAACATATCCGGCGACAATTCTTTGATTGTGAGCTGATGGCAGGCGTTAGGCTTAGGCCAATTGAAGAATATGTTTTCTTCGTCTTCGCCGGTAAGAACATAGCACTGAGCTGTAGGGAAGCGACTGGTCTCAAATACAAATCGAGTGTCAATACCACTATCGCTCAAGGTCTCAAGCAAATAACGGCCATGAATGTCACTGCCAACTTTGGCTACGAGTCTAGCAGCGCCACCCAAACGGGCATAAGCAGTGGCGACGTTGGCAGCGTTGCCGCCAGCCGAGCGCAAAAATGTATCAGGCTTGGACCAGGTCGAGCCTATCGAAGTTGCTATCCAGTCCACCACAAGCTCGCCTATGGTAAGCAGACAACTGTTAGGCTCATTCTCTTCAGTCAAAAGTGTTTCCCTGAGTGATTAAACTGAAACTTTAAGTCCGTGGTCTTTTATGATCTTTGGATAGATGGCGTAGGCAGGCTTTAGCACTGGTAAAAGAGTAAGTGCTTTATTGACCGGTCCTTTAGAGACAATTTTGCCCTGAATCAATGCTAGAGGTACATTGATTTTGCCCAGCCAAAATTCATGGGCGATATCAGACTTCATAAACATCTCTACAACTGGCTTTTTATCACATTCGCCAGCAAATATTCTCATTTCTTCGCCGTCGGAGCAATCGACTGTAAGCCGTCCTTCTGGGTCACGATAGTGAAATTGCACAGTAAGACGGGAAGCCAGAAGTGGACCTGACATCTGAGGGTCCAGCTTGATGGCAGTCCACAAGTCAGTCATTATTCTGTGCAGCTCATCGCTGCTAGCAAAAACAGCCATCAGTACGCCCTCTTCATCAAATCAATGAGATCATCATTATTGCAATCCCTTGGATTAAACATTATCGCAGGATCAGAGGCGGCCAGGCAAGCCAGCTCATCATAATCATCCTCACTGAGGCTCTCAATACCAAGGTCTCTGAGCCTCACTGGCAAAGATAGTGTTTTTAGTAACTGACGCACTGCCTTTATCAACAGCTCAGCAGCAGCAGTATGGTCCAGTCCGGCTACGCCCTCAAGCTCCAAATAACGGGCGATGCGAGCATACTGCGGCGCCACCTGCGGCAAATTAAACTCCATACCATATGGTAAAAACACCCCATTGGTCATGCCATGATGAGTGCTAAACATTGCCCCCACCGAATGTGCCAGAGCGTGGATAACTCCCACTCCCGAGTTACTAAAGGCGATACCAGCCATGGTACTAGCCACAAGAGTGGCGGAGCGCGCCTCCATATCATCACCATTTTTAAAGGCGCGAGGCAAATTATCAAAAAGCAAACGCAGAGCCTCAAGACAGAGAGCATCTGTGGCCACTGAATTAGTATTGGCAGCAACAAAAGCCTCAATACCGTGGGTAATGGCATCAAGCCCGGTTGCTGCTGTTAACTTAGGCGGTAGCGAAAGCAAAAGACTGGGATCGAGAATAGCTACATCTGGTGCCAACCATGAGCTACCAAACATCAACTTCTTACCTTCTTTATGGTCTTTGATCATGGCCACAAAACTAACTTCGGAGCCAGTACCGGCGGTGGTGGGCACCACCACCAGAGGCATAAGCTTTTTATCGATGACATTGAGACCCTGGTAATCGAGCAGCTCACCACCGAGAGTGAGACAAATGCCAATCACCTTGGCAGTATCTATGACTGAGCCGCCACCAATGGCCACGATACAATCGCACCCGGCTTCTCGAGCAATGGCAGCGCCACGGTCGACACAGGCGATATCACTGTCTGGCGGCACATCCGAAAAAACAACTGGGGGCAATAAGCCCTGACTGGAGAGGCTCTCCAAAAGAGGTCCAAGCACTCCGCTCTGCACTAAAAAAGCATCAGCTACTACTAGAGCACGCTGTCCGCCCAATTCCAGCACAAAGTCCCCACAGGCAGCTGTGGTATATTCACCAAACATGACTCTTGTTGGAGACTGGAATACAAATGGGTTCATGGCTCACTCCAAGGCTCATTCACTCATACACAGGTAAGAAAATCAAATCTTCATATCTATCTTGTAATAAGCGTTTTAATTTGGTTAAAAACTTACTAGTCAAAATTCATTAGGGAATGCTCATATAAGCACTTGATAATCCACCAAAACGAGCACAGTGCTGGTCAAAATTGAGTAAAATAGCCACCCCGCCTACTGACAAGGCTGATGAAGTTGTTTGACATCTAGTTGTCATTTATTGGTGGGAAGTAATAAAGAGTAAGCGATTTATTGAGACAATACCCGCTGAGGAACATCCTCACTTTGCCAGCCGTCACTGGCACCTTGTACTAACTGCTAATCAGTTAATAGACGACAACAACACACGAAAGAGATAAGGCTAAAAGCAAAAGTGACTATAGAAAAACTCTTTAGCCCCGCCACAAACAAAATCACCTTTGTCAGTGCTCCACGCAGACGCTGCCTGGCTCTGGCAAGCACTCTAGTTTTGCTGGGTAATTTTGCCTCAGGCTCACTAGTTGGTGCTTTTGCTGCCACAGCCAAAAAAGATTCCGCACCAAGCACTCTGCTTTTGCCACTGACACCGCGCATTGACGACAGTAATCTAAAAGAAGAAGAAAGCACACCGGCAAATGCCCCTCAGAGTGCCTCTAAAACGACTCCGGCAAAAGTTGAGAGCGAAGAACCACAAGTAATATTTAGCTCCAGCGAAATCAAAACTCAAGAACCTAAACTTGATGACGCCGAAACATCTGAATTAAAAGTACATCCCAATAAGATTTCGGCAGAAGCCGGTGATGCTTCTACCCGTCTGGAATTGGAAGCCTCCGAAGATGACCTGCGCATGGCAGAGTCGGATGCCCAGATTAACGAAGACACCACACTCAAAGGCACCATTCAGATTGTTGCCGATGATACAGAGTATGACCAGGAGCGCAATACCTTCTTGGGCACCGGTAATGCTGTGGCTGTTATCGGTGGGCAAAACAGCAAATTAGAAGCTGATGCCATCCTTTATGATCAAAACACCCAGATGATTGATGCCAGAGGCAATGTCAAAATTGTGCGTGATGGCAATTTGACCACTGGCTCATCTTTTAAGTTTAACGTCACTAGCGACGAATATCTAATAACCAAACCCGATACCGAAGTCAAAGGCACCGAAATAATTGCTCGTAGTGCTTATGGTAAGGGCACCCAGGGTCTGACCTTTAAAAACGGCACGATGACGATGCCCAAGGCATTTCACATCGGCAGAAACGTTGCCTTTGGCCCATTGACTCAGCAACAAGAGTTGATGGACCGGACAGCTCACCCTGAAGTATTTTTGCCAGAAAAACCATCCTTTACTTTTAAAGCGCGCAAGATGGTCTATGAGCGCTACAAAGAGTCCGGCAACCTGACAGTGTTTGGTGGCAAACTGGCTTTTGGTCGTTTCAATGTGCCACTGCCCAAATTCGTTGCTACAGTAGGCACCGAGAGCAGAGTCACCTTCCCCATTACCCCGATGATTACAAACAACTTGCAATCAGGTGGTATCAACATCGGTCCTAACTTCAACACACCTATGGGTAAGACTGGCGTTCTCAGCTGGGCTCCTATGATCCAGTTGGGAGGTCGCGGTACCAATGGCAACAGCAACTCTGGCAGTACCGGTCTTTCTGGCCAAGTTGCCTTTAACAACGCCCGCATCAGTTCACACATCGCCTATGGCTCTGTATCTAACCTCTTTATTGCTGACTTCAAAGCAAAACTGAGCGACAAGACCATGTTCCAGGCTGGTGTCAACCGCTTCATGCAGGGCGGTCTGGACGGCTACAGACGCCCTCACTTAATTGCCGAAGTAGTGGACAATAGATATGTAAGAATACCCAAATATCTATCTGGTATTGGCTTCCGTACAGCCGCCGGCGCCATGCAGGACAACCCTCAGCTCATCAACCTCAATCCCGAATACGCCAAACTCTTTGGTGGACCAACTACTTCCAAGAGTCAGCCTTCGGCCTTTAGATTGTCCGAACAAATCACCACTACCACTCAGCCACTCTTTAGCGTAGGCAACGAGAAGGTCGGAGCACGCGGTTATATCTTTGGTGGTCTGGGACTCAATGCTTATTCCTCTGGCAACTACCGCGCCCTCTTACAAGCTGGTCCGACCATCGAAACACGCCTCAAAAGAGCGAGATTTCAATTTGGTTACGTGCAGTCAGCTGTACGCGGCAGCTCACCATTTGTATTTGACCAGTTTATCCAGGGTCAGCGCTCAGCCTATATCTCTGGCGATATCAAAGTGCATAAGTACCTGACATTGGGTGGTAGCTATGGCTACAACCTCAACAGTCGACTGGCTTATAACAAGTCATTTACAGCCGCTATTGGTCCAGATGACTTTAAATTGCTTCTCACTCGCAACACAATCACAGGTCAAAATCGCATGGGCTTTGACGTGCTCTACGGCGCCCCTGTGCCATTTCAAAAACTTGTACTTAAGGGCAGTGGTGACCACGGTAATTTAACAGGTCTCTAAAAACCCAATTTATCGGTAAAATGACTCAAGCCTTTAAAATAGGGCTGTATTTTGTCAGTTAAAATGGGTCCTCAAGTGGAAAGCGCCAGCATAGATAATCTCCTCAGAAACAATCTCCCGGCCCTAGGGGTCGACCTCGGAGGGACCAAAATCAGGGCCGCCCTGGTCAAAGATGGCCAGGTAGTCTCAGAACCCAGGCAGATACCAACCCCCCTCGGTCCTGAAAAAATCATTGATGGTATTGTCGAGCTTGTACGCAGCTTCCAGACTGACATAAAAGAAGCTGTTGGTACTCAGTCAATGGGTATCGCCGGAGTGGGCGTGGCTACAGCCGGTATAGTCGATTGCAATAGTGGAGAGATCCTAGGCTCCACTGGCAACTTGCCTGGATGGAGCGGCACATCGCTCAAACGTGTTATCGAAAGCCAGATATTGCTACCCGTACACGTCGACAACGACGCCAATGCTGCCGCTTACGGTGAAGCTAGCTCCAGGGGCCTGATGCACAGTAACTGTGTCGTGACAGTTACTCTTGGCACCGGTATTGGTGGCGGACTGGTAATCAATGGCAAGATGTTTAGAGGCGCTCACTGGGGCGGTGGCGAAATCGGCCACATGAAGATAAACCTCAATAACAAAAGACTTTGTACTTGTGGTCTCTTTGATTGTTGGGAAGCTTATGGCTCAGGACGCGGTCTTGTGGCAACAGGACATGATGTACTGTCAGGACTGAGCCCGGAGCAGACACCTTGGGTCAAGGGCGATTTGACAACCCATATGATCGTAGCCGCCGCAAAAAACAACGACATCGTGGCTAAGCGCATCATGCACATGTGGCATGAACACATTGCCTGCGGCATCAGCAGCCTGGCTCATATACTCGATCCCGATGTCTTTATTGTCACCGGTGGTCTGGCTGATTGTGTTGACTTTGCTCTTTTACAAGAGCTAGTGGTAGACCGGGTCTTGCCCCGTATTGGCGACAATCTCACCATCCACAAATCCGAATTAGAAGGACTGGCCGGCATTGTTGGTGCCGCCCAGTTAGTCCTCGATAGCTTGCTTGATAGAGCTGTTGCTTACTGATTGGTGCTTAGCGCACTTCCACTGTATAAGTAACTTTTTCTTCGCTGTTTGGTGCCACTTTGATGGCAAACTCAAAACTATGGGCATCCTTTTTTGTGTAAGGCAGGCTTGAGTTGAGGATTTTCCAGTCACCCCAGGTGTGTTCGACACTGGTTACTGTCACTGCTTCTTTTTTGTGATTGCGGATACTGATGCTGTAGCTCAGTCTTTGCACGCGATCGTTGACTTGCTGCTGTCCTGTCTGGACGCGCTCTCCCACTATGTCAAAGGCATCACCCAGATAGACTCTGATTTTTTCGTCTTTAGCAGTGTGATCAATTAAGTCTTCGCCTACAAATTGCAGAGCACCATCATTGTCTTTTTTGTAGACTCTTACTTTGCCTTTAGGCATCGGCATACCGAGGTTGTTTGCCTGGGTATTAGCCAACTCCAGTTTGACATTGATTTTTTTGCTCTGGTCGCCACCACCACCATAGTAGGGCTGGACACCGCCATTACTATCAAAGATATAGAGCTTTTTGACCGGTACAGCACTGGCATTAAACAGAGTCAGTTGCTTGGTTTCGTTATCTCTGACATCGGTCTTACCCTTGAGACTGTAGAGATGGTACTCGGCAAATGCTTGCTCAGCAAACTGCGGCTCGGCAGCAGAGGACTTGGCGTAGGCCATTTCCATTTGGGGTGCCATAGCGTCAGCATTTTGTACTTTGTGTACATCACCAGCCATTAGTTTAAGAGCTGCGTTTTTGTAAGTGGCACCCGATTTGTTATCGAGAGTGACCCAGCTAGTGAGATCTAGCATGCTATCGTCGGCATTGGCCACAGCCACATAATCACACTTCCAATTGAGTCCCTGGGTCTGATAGCTAATCTCAGTATTATGCACGCCAGCTTTTTCTGATTCGAGCTTCCACAAAAGTGATGGTTTTGAGACAAGTCCATCGGGTAATTCGGTGATTTCAAGCTCACCACCTGCACCAACTACAATACCACTACCGGTTTTAACCACAGTAGCTTGTCTACGCTCAGAGACATTGCCATTACTATCAGAGACACTGACAGAGGGGCTAGACAGTAGAGTGCCAGTGATTTCGCGCACCGCTCCACCAGAGAGATACTGATTAAACTTGACAGTTTTACCCACCGAGCGAGCCAGGATAGTATCCATATCCATCAAATCAAATTGATAGTTTTGCTCACGCACAGCCACAGCATTAGGCGCAGTAAGACTGGTAAAACTGACCGTTGTAGGATCGATACCTGCTGCTACATCCTCAAAACGGACATAGTTGATACCGTCTTTGAGAGTAATATCGCGGTTGTCTCTGACCAGTCCAAAATTTTGATTATAGATAGTGATTGACACATCTTTTGAGTCGGAGACTTCCTCAAGAGCCCTGGCTCCGTAGGATGAGGCTAAAGTGAGTGCGAGCGCTACTGTGAGTGACTTTAATATGGTGCGTGACATTATGCTTTTCCTGTTTTAATAGCGATATTCAACATCGTAAGTAACCTTGGACTCAGAGTTAGCTGGCACTTTGACAGCAAACTCAAACGTATGTGAGTCTTTCTTTGTAAATTCCTGACTGTTATTTTGTATTTTCCAGTCACCATAAGCGTGACCGACATAAGTAATCGTCGCTTCTTTTTCCTTGTGGTTACGCAAGCTTATTTCCCAGCTTTCGCGGCGCTGGTGTTGATTTAGCTGCTGATTATTAGTTTGCTTTTGCTCACCGACCAGATCAAAAGCATCGCCGATATAGACTCTAACTTTTTCGTCTTTTGGTGTGTGATCGATTAAGTCTTCGCCAACAAATTGCAAAGCACCGTCATTGTCTTTTTTGTAGACACGTACCTTACCTTTAGGCATGGGCATGCCGAGATTATTGACCTTTGTATTGGCTACTTCTAGTTTGACATTGATCTTGCCACCAGCACCAGTGGGACGGTAATAGACTTGTTGTGCCTGGGGCTCATAGATATAGAGCTTTTTGACAGGCACACCGCTAGCATTAAACAGCGTCATCTGCTTGGTCTCTTTATCACGCAAGTCAGTCTTACCAGCTAGGGTATAGAGATGATACTCAGCAAAAGATTGCTCACTAAACTGGGGCGCAGCCGCTCTGCCTGCCGACATCATCACGCCTTTAAATCTCATTGGTTGTGCCACAGGTTGCACTTTATGGACATCTCCAGCCATAAGTTTGAGAGCAGCGTCTTTGTATGTGGCCCCTGACTTGTTATCGAGAGTGACCCAGCTAGTCAGATCCAGTGATGTATCGTCAGCGTTAGCCACTGCCACATAATCACATTTCCAGTTGAGCCCCTGGGTCTGATAGCGGATTTCGGTATTGTGCACACCGGCTTTATCACAAGCAAGCTTCCATAATAGTGATGGCTTAGCGATAAGTCCCTGGGGCAATTCGCCTATCTCAAGCACACCTTGAGGTCCCACTACGATGCCACTGCCTGTTTTGACCACGATAGCTTGGGAGCGCTGTGAGACATTGCCATTACTATCAGAGACGTTAACGGCTGGACTGGATAGCAAAGTACCGGTAATTTCTTTGACTGCACCAGCACCAAAGGTCTGGGTAAACTTGACTGTCTTACCTATAGAGCGCGACAAAATAGTATTGAGGTCCATCAGATCAAACTGATAGTTTTGCTCTTTAACAGCCACTGCATCTGGTGCTGTTAGAGAAATAAAACTGACAGTAGTAGGGTCAATGCCGCTAGCAATACCGTCAAATCTCAGATAGTTGATACCGTTAGCAAGTGTGACCTGACGATTATCTCTTACCAGTCCAAAATTTTGATTATAGACTGTGATGGAGACATCTTTAGACTCAGATACTTCAATAGCTGAGGCAGGCTGACATGCCATCAGACAGAGGCTACCAGCCACCGCCAAAAACTTGCCAAGCCTTGTTTTTGGTCTCTTCAATGACATATTTTATTCCTTTGCTTTTTAGTAGGTACCGAGCAGGGACACCAGTTTGCGGGCAATATCAACATCCATCTCGTGACCACCCTTGATACTGATAAAACGAGCCTTGATACGCATCGGATTGATACCGATGAGAGCAAGGTCACCAATCAAATCCAGTAGTTTGTGCCTGACTGGCTCGTCTGGATAGCGCAGAGGCATGGTAAATCCATCATCGGTCATACTGACCACGTCTTTATCAAGACCGAGCAGTATATGGTCTTTAAGCATGCCAAAAGTACGAGCTTCAAAAATCTCTTTGGCATCTATTGATGGATCCCAGCTCTGCCACTTCTGACCAATCAATGGATGCTTCCAATCCATCAAATAAGTCACGCTAAACTTATCAGCCGGTACAGCCATCAAAGCCCGGTCGCCTTTGGCCACAGTCACGGCTTCAGGCAAAGCAATATCGCAGACCACTTCTTGTTTAGCTATACCTGACTCTTTAAATAGATTGATCCAAAAGTCAGCACTGCCATCATGCAAAGGCATCTCCGGTCCATCAACGGATACATAGAGATCGTCTATGCCCCAGAGAGTGGTAGCACAGAGGAAGTGCTCCACTATACATAGCCTCACTTTGTCTACACCGAGCACAACATTGCGCATGGTGTTGACCACCATCGAGGCTCTGGCCGGCACAGCCACAGCAGAAGCTGTATTTTGGGCATCGCTAAGGAAGAAAACAATACCAGCCCCTCTGGGCGCACTATAAAGCGACACTGTAATTTGGCGTTTAGAAGTCAAACCTGGTCCGGTATAAGAGCCAAGCTTTTTAGCCGGATCCAGTGCCACAGTGGCATCAGCTATTGCCAGAGTATTACCCAAAGACATTGATATTATTTCTCCAAATTTTGCTGCTCCAAAAGAGCAAGCCGTTTTTTGAGGTCTTTGACCTCATCCATTAGTTTGGGCAAACGACGCATAGCGACAATCTGTCCAAAAAATTCACGAGCGGGAGCAGCTGGCGTACCAGCATGGATTTCACCTGATTTGATATCGCGCATGGCACCAGAAGCTCCTGAGAGGACACCATCAGGTTCCATCTTCATATGATCAGATAAGTTAGCGCTACCACCGAGCACACTGCGATCACCAATCGAGCATGAGCCACCCACAGCAGCGTTAGCAATGATCATTACTTCTTTGCCGATACGATTATTGTGGGCAATCATCACCAGGTTATCGATTTTGCTACCAGCACCAATTACAGTGGCACCCATTGTGGCTCTATCGATAGTGGCATAGGAGCCAATCTCAACATCGTCTTCCAGCACCACATTACCAATCTGAGGGATTTTGAGGAGTGGATTAGGAGCATCACTAAAATCTTTGGAGCCAGCCATGTTCTTTTCGAGGTTGGATGGACGCTCAGTAACATAGCCAAAACCATCAGCACCAAGAGCAGCACCTTGCTGCATGATAACGCGGGAGCCAATTTTGACATAGTCGGCAATGAGACAGGCGGGATGCAAAAGACAGTCTTCACCAATGACCACTTCGCCGCCAATCACAGTATGCGACATGATGATTGTGCGAGCGCCAATTTTGCTTTTGGGTCCAATCACCACATAAGGTCCAATTGCTACGTCAGCGCCAATCTCGGCGCTCTCATCTACCACGGCTGTAGCGTGGATGCCTTTGGCAGGATAATAACGTTTGGGTTTGAGAGCTGTGAGGATGCGCTGGATAGCCAGGTTTGGCCTATCGACTAAAACCATATTGCGATCCGGAAAATCCAGTTCAGCACCAAGCGGTGCAACCACAGCTTTGGCTTTGCATTCTGCTAATTTTTTGACTAGTTTGGCATCAAAGACAAAGGCTAAATCATCCTCTGTGGCATGAAGTGGCGATGTGGATACTGTATCGACTTTGAGATCGCCGTCTCCAGCCACCTTACCACCGATCATTTGTGCTATTTGAGCCAGGCTCATTGCCTGAGGGAGCTTCATTGATGCCTCCAGTTATGTTGCTAATTTAAGCCAAACAGTTAGGCTTACCTGACATGACAGGTAAGCCTAACTTAGATGACAGCTTACTGTCCCTTAAATTACTGAATGTCAGTTATTTAGTGGCAGTGCCTGTAGGAGCAGAAGCAGCCGAAAGGCGCTTGACTACACCGTCAGTAATATCGGTTCCACCAAGAAGAACAGCACCCTTCATGAATACTGTTTCGAGCTTGCGGCTAGATGCTTCGGCTTTGATGGCTGAATCGATATCTGTTTCCAGGGTTGTTTCCATTGATTGAGCTTGAGCCTGAGCCTTTTTGTATTGCTCATCGATTTTCTTTTGCAGAGACTTCTGCAAGCTTTCTAGCTCAGCTTGAGGCTTCTTAGCGGTCTTGGCTTCTTCATATTGTTTGTTTGAATCTTCCAAGAGCTTGCGCACTGAGTCTTCGACTTTCTTCAGATCTTCAGCAGCCTTTTGAGCTTTGGTGAAGCTGGTGATTACCTTTTCACGGTCTACCACGCCGATGGTAGAAGCAGGCTTAGCTGCTGTTTGCGCCTGCGCGAAGGCGGCACTAGCCATAGAAACAGTGATAACTGCACTGGCGGCTACGGCAAAAGTTTTTTGAACGTACTGCATTCTTCTCTCCATCACTAACAAAAACACATAGAAATGCGCCCGCCAAAGTTTACACCACTTGAGGATTACAAGGACAAAAACAAGGTCCCCGCTTTTTAAAACTTCTCTCCAAATCCCACAGTTACGAGTGGCGTTCTCCGTCCAAGCACTGAGCTGATGATAGGCAAACCGTAATCTATGCGCACAAGACCGAGCATCGGCACGTTTAATCTCACACCAACACCAACAGATGCTCCCATTGAGTTACGTGACAAAAGATTGTTGGTTACGCCGTTGCCCATGACTTGACCATAGTCAGCAAAAGCCACAAGTTTGGCGTTTTTCCTCACAGCTTTAAACACTGCATTTGTTTCTGGCAAAGGTATCTTGGCACGCAATTCGGCAGTACCCATGAGCAGTCCAGCCCCTGTACCGAGATCCGAAAAGGCACGATAACCTCTCACACCATTCCAACCGCCTAGCCTGTACTGAGCAAACTGTGGCATGCCACCCATAGATGTACCAGCCTGGATATTGGATGCAAAAGTGATGTTTTTGGAAACAGGAATATATTTGCTAGCGCTTACACCAGTCTTAAAGAAGCCTCCACCAGCACCTATAGAGGGGCTAGCCGTGAGCTTAACGAGACTGCCACGGGTAGGATCAAAAGCAGCATCACGAGTATCTCTGGATAAAGATGGACTGACAGTAAAAAATGTCCCGCCCTTAAGTTGATTGCCTCTAATACTGTTAGCAAGAGCACTAGCTTCGGCAGAATTAGTAGCTAGTCCTGTACTCAATGCCCGCGATGACATGGAGGCCAGTACACTCTGGTTTTCGGCAATGCCAGCCATATTACGCAAAGTGGTGTTTTCGCCGATTAAACCAAGATTGGCAGCCCATCCGTTGCGAAGTGGTTTACTAAAAACAACACTGGTACCAAGAGTACGTTGCATCGCCTGGTCAATAAACATACTGCCCATATTGCGACCAAAGCCAGTGACAGCCATGGATGTATTGGTGCCCTTGAGATTGGGCTCGATAAATGATGCCTCAAGATTGTAGGTGCGACCGGTGGGCATGTAATTGGTGCCACCATTATTTATCGAGCCAGCGACGTTATTGAGATTGCCTGAGCCCATTTGAGAGCTAAGACTGATAACCTGGCCTTTACCACCAAAGTTTGAATCAGAAAATGAAAATGAACCGAAAGGTCCAGCCACAGAGTCCACACCACCACCAAGACCGACAGAGCCAGTGCGCTTTTCGTCGACTTCGACTTTGAGTGTGTACTTATCTGGATTGGTGGCAGAAGGCACCAGAGAGCGTCTGATGTCCTGGAAATAGCCATTGTTATAAAGTTTGCGCAGATCGCCAGTTAGTTGTTTTTCGTTGTAGACAGAGCCTGGCTTTATCTTGATTGCGTTTTTGAAGATAAAGTCTTTGGTCTTTTTATTACCAACAATCTCAATGTTATCGATAGATCCCTCTGAGATAACCAGCTCCACTGAGCCATCTGGATCATCTTTGACATCGGCTACTTTAGCCAGGACAAAGCCTCTATCGTGGTAAGCCTGTTCCACTTTTTCGATGGCACCAGATAGTGCATTGATGTTTTGCGGCTTACCTAACTGGTCGTTAAATAGTTTGCTGATTTCATCAGTACTGATAGATTGATTGCCGCGGATGCTAAATTGCGTAATCGGAGCGTTTTCTTCCACCCGAATTTTAAGCAAAACACCACTGGGAGTTAGCTCAGGATTGACTTCGAGATTGCGATCGTTAAAGTACCCCATGCCATTAATGGCTTTGAGGTCCTCCATTACTTGCTCACGACTAAATTTATCGCCCTTGCGTGTTTTGACTACACTGGCAATATCTTCAGTCGGTATGAGGCGATTGCCTTCGATACGGACTTCGTCGACTACAACTTGCTCAGGACCGGTCTTAATCTCGCCTTCGGCAGGAGCTAGTAGCTGACCATCCTGGGCCATGACAGGCGCAGCAAGACCAAGAGCCAGCGGAGATTGCAGCATCAAAAGTGCTAGCACCGCTTGCGGTAACTTACTGATTATTGACCTGGATCTGGTTTTGTAAGCCACAAAGTCCTGCTTGGCTGATAATAAGGATTGAGTGAACCGCTTATTTGGCGCTAGTCTAGCATGACGTCCGAGCATGCCAAGGTGTTTCTAAACCTGTGCAACCTTAGCAAACCATAATCACTTGACAGCCGCCCTAGTGGTGTCAACTTGTTCCTAACCAATAGGCAGGGGGTTTTCGACAAAGTCCCTGATGGGGGTAGTCTCATAATAGGACCGACCCGGATAAGGGAATAAGGGAGTTTTTAGAATGGGGTGTTTGTCATCGTAGGAATGGTCAAATCGTCTCCGCGCATTTTCACTCCAGCTTTGAGCACGAAATCTAAGCAATTGCTCACTAGAAAGCACCGGAGTCTTTAGATATGGCCTTTTGAAAAATTCAATTTTGTACAGACCTCGCACTATATTTGATTCTGAGCTTGACTCCACCAGACTGTTATAACTTCGATAGCCGCGTACACCATACCAATGCGCAGTGCCTGACGGCTGACCTACTTGCACCTTCTTTAGAAACTGTATTTTTAAAACATATGAGCCATTTTTGTCGGCAATTATTGAGCGTGTGATTTTACCAGTGCCAGCATCTCCAAGCTGTTCCAAGTTACTGATCAAACCGTTTTTGTTGTATACGTCACCCCTCACGATATTGATTCTTTTAATCACAACTGACTTTAGAAAGGGTTCCACACCGGTAACTTCAACAGCAGACAATTTTCCTTCATCAATAATAACGTGCGCAGTACCATCAGGACTGTCCTTAATATCCGCCACTTTAGCCAATACATAACCTCTAGCGTGATACCAGTGTTCGACCTCATCGATAGCTTTGCTAAGCAAGTCAAAATTTTGAGGTAAACCAACTTGTCCAGCAAATAAATGGTCAAGCTCCTGATCAGAAATTTTGGTATTGCCTTTGTAGACAAAACGCTTAATTACAGGATTCTCGACTACTTTAATAGTCAAAACCACACCACCGTCAGTAAGCACTGGATTGATATCCAACTTACGATCATCAAAACAACCAATACGATTAATTGCCTTAAGATCGTCCATAATTCTGTCACGACTATACAAATCGCCCTTGCGCACTCTCATAACGCTGATGATTTTGTCAGTACTGACTAGATGATTGCCTACGATCTTTATTTCATTGATGGTGACTGGCGCTAAAGGATCCCCAATAGCCCGGGCGGACAAAGGCGATAAGCCAAACAGCACTACCTGTAGTGCAGCACACAAAAGCAGTTTTATGCTTAACATGGCTCTTGCCTCTCTTAGCTACTGCTTCTCATGGCGGTGTGTACTTTTTGAATAGACATTGAATGAGAAAAATCGGGCCAATTTCTCACGCGATGCAAAAACAAAATAAGGGTTCTAGATATGCCTGTTAGGCACTGGCTTTGGCTCAAGTTTTGGATCGAGCTTAGGCTTAAACTTGGGGTCGAGACGGGGTTCTACTCTTGAGTCTTCATCTGGGTTAGGCTGTGGCTTTGGCACAGGATCGGGATACGGCTTGGGGCTAGGCTCAGGGGCTGGTCTTTGCTTTGGACCTGGTTGGGGATCTGGCTTGGGACCATCGGGAGCAGGCTGTGGTTTGGGTAGAGGTGCTGGACCAGGGTTGGGATCGGGACCGCGTCTGGTATCAGGCTTAGGATCTAACTTTGCCGCATTGCCGTCCTGAGCCTCGCCAGGATGAGCGAGAGAGACCAGCTCAGCCAGACCGGCTTGAGCAAAAACTGCTGAGCTACTTACTGCGCCAAGCACCAGAAGCGATACTAGATAAAGCGATTTAGATTTAGCCATAGCCACCTCATCTCTCATTATAGACCGAGCCTGAGACCTTTACCAGCAAGCAAAAGGCGCATCCATCGGGTGCGCCTTTTGCTTGCTATTGCCAGGTTTTATTCAAACCAACCAACGGCGATAGGATCGAGATTGATATTGATTTGCTTCACTTCGGTGTAAGCCTCAAGACCAAAAGTACCTAACTCTCTACCCCATCCACTTTGCTTATATCCGCCCCATGGGCACTCTGTATAAGTATTGTGGTAGGCATTGACCCAGGTGATACCAGCACGCAGTTGTTTGACCACACGGTAGGCTCTGGTGATGTCTTTGGTAAAGACAGCTCCGGCTAGACCATAATCACTATCGTTAGCCAGTTCGATGGCGTGCTCTTCGTCTTTAAACTTCTGCACTACCACTACTGGTCCAAAGATTTCTTCTTGTACAACACGCATATCAGGCTTAACGTCAGCAAAAATGGTTGGTCCGATATAAAAACCTTTGCCATACTTTTCGCCTTCCAAACGCTCACCACCGGTGACCAGTCTGGCGCCTTCTTTTTTACCGATATCAATAAAATTGAGCACAGTATTCATCTGTTGCTCGGACACCAGAGGTCCCATCTCGGTATCTGAGTCCATGCCAGGGCCGACTCTGATTTTTTTAGCGCGTTCAGCCATCTTTTTGACAAAGTCATCATAGATGGATTCTTCTACGATCATACGTGAGCCGGCTGAGCAGACCTGCCCTGCATTGCAGTAGATAGCAAAGAGAGCGTAATCGACAGCTGTATCGAGATCAAAATCCTTAAAGACAATCATTGGTGATTTGCCACCAAGCTCCAGGGTGACCTTTTTAAGATTACCGAGAGCGGCTTGAGCGATAATTTTGCCGGTTCTGACACTACCAGTAAAGGCAATTTTGTCCACCAGTTTGCTTTCAGCAAGAGGCATGCCTACAGTTGGTCCAGCGCCAGTAACGATGTTGACCACACCTTCGGGCAGACCTACTTCTTGCAACAGCTCAGCTAAACGCATGGCAGTTAGCGGTGTGTACTCAGATGGTTTGAGAATACATGTATTACCAGCAGCTAGAGCTGGAGCCAGTTTCCAGGCAGACATCAAAAGAGGATAATTCCATGGCACAATTTGTCCACAGACACCAATAGGCTCGCGCACTATGCTCGATACAGACGGAGCTGGTACATCGACTGTCTGACCGGAGGGCTTAGTGATAAGACCGGCATAGTATCTAAAGCAATTGGCTGTGTCAGCGATATCGTATTTGGCTTCGCGCAATGGTTTACCACCATTGAGTGTCTCTAGCTCAGCCAATTCGTCTTGATGTTTGTCGATGATATCGGCAATTTTAAAGAGCACGCCAGCACGCTCGAGTGCTGTCATACGAGGCCAGGGACCTTTGTCAAATGCTTTGCGGGCAGCCTTGATAGCAGCTTCTGTGTGCTTTGTGCCAGCCTCTGCCACTTTGGTAAGGACCTTACCATCGGCAGGGTTAATTAGAGTCCGCTCGGACTCGCCATCTACAAATTTGCCATCAATCCATAATTGCCACTTACGATCCACCTTTGCCTGGGGTGCCGTTAAGGTCTGAGCCATGACAAGAACCTCTCTTATTTTGTAAAAAAGATAACCAATGATGCCATCGGTTAAGCCCACCGAGGGATAGCGCTGGGCTTAGAAAATTCCCAGCAGCGAGGCAATAATAGCATTTATGCAACAATATTAAGGACATAAAAGCAGGAATACAGAAGCCAAATGGCAACCAAAACAGGCAACCAAAGAAACTACCCGGGCACGTTTATCACGTTGGAAGGTCCAGAAGGGGCGGGAAAGACCACGCAGGTCAAATTGCTCTCGCAAAAGCTGGACAGCCTCGGCGTGCCCCATGTGATCACAAGGGATCCAGGCGGTACACCTCTAGGTAAGCAAATCAGACGGATATTGCTCACACCCGGCGGTACAGTCGCGCCCATGTGCGAGTTATTGTTGTACCAGGCAGACCGGGCCCAGCACGTCGCCGAAGTGATTATGCCAGCGCTATTAGAAGGCAAATTAGTGATTTGCGACCGTTATACAGACTCCACAATCGCTTATCAGGGTTTTGGACGAGATATTGACCTGGAGCTAATTAAAAGCCTCAATGCCATGTCCACCCAGGGTCTCAAACCAGAGCTCACCATTTTGTTTGATCTGGAGAGCGAAAAGGGTCTCGGACGGCTGCACCCAGGCGGCCACGACCGTCTCGAGCGGGAAGCAATTGAATTTCACCACAAAGTGCGCCAGGGCTATCTGACTGTGGCCAAACAAGAAAGCGAACGCTTTGAAATCATTGACGCCACAAAAGCACTGTCAGCTGTACAAGAAGATTTGAGACGCATCTTACTCGAGCGCTTCTCTGATAGATTTAGCCTGGAGAGCCTGGTCTAAATCTCTAGATCCTTATTTTTTGACGCGACCGATGATCTCATTGGCTAGATTATCGAGGTCCCGCCTGATCTCACTTTGATAGTCGTTATCGAGACTGCCGCCCTGAGCGATACGCAAAGTGCGTTCTTTGCTCTGAATATCGGTAGCACGTCTCTTAAGACGCTCATAATCAGAGTCTGAGATCTTCTGATCCTTTTTGACGTCATCCAAAAATTTATAAGTATCGCTAAACTGCACCGATAGCGGCGGAGATTTTGCCACTGGCGGCTCCTGCGAGCTGGGGTCGATATAGATAGTATTGACCTGGAGCGGATTGTAGAAGTTATTAAAAGGATAGTAGTAGCCAGAAGGGGCTCTCCAGAACTGAGCATTGATGCCACCCAGACGGAAGCTAACATTGCCTCCACCACAGGGGACTGGCGCTGGTATATAGCCGGGTACGCCGTAAGGCGCGCCACCGAAAGCAGGGTTAACTATAAAGCCTGTGGGCGCGTACTGCGGTACCGCATAACCATTAGCAGCATAAGGATTGATCTGATTGGGATTATAGGGAAAACCAGTAACCCCGATATTGGTATTAAAACCAGGTACGGCGGGTTGCCAGCCAGCCACAGAGCTAACCTGACCAGGTCTTGCACCGTTAAAACTCTGACCATATGAAGCACCTGCGGCAAAGAGTGCCAGGGCGCTAGCGCTAATAATTGCTTGACTTGCTTTTAGATGTTTTGACATGACTATCCCTGCTTGGGCCAGAATCTCTTGATATGCCTGCTCTAAGTTTAACCCAAAAGTAGAACTACATCCTTAAGTATTCAAGAAGAGGTGGTTTGTTCCTCAATAGCTGCAACTTGCTGCTTTTCTTCAGCCAAGCTTTCTGAGCCTGTGGCATTTTCTGTTTGTTTAGCAAGCGGTTTAACAGTCCATTGATAATTGATTTCTTCACCCAGACCATGGGCACAAATCAAGCTCCAGAGCGAAAAATAACCAATCGAGTTGATGTTGTAATTACCCACAGGTGGCAGTGCATGGGTGGTCAAAAAGGTATAAAGACCAGGCGATGCCACAATCAAGCAAAAGATCAAAAGCTTTTTGCCAACAATCAAAAAAGGCGCAGCAAGCCGGTGTTTGCGCGCGGCGAGCAGGGCGCCGGTAACGAGCAAAAACAGGGCTACAACAAGACCGTGTACTGCCCCATCAAAAATGATATGGCAAAAAACGCCATAGGCAGCGGCTGTGACATGCTGCATTGTTTCACTTACACTAAAATCGCCGTAGGCCTTTTCCATTTTATTTCCCTTAGATCAAATGATATGACCGCCAACCAAATGATCAATCTGTTTTTACCGCGCTTTCCTTGAGAATTTTGCCTAAATTCGTATAAGCTTGCGCACAATTAGCATCACATTCAATTGCTTTGCGCCACTCAGCCAGTGCACCGGCGCGGTTTCCGCTACGCAAAAGGGCCACACCTAAATTATTGTGAGCAAAGGCATCATTGGGTGCCAGCCTTAAACATTCACGATAAGCCTCAATTGCTGGCTCAAAGAGTCCAGACTGATAAAGTGCCACCCCCATGTTGTAATGAGCCTCGGGATAATCAGGTTTTACCGCAAGCGCTTCTTTCCAGACATCGACGGCATCATCAAAACGCTTCAGCTCATAAAGCGCTATACCTAGATTATTTCTGGCCTGAGGATATTTGGGATCTATTTTTAGGGCACGGTTAAGGACAAAGACTGCCTCGGGCAACTGATGCATCTTCCAGAGCACCACGCCAAGGCAATTTAGGCTATCTGTATCGTTAGGATTTTTCTCAATAAGAGCATTTAAAATTTTGCGCGAATCTTCATAGTTGCCCAGTCCTTCATAACATTTGGCCAGACAAAGTTGGATATGACGCTCAAGATCATCGGGTCTTTTGGGACATAAGCGGACAAAGGTCCTGTATTCGACTAAAGCCTGCTCATAGCGGTGCGCCTGGCGATAGCAATCACCTAGATTGATATGGATTTCGCTAAGCGCTGGGTTTTCTTTGAGCGCTTCCTGAAAGGCTGATATAGAGCCGTCATAATCACCCTTTAAAAAGAGAATATGACCAAGATTGCGGTGAGCATCGCTAAAATCCGGATTTAAACGCAGTGCTCTAAAAAGTGCATCCTGAGCCTGATCATACCGACCAACCGCAATTAAGGCTGCCGCTAGATTGTTGTATAACTCAGGAGTATTGGGATTATTGAGCAGCGCCTTTTGAAACTCATCAACTGCCGCTTCTTTGTTACCCTGACGCTTGAGCACTACTGCCAAATTATTGTGGGCGCTGACATTGGTAGGATCGCGGCGGATTATCTCTTTGAATTTTTTAACTGCCAAATCGAGACGACCATCCTGGACATCAGCCGTGCCAGAGGCCAGCAAATCGTGACTACTTAAAATCTCAAAGTTTTGATCATCAATGGATTTACCAGGCACATCAGAGACTGGACCACGCATCTCAAAGCCGCCTATAGTGGCACTCTCTGCAGATTTTGGCGTCGCCAACTTAAAGTCGTCGAGGCTATTTGCAAAAGCGGCATTGTCCGGCGGCGAGCTGTCAACAGAGACCGCACCGCTGTCTGGTAGAGGCTTTGGCAACTGCTCGACCTGAGCAGAGGCGGGCAAACTCTGGAGCAAAATTGCCAACAAGGCCAGTCCAAAATAAACTGGCACTAATTTGCCCGCACCTTGTCTCGATTTATTTATGGCTCGTTGCACTTTGCATTGCCTTTAGACGAGAGGTCTATGTTAGCGCGATCCTGTAAACTGAAAGCGATTAAAAGAGGGCGCCACTGTGCAAACTATAACAATAAAAATTTCCAGCCTGGCAAAGTTGGTTGTATTTACCAGCACTTTGTCCTTTTGTGCCGCTCTGGCACTATTGCCTCAGCCTACTTGTGCTGAAGAAAAATTCAATCGCGAAGAAATGCTCGTCCTCAATTTGTCTCACTCAAAAGGCTCGGCAGGCTATTTTTTGTTAGAAGCCGAAAGATTGCAAAAAGAAGTTACCCACAATCTATGGCGGGCATTGAGTCAGGTGCAGCAAGTCGAGCAGTCTTATGCCAAGTCCAAAGGCAAACCGGACAATGAGTACTTTGGTACCACCAAGCTCAAAATAATCCATGCCAGACAAAGCAGTGAAGCTCTTACAGAAGACTTGTCAGACAGCTTCTTTGATATGAAGCGCACAATCAAAGATACGCTTATCCGTAATTAAAAAATTGGCTCCGACTGGATTCGAACCAGTAACCAGGCGATTATGAGTCGCACGCTCCACCATTGAGCTACGGAGCCGAAAGCCTAATTTTACACCCTTACTTAACTTCTTGCGGGGTCATGTGTTTTTCAATGAAGTCAGTAGTTACGTCTCCATTTTGAAAAACAGGGTGTGAAAGAACTCTCTGGTGAAAAGGAATTGTGGTCTTAATACCGGTAATGGCGTATTCATCCAGTGCTCTTTGCATGCGCTGAATAGCTTCGGTGCGATCACGCCCCCAGGCAATGAGCTTGCTTACCAGTGAATCGTAATACTGAGGAATGACGTAACCGGGATAGCAGTGGCTATCGACGCGCACGCCTGGTCCACCGGGAGCAATATAGGCATCAACCCGACCTGGCGAGGGTAAAAAGTTACGGTCAGGATCTTCGGCGTTAATACGGCACTCGATTGCGTGTCCGCTAAATACTATGTCTTCTTGTTTGAGGGTCAAAGGCAGTCCGGAAGCAACACGGATTTGTTCTTTAATCAAATCAACACCAGTAATCATTTCAGTTACTGGATGTTCTACCTGGATTCTAGTGTTCATCTCCATGAAGTAAAATTCCTGACCAGCCAGGATAAATTCTACGGTACCAGCACCCTCATAGTTGATACCTTTGGCAGCATCAACGGCAGCAGCCCCCATGCGAGCGCGCAGCTCGGGAGTGAGAGCTGGACTGGGAGATTCTTCGATTAGTTTTTGGTGACGTCTTTGCACTGAGCAATCGCGCTCACCAAGGTGGATACAATTGCCAAAGCTGTCAGCCATAACCTGGATTTCAACGTGGCGGATAGGGCGCAGATATTTTTCGATGTAGACTCCGCCATCGCCAAAAGCAGCACTTGCTTCGGATCTGGCAGAGGCCAGGGCATTAGCCAGGCTGGCTTCGTCCTGAGCAATACGCATACCGCGTCCGCCACCACCAGCGGTTGCCTTAACAATTATTGGGAAGCCAATCTCGCGGGCTAAACGAAAAGCCTCAGCGTCATCAGTAATCAAACCATGACTTCCTGGCACTACCGGCACGCCAGCTTTGCGCATCGATTCGCGGGCAGTGGACTTATCGCCCATTTGATTGATAGCTTCAACAGAAGGTCCAATAAATTTGATTTTGTGCACACCGCAGATTTCGGCAAAATTAGCTTTTTCGGAGAGGAAGCCATAGCCAGGGTGTATAGCATCAGCACCGGTGACTACAGCGGTGGAGATGATAGCCGGGATATGCAGATAGCTACGAATGCCCTGGGGCGGACCGATACAATACGCCTCATCAGCCAATTTGACATGCAAAGACTCGGAGTCCGCCTGCGAATAAACAGCCACGGTACTGATGCCGAGTTCGCGGCAAGCTCTGATGACTCGGAGAGCGATCTCGCCTCGATTGGCAATGAGAACCTTCTCAATCATTGTTGCCTCTTACCTTTTGATTTAGCCTTTGGGATCGACCAGATAGAGTGTCTGTCCGTACTCTACCGTGGTGCCGTTCTCGACGCATATTTTGACAATTTTGCCGCTCACTTCTGAAGGCAAATCATTCATCAATTTCATCGCTTCGATAATGCAGACAGTCTGTCCGACACTAACACGGTCACCGACTTTGCAAAATGCCGCAGCTGTTGGCGAGGGTGATTGATAGAACGTACCAACCATTGGTGAAGTAATAGCGACAGTATTGGCTGTGCCATTATCTTCATTGTGATTGCTACTGGTCACTGCCTCAACTTTGACTGGCGCTGGTGCCGGTGCGTTAGCAGCCACTGGCTGTGGTGCTGCTTGATCGACGAGACTTACAGCCGGACGAGCTTGCGTCATCATCTGACCCATTGGTATTTCAATGGTCGTTGGTGCTTGCTTCTCTTTTTTGACCGTTATTTTTTGGTCGCCAAATTCGATAGTCAACTCAGTCACGTCAGTACTGCTGACTATGCCGAGCAACTCTTTTATTTGCTGCAAATCTATTTTCACTGCTGATTTCTCGCTGTCAAACGTCTTATTGATGCTCATTAAAAAATAGATTAAACGCGGGTCAGATACTTACGGTTACGTGTATCGACCTTGAGTTTGTCACCCACTTTGATGTGGAAAGGTACTGTAATTACTGCACCAGTCTCAAGGGTAGCAGGTTTACCGCCACCGGAGCTGGTATCACCGCGCTCATCAGGAGCGGTTTCTTTTACTTCCAGTTCGACTGTGTTGGGCAATTCTACGCCGATTACCTTTTCGTTGAAGCGCATCACAGTGATGCCTTCCAGTCCTTCTTTGAGAAACTCAACGCCAGAACCAATCTGCTCAGCAGACATATCCATCTGCTCAAAATTCATTTGGTCCATCATTGTGTAATTTTCAGCTGACTTATAGAGAAACTGAAACTCTGATTTTTCGATGATGGCTGTGGGCAATTTTTCACCAGCTCTAAATGTTTGCTCAAGCACGTTGCCACTCTCTACGTTTTTTAGCTTGGTGCGGACAAAAGCTGCGCCTTTGCCAGGTTTTACGTGCATAAACTCAACAACTTGCCAGATGCCGTTGTTATAAAGGATGGTCACACCGGTACGAAAATCATTACTTGAAATCATGGCAGTCGGCAATAGCTCCAAAAACGCGACGAAGAGTAGTCAAGCAGGAAATCCGAATCGGAACCTTTCCTTCGAGACTGGCAGATTTTAACATCTGTCCTAAAAACATACCTTGAGTAACTTCTGATGTTTACAGATATGGAGGGTTTTTGAGTACCTTTGCAAACAAAGGCAAAAACTCCGACTCAAGGCTCCAGCGGTTTGCTTTGTCACTGATATAATCGGGCTTCACAGAGATTAGTGCTTGCTTTTGCGGTAGCAAAGAGAGAAACATGATTAATAGTCCAGTCAACACTCAAGAAGAAGCCCCCAAAGGCGGAAACGCTTATGTGCCCAAGGAAGTGGAAGAGCGCTGGACAAGCTACTGGCACGAGAACAAGCTTTTTAATCTGGATATTCATCCAGACAAGCCCCGCTTTTCAATTGCCTTGCCCCCGCCCAACATTACAGGCAATTTACATATGGGTCATGCCCTCAACGGCACGATCCAGGATGTCCTGATTCGCCTTAAACGCATGCAAGGTTACAGTGTACTCTGGCAGCCTGGCACTGATCACGCTGGTATTTCCACCCAGATGGTGGTGGAGCGCAAACTAAAAAGCGAAGGTATCAATCGCCATAAGTTAGGACGCGATGCTTTTATCGCCAAAGTCTGGGAGTGGCGTCGTCAATACGGCGACACCATCATGTCGCAGTATCGCAGCCTGGGCGTTAGCTTTAGCTGGGATAGAGTCGCTTTTACGATGGACGAGAGTTATGTCAAAGCGATCTATAAAGCTTTTGTCACACTCTATAAAGATGGTTTTATCTATCGGGGCAACAGAGTCACCAATTGGTGCCCTCGCTGTATGACAAGTCTCTCCGACCTGGAAGTACAACATGACGATACCAAAGGCTTTTTGTATCACATCAAATACAAGCTTGCGGATGCAAAGTCAGAAAATGATGGACTGGTAGTTGCCACCACAAGACCTGAGACACTCTTTGGTGACGTGGCTGTAGCGGTGCACCCATCTGACGATCGCTATAAAGCTTTTATTGGCAAGACTGTACTTTTACCTCTTACTGGTCGTCCTATCCCTGTTATCGCCGACAACTATGTCGAGCGCGAATTTGGTACTGGTGCCCTCAAAATTACACCAGCCCATGACGCCAATGACTTTGAAGTAGGTGTCAGACACAACCTAGACAAGCCAGTGGTAATTGACCCTAAAGGTCATCTCACTGATAGCGAGTATGTGCCAGCCGACTTGCATGGCAAAGAGCGCTTTGCCGCTCGCAAAGAAGTAGTGGCAAAACTGGAAGAAGCCGGTCTTTTGTTAGAAGCTAAAAATTACGACCATGGTGTTGGCACTTGTGAGCGCTGCAACACTGTGATTGAGCCACTACTATCAGATCAATGGTATCTCTCCATGAAGGAGCTGGCTGAGCCAGCAATCACGGCAGTAGAAGAAGAAAGAGTGCAGTTTATCCCGGATAGATATGCTTCTACTTATCTGGATTGGATGCGTAACATCAAAGACTGGTGTATCTCCAGACAACTCTGGTGGGGACATCGCATCCCTATTTGGACCTGCCAAAAATGCAATACAGTCGATGCCTTTGAGAGTGCTCCAGAGACCTGCCCCAAATGCGGTGCTAGTGGAGATCAGTTGCTCCAGGACGAAGACGTGCTCGACACCTGGTTTAGCTCAGCCCTCTGGCCCTTTGCCACTCTAGGCTGGCCTGACGAGACTAAAGAGCTCAAGCTCTTTTATCCAACCACAGTGCTATCTACAGCACGCGACATCATCAATCTCTGGGTAGCGCGCATGATCTTTATGAGCATGAAGTTCATGAAGACAATTCCCTTTAAGCACGTACTGGTCCACCCAGTTATCCAGACTGGTGATGGTAAGCGTATGTCTAAATCCAAAGGCAACGCAGTTGACCCTCTCGATATGATTGCTAAGTACGGCGCTGATGCTTGCCGCTTCTGGTTTATGTCGATGGGCATTAAAGGCGATCAAGACGTCAGATTTAGAGAAGAAAAACTGGAAGAGTATAAGCGCTTTGCCAACAAACTCTGGAATGCTGGACGCTTTACCCTGACTCAGTTAGAAGGCTATAGCCCGAGAGGCTTTAATCTAGAAAAACTGACACTGGCAGACAAATGGATTTTGCACCGCTATAACGTCATGCTAGATCTTATCGCCATGCATTTTGGTGATTATGACTTTGACAATGCTGCCCGTGTTATCCACGAATTTACCTGGGATTGCTTTTGCGACTGGTATTTGGAAATAGCCAAAATCCAGCTAGGCAGAGAAAAAGAATCAGGCGAAGAAGGTCAAACAAAAGCCGTCCTGGCTACAGTATTTGAAGGACTGATGAGAGCACTGCATCCAATCATGCCTTTTATCACAGAAGAACTCTGGTCCAAAATACCCAAATCTAGTTTTGTGCCAAAAGACTTCCAGTCGGTAATGTTTGCTGCATATCCGAGACCTGACGAAAACCTGATTAACGACGAAGCTGAAGAAGAAATGGAACTCTTAATTAGAGTAATCCGTTCTATCCGCAATATTCGCCAGACTTATAACGTGCCAGCATCGAGTCAGGCCGAAGTAATGATCACCTGTCTTGATGAGCATGAAATGCAAACACTGGTCACCGGTCGCGAATACATTGAGCGCATGGCCAGAGTAAGCCCCCTCGATATCCAGATGGATTGCACGCCGCCACAAATGGCTGCTTGCGAGGCGGTAAGCAGGGTCAATATTTATGTGCCATTAGCCAAACTAATCGACGTCACAAAAACTAGAGAAAAACTTTTATTGCGTCGTCAGGCCCTCGAAAAGGACATGGCTAAAAACGAGCAGATTATGAGCAATGCTGACTTTAAGGCAAAGGCTCCGCCGGACAAAGTAGCTACCATAGAAAATCAAAAAGCAGAACTGACCAAGCAAATTGCCAGTATCGATGCCCAGCTAGCAGTATTGGAAAAAGCCTAGTTGCCCTTTAGTCAGCGCCGTAAATTTCGACAGTGGTTGATGGTGTTGGACTCTCGCCCTCTTTAGGGGCCAGTCCAATGCCACCATATATAATGGCACTATTTTGACCAAAGGCAAAACCCCGGGGATTTAGTCTGGCTTCGTGCAGTTGCCCAACTACTGAGACCTTTTTCTTAGCAGGGTCAATTATTTCGATACTCGAGAGCAACTTATCAGGCGCTTCCTCTTCGTCAAGACCGCGCCCACCAACGACAAGGACACGGCCGTCAGCAAGTGGCAACAACAAAAACTCTGTACGAGGTCGACTGAGATGACCACAGTCCTCAATTATCTTTTTGACAGGGTCATAGGTCTGGACCTCAATTACAGGCTTGCCTCCAAGAGTAGTACCACCGACAATTAAGACACGCTTGTCTTTAAGGAGCACCATAAAATGCCCTCTTCTTGGTGGCAGCATCGGCGGTCCTGGTATTAGTTCTTCATCGACGCGGTTATATACATAAGTGCGATAAGTAGGAGCCTCGACTCTCTCGCCAACCCCATCAAGACCATAGTTGCCGCCCGAAATAAAAACCATATCTTCACTCAGCGCCACACTGGTAAAATCTCGACTGACTGGTTGCCCCGACCTGTATCTCGCAAAAAAGCCATCGCGCTGGATGTCTTCATCAAAGTGCTGAGCTGCCTCTGGATCACAGAGCACCGGCGGAAATTTTTTGCCCTTAAGCTGGACACTGACTACACCGTTGTACAAGACATTAGGCTCAGTCAGGTCCATAGTCAGTCCGTTGCCATCAGCAAGCTTGATTTGCACCTCGGAGGCAGTACGGGTTGCATAATCGAGTATTTTGGGTGTACGTGTGGGCGTACTGCAGCTCGTCAAAAGCATGCCGCAAGCGATACTGACGAGACAAATTGAGCCCGCAGCAAACCGCTTAAATTTATACGACCGGGTTTTCAAGATAACACCAATGCCACCAATCCATTGTAATGTAATCTATCATCGAGGAAGCAATGGTTAGCCGCCTGAAGCGTTTTAAAATATGGCTCTTTGAGGGCATGCATCGCAAGCAGAAGCATGGTCAGCCAGATCACTGGTGGCGAGTCATGTGCCTGGTCGGTACTGACTATTTTTCTTCTATGGGATTTCAACCCAGTATATCTTTTGTAGCAGCTGGCATGCTGGCGCCACTGGCTACACTAAATCTGGTACTACTGACTCTATTTGGCGCACTGCCGACTTATTATCTGGTTGCTAAAGAAAGCCCCCATGGACAGGGTAGCTTTGCCATATTCGAGAGACTTTTAACTGGCTGGGTAGGCAAGACCCTGGTTTTAATTTTGCTTGGCTTTGCTTTTACCGATTTTATTTTTACTATCACCATGTGTGCCGCCGACGCCACCGCCCACATAGTCGAAAACCCCCTCGTACCAGAGTTTTTTCACGACCGTCTGCGTACAACTTTGCTCTTAATCGCCGCTCTGGGACTGGTATTTTTAAAAGGCTTCCAGGACGCAGTCAAAATATCCTTTACACTTGTGCTCTTTTATTTAGCCGTAAACGCAGTAGTGATAACAGTCTGCCTGACCAAGCTGAGCGCTGATTCGACTTACTATCAACACTGGCTTACCAGCCTCTTTGCCGAGCATAGCTCGTATTTAGAGATGTTTAAAAAAGCAGCTTTTGTGTTTCCCCAGCTAGCGCTGGGCATGTCTGGCTTTGAGACCGGGGTGGCAGTGATGCCACTGGTCAAAGCTCCGGCACACAAAGAGTCAACTGAGCCTTCTATCAAAGTCGATACAGCCGGCTTTAAACAAGTGCATCAATCGGTAGATGGCTTCAATTCCGAAATAAAAGAAGATACAGAAGATCCTGTAGAGATTGCCGGCAGAATAAAAAACACTCGTCTGCTTTTAATTACAGTGGCGGTAATAATGTCTGCCTTTTTGCTGGTCGGTAGCTTTATCACCACACTACTGATACCAGCTCAGCTATTTGTCGACCATGGACCAGCTAACGGACGAGCCCTGGCCTATCTAGCTCATCTCTATCTGGGCGAAGGCTTTGGTAGCGTCTATGATACTGCCACTATCCTTATATTATGGTTTGCTGGAGCATCCGGCATGGCAGCACTGCTCAGTCTAGTGCCCCAATATCTACCAAGATATGGCATGGCACCAGAGTGGGCCTCAGCCAAAAGACCGCTGGTGATTTTCTTTACTCTTGTCTCGGTTTTTATTACTGTTGTTTTTAAGGCTGATGTCGACGCCCAGGCTGGTGCCTTTGCCACAGGTCTACTGGTGATGATCACCTCGGCATCACTGGCCATAACAGCACTTAAATGGCGCCAGGGATGGGGCTATAGATTGGCATTCGGCACCATATCCGCCATCTTTATTTATTCATCGGTGGTGGTATCACTGGATAGACCGGATGGTCTCTTTATCTCTTTCTTTTTTATAGCAGCAGTGCTTATCACCAGCTTTGTCTCCAGAGCTATCCGCTCAACTGAGCTGAGAGTCGGTCATGTCAAATTGGACAGCCAGGCCAGTCAATTTGTTGGTGCTAGCTGTAAAGAAGACCTGGGAGTTATCCGCATCCTCGCCCATAGGCCAGGCAGCACAGACTATGCCATCAAAGAACAAGAAGCACGTAAAACACATAGCATCCAGGATGAAGAAGGCGACTTTATTTTTTTGGAAGTAACTCCAGGTGATGTCTCAGAATTTGAGGAAGATACACTGGAAGTAAAAGGCTTTATCAAAGATGGTTATCGCGTTTTACGCTGCCGCAGCGCCAGCGTACCCAATGCCATTGCCGCTCTTTTGCTCTACATAAGAGACAAAACAGGACGCACGCCACATGCTTATTTTGCCTGGACCGAAGGTAATCCATTGTTTTATGTGGTCAAATATATCCTCCTTGGAGAAGGCGAGACAGCACCACTTACTAGAGAAATTTTAAGGGTAGCTGAAGATGATCCTGAGAAAAGACCCAGAATACACGTAGGCTAAAATTGAAAGTACTAATCGCAGACCAGGACGCAAACGGCGTACGCTTACTTGATATGGTGCTCAAAGAAGAAGGATTTGAGACCATAATCTGTCAAAAGGGCGAAGAAGCATTTAGACGCTGGCAATCCAATGACTTTCCTCCGTTTATTATCATGGATCCCAATTTGCCTGATATGCCAGGTATTGATTTACTCAAAAAGCTGCGCAACCACGAACGCGGCAAAACCACCTATGTGATGTTTTTGACAGCACGCGGTCTGCGCGAGAACATCATCCAGGCATTTAACCAGGGCGTTGATGAATATATGGTCAAGCCTTTTTATGCTGAAGAATTGAAAGCCCGCTTGAAGGCAGGCAAGCGCACAATACTCTTGCAAAAGCAGATACAAGACCGCAATATCCTCTTAGAAGAGCTGGTCTATGCCGTCACCCATGATATGCGCACACCGCTCATAGCCATGGAAATGACTATGGACCAGGCGCAGGACAATGTCTATGGCGAATTGCCAGCTGACTACAAAAAAATACTGGGCACGACTAAACGCTCGCTGCAAGACCTTTTATCTATGGTCGATAACTTGCTGAGAGTGGCGCGTTATGAGTCAGGCAAAATCGAACACAAAAAGGAATTGACCCCGCTTGTCACTATTTGCCAGGAATGTATCGCCGAACTGAAGCCACTCTGGCATCGCAAAAATATAGCCTGCAAATTAAATACCAATGTCGCTCAAGTTGAACTGACAATCGTGCGTCAAGACCTCAAACGAGTCATATTCAATCTCCTTGATAATGCCATTAAATTCACTCCTTCGGGTGGTTCAATCGACCTTTCGGTGGAACTGATACAAGGTAGAGTGATAGTCGGAGTAAGAGATAGCGGTCGCGGTATTGCCCCAGAAGAGACCAAAATGGTCTTTGATCGCTTTGCCCGGGCCCAGGGAGCCAGGCATGCGCCGGGCACTGGACTGGGTCTATACATGTGCCGCAAAGTAATCGAAGCCCACGGTGGCATTGTCGATTGTATTTCGAGGGCTGGTCAGGGCACGACTTTTAGCTTTATGCTGCCTGTTGCCAATAAATCATCATAGCTTTGCTGATCAATCGGCACAAAGAGGGATACGCTAACTAGCGGTGGCGGGGTATATTGGCCTTACTTACAGGTCTAATATGTTCAAAAAGATCGCTCATTATTTGCATTCAATGCCATTTTTTAGCAAGTGGCTCAAAAAGGGTGGGGTCGAAGAAGCCGACACCATTGTGAGTGCACGCATGACTAATAACCGTCTCCACGCTCTCGATGGTCATGGTCACAGACAGTGCTATATGGACAAATTGCGCGAAGTAGTGCACGAGCAAGAACCAATTGAAAGTAACAAAGAACGCTGGTTTGGACATCCAGATCATGTTAATCCCGAAAGCCCAGCGTCAATTGAGACATCGGGCAGCCATGGCAAAGCACGGCGCTCTTCCACCAGGCTGTCGCAAGCAAGGATAACCAGTACACGTCTGCAAGCCTATCAAGACAGTGTGGCAGGTCGCTCCGCCCATGGCGAAGCACGCGCTATAGACGAAATCGACTCCAGCCAGGACGAAATCTAGCCTTAGACCAGACCTTCTTTCATAGCCTTTACAGCGGCCTGGGTACGTCCTGTTACGGCCAACTTTTCTAGTATGTGCTCCACATGGGTGCGCACAGTAGAGACACTGATTATTAGCTTTTCGCTTATTTCTTTGTTACTAGCCCCGTCCACCATCAGCTTGAGTACATCGCGCTCACGGGCAGAGAGCGTGTCCACCGAAGTCTTTTGAGGATCCAGGGCAGGTAGAGCATCGACTTCGCCAGTGGCGATAGAGGAGTCACCTTTGTCATGACGCGATAGGCCAAAGACCGAGAGCACCTTTTGTGCTATACGCGGGTCAATCCAGGCCGCTCCTTGCGATACCGAAATCAAAGCACTCTTGATGCGAGCACTAGCACAGTCTTTGAGACAGTAGCCCTGGGCGCCTGCCGAGAGGGCGGCAAAGATTTCGTCATCATTGTCGTGAGAAGTAAGCATGACAATATTTGTGGCTGGCAACGCAGCCTTTATCTCACGGGTGGCATCAATACCGTTTTTAAACGGCAGTCCAATATCCATGACAATCACATCAGGCTTTAGCTCAAGAGCTAAACGTACAGCTTCTTCACCGTCTTCAGCCTGACCGATGACCTTAAACTCGGTTGTTCTATCAAGCACGGCACAAAGTCCCTGCCTCATTAGTTCATTGTCTTCTACTATCAGGACGCTAAACTGGGTCATTAAATCCACCACTATAAAGACCGTGTCATTATAAACCTTTAGGCACGTCCAATATGTCAATCAATTTGACAGGGTGAAGGGGCTGTGCCAGGATAGCCCTTTGAGCCCCTTTTAGCTTTATTCATCGATGTCTGATTTGCGCGAATTGAGCAGCAGGACAGGAGTCCGGGACTTCTTTTCTACAGCATTTAGATTGATCAAAGGAATTTTGCAGCTTTTGATCGTCTTTGGCACGCTTGGCGGCACAGTAGTGGCGCTACTGGTGGTGCAAGAAGTGATGCGCCTGCCGGATATGTCTTATTTAAAAAACTACAAACCAGTAGACAGCATCACTATCTACGATAAAAATGACAAGCCAATCGAGACTATCGAGCAGGGCATGCCCCGCACTGTCATCGCCTACAAAGATATCCCTAAAGTAATGGTAGAAGCTCTCTTAGCGGCCGAAGACAAGCACTACTTTGAACATCACGGTGTCAGCCCTCTGGGCATAATGCGCGCCACTTTTGTCAATATCAAATCACTGCATATGAGAGAAGGCGGCTCAACAATAACGCAGCAGCTCGCTAAAAATCTCTTTTTTATGGATGTAAAACGCACAGCCGTAATCAAGCTAGCTGAGACGGTCGCTGCCTACAAAATAGAAGAGCGCTTTAGCAAAGAAGAGATAATGTCGCTTTATCTCACCGAAATTTATTTTGGCAGCGGAGCGCGCGGTATAGAACAAGCCTCACGTGTTTATTTTGGCAAAACGACCAATCAGCTTGATTTGCAAGAAGCAGCGTTTTTAGCAGGCATTATCCGCTCCCCCTCCTATCTGGGATCGCCAAAACATCGCACGGAAGCCATAGAGAGACAAAGGCAAGTGCTGAGAGCGATGCAGGAGTGCAATTTTATTACGCTCGAAGAAGAGATGAAGGCTGAAGCCACTCCAACAGTTTTTAGACACGTTGAAATAGCGCATAAATCAAAGCCTTTTCTCAAATTTCCTTATTTTACAAGCTATGTACTGGAGCTTGTGCGCACAGGTTTTGACGAACACGCTATTGGCATCAATGGTCTCAAAATCTTTACCACTCTCGATCCTGTCGCTCAAAACATCGCCGAGAAGCTCCTGGCTAGTGAAATCAGGAGAGCCCCCCTGGGCATAGATGAAGAGGCTCTGGTCGCTCTGTCTGTCAAAGACAATGCCATAAGAGCCCTGGTGGGCGGTGCTCACGACTACTGGGACAATCAATGGAACTGTGCCACAAGCCCGCATACAGCAGGGTCTAGTATTAAGCCCTTTGTTTATCTCACGGCCTTTATGTCAGGTATTTTGACACCAGAAGGCACCGTACTTGATGCCCCCATCGAAAAAGAAGATAAGAACGGTGAGAAGTGGACACCTAAAAACTACGATGGCAAATATTTAGGTAATATCACAGTCAGAGACGCTCTGACCCAGTCTCGCAATATGTGCACCATCAGAGTAACCGAGCAAGTCGGCATTAATTCAATCATCAGCACAATGTCAGCTGCTGGTATCAAGACCCACATGGCACCGACCCTGGCACTGGCCCTTGGCAGCTCAGCAGTGACCCCCCTTGAGCTGGCAGGAGCCTACGGCACTATTGCCAGAGGTGGGCTAGCGACAACACCATGGACCATTCGCCGCATCGAAGACAGCCGGGGCAAAATTATCAGTTACTACCAGCCTCCCATTTGCAGAGTTTTTCCCCAGGAGCAAGTGACCTGGCTAATCGATATCCTCCAGGACGTGGTCGCCCGAGGTACTGGTACCCAGGCGCGTCTGAGCCGACCAACGGCGGGCAAAACTGGTACTGCAGACAAAGCTAAAGACATATGGTTTGTTGGTTTTACACCAGATATGGTGACCTGTGTGTGGGGTGGGGGCAATAACAAAAAAATAGTGGCACGCAATGTCACCGGTGGCACAGTTATGGCAAGAGTCTTTAGAGCCTTTAACCAGCAGTACTACAGTGCTGTTGATACACCAAAAGGAGAGTTATTGACCTCTCGCTATTATGATCTCGATAGCCCACATGAGCCTGTCAAACCAATCAGCCACAGTAACGATGTGCCGTTAAGCGAGATCGATCCCACTGCCGTATATCAAAGCCAACCGGTCAACACCACTCGTCCAGCCGCACCATCGGGAGCTGTGGTGCGCTCACAAAAGGGCATTACCGAGTACAACTGGTCCTCAAACCAAAACTAGCTAACGGTAAGCGATAATTTTTTCGAGGGCAGGTATTTTGCCCCCCTTGAGCATCATCTTTAAGAGTCTGTCGCGGTTTTTGAGGATGAGGCTGTTCTCGCTTTGCATCAATGTCCCCGAACGTTTTGATGTGCGCACTACAAAAGCTGTGCGTCTGGAGCGGCGCTCCACAAAGCGCTTAAATATCTGCTCAACACTGCCACCAACTGTTAAACAGCGAGCCAGTATGGCACTGTCCTCAAGAGCCATACAAGCGCCCTGACCGAGATTGGGAGTGGTGGCATGAGCAGCATCACCAATCACTAACACTGGACCCTGATGCCAGTCGTAAATTACATCGCGGTGATAGATATCATTTTTTAAAATAGCTTTGCTATCGGTGGCAGCCAGTACCGCACCAATGGGCTTTGACCATTCAGCAAAACGACTGAGCAGATAATGCTTGCGCTCATCGGCAGCCTCGATAACGTGACTCGGCATATTGGCAGTTGCATACCAGGCCACTTGCTTATCGCTCACGTGCATCAAACCAAACTGCGAGCCTACTCCATTTAACTGCCAGAGCGCCCCTTGTGGCATTGTATCGGCCGCCACAGTGGTGCTACCGCGGTAACAGGTATACCCGGCATAAACTGGTTGTGGATGTTGACCGAGCTGAGCCAGTACCGGCGAGTTAAAGCCATCTGCACCAATTAAAATATCAGCCTCATAGCAAGTACCATCCTCAAAATACGCAGCAACACCCGGGGCATTATCAACGTATTTATATTGCACAAAGCGTTTGTTATAGTGCACCTGCACTCCATCACTTAACGCTGCCATTAGCTTGCTGCGCAAGATCATTAGTGATGGCTCGCCCGCCAGTCTATTTAGATGGTCTAGATTGACAGCTCCTAAAAGCTCACCGGCACTATTTAAAAAGCGAAAACTCTCTACTGTTTTGCCATTGCTCAAAATAGCAGGCACAATGGTTTCATCAATGAGACGCAGAGCATTAAGACCGTTTGACCACAAAGTCAGACCAACACCGCCATCTTTAAGTGCCGGTGCCTGTTCAAAGACACTGACACTAATCCCCTGGCGGCGCAGCACTCTGGCTAGCGAGAGTCCAGCAATGCCACCACCAATAATGATTGCAGTATTTACAGTCGACATCAACTACGACTTAAAGACCGAGGAAGTCTTTGATTTTGTCCGCTGTCGAGATTTTTGGTTTGTAAAACTCACCGGTCCAGCCTTGATTACCAGTGGGAGCAGTATTTGTGATCTGATTGGAGCTGGCCATCCGATATAGAGCATCCAGTACAGCCCTACACTGAGCCACAGCGCTATTACCATCACATTTGAGTTCTTGCAGTTTGTAGTTTTTGCCGCCATTATCGACTTCACCAACAAACTTGGCATATTCGTCTCTGAGACTGTGTCCTGTAAAGACTAGAGCCGGTTGAGCGTACTCGACACAGAGCTCATCAAAGAGTATTTGTACAGCACTGAGATCCCAGGCCAGGATTTGTTTGCCTTCGGTGATTTTGGCCAGGCGCAAATTTATTTCGCTAAATTGTTTGGAGTTAAACACCACTGCATAATCAAGACCATGGGCAGCAATTAAATTATTTGGCACTATTTCATCGGTCTTGAGCATGGTCTCATAGATAACCTTGCCCTCTGGAGTTAATACCGCCAGCGATACCAACTTGGGCGCCGCCAGTCCTTGCTTTTGACCAACAGTTCCTTCTGGATTATCCAGATAAGTAACTCTGGTACCAAACAGCAACCAATCAGTGGAGTCAATTAGATATCTAGCCCATATAATCGCCTTGTTGCGATCGATAGGCATAGGATGGACGCCCTGATTTGTTCTGGCTGATTGCATCGTGCACCACCACAATAAGTAAAGAAGTCTATTTTAGCTATCTCAAGAGCGCTTAAAATTAACTCTTTACAATACTATCGGCTCTTACTAGCAGAGCCAGCCTTGGCTGCGCTTTTAGCCGCCAGTTCTTTTTCTAAGGTGCTGTATATACGCTTAATCGTTTCTTTGTCACGTTCAGATGGCTTCATCGCACAAGCCTTCCAGTACATGACATCCAACCCATTAGGTGAATGCGGCAAACCTATGGCATGACCAAACTCATGGATAAACAGAGTGTACAAATGAGCCCGAGCAAATGAACTTACTTTTTGTCCTTCAACACCGTCATAACTTTCGCAATAACATCTGATATGGATCTTTTGTAATTGTCTGGTGTCATCATGACTTTCACTGTCGCGCACATACAGAGCGCTGCTGCGCCCCGCTGAGCCAAGTGGTATGTCATTGTAAGTAGTAACACGCTCAACAAAAATGTCGGCATCACTACTATTATCTACAAATTTGACTGTGATAGGGGAGCCGTCAAAGTCAGTCCACTCCGCTATTGCCTTTAGCATAAGCACTCTAAGCTCCCCACCAAAGCCATTTTTGCGATCACTGGCTAGATATACTTTAAGAGGAAATTTTTTCTTGCTAAAAAAGCACGTGTAGAGTCCATCGTCATAGTGCGACTTATAGATCAAATAGCGGCTATTCAAGTTATAGCGAATATCAGCAATGTTCCAGTAGATGCGGTCTTTAGCAACAGGGTCCTTTTCGCTTTTGTAGTTATCTTTGAGATAGACAATCGCCTCTCTGTAGTCATCTCTAGCTTGATCAAATTTGCCAAGCAAGTCATAGCACTGGGCTCTGGCCTGATACCACATCGCCTGCGTGCTGGAAGGCTCATCGGGATAATCGCGTATCAATGCGCTATAGGCAGCAGCAGCGCGCTCAAAATCAAGGGCGTTTTGCTCGGACCAGGCCATCTGCCAGTACACAGACATAACGGCACTGGGGTCTGGCGGCACAGCCTTTTGCTTGATGGTAAGGAGATACTGATCCAAGACACGAGCAATGTCATAACGTTTGCCATTAACCGAAGCATCAGCTAGACCCTGGATTAGCTCATCGATATGACGACGCATCTCAGGGCTGGCTGTCATCCATTTTTTTAAGAGCAGATCACAAATGGCCCTTGCCGACTCTGGGTCATCGCCATAACTAGTTGACTCCAGTCCAGCCAGTTTATACATCAAATCAAAATAGTATTGTCTGGCGCTATCGTTATCCCATTTATTGATAAAAACGCGACCCAGCATCCCTTTAGTGGTCTGGCTCTCAAGGCTATGGGGATGTCCATTACCACGAGCTTTTATACTCTTATCAAAGTAAAAAATAGACTCATCATAAGACTCATTCCACATGGCGTTTTCGGCCAGGTCATAACTTATTCCACCAAGCAAACTCCAATCATCTTTAAAATATTTTGTGGTATAGCCGTAAAGCAAACGGTAGAGACGTCCTGCATCTTCCTGCCTTTGATCGACTTTATACAGATAAGCCAGCACAGTTATTTTGTCGAGCACTTTACGCAATCCAGCCTTTTGCTCATCACTAAGTGGCGCATCACTAACTGGCTTATCAGGGACTGGCTCACCATCAGGCGTTAACTGCATTTCGTTTAACTGAGAGAGTACCTCTCTTAGAGGTTGAGCCATAATCTCAGGTGTATTGGGACGGTCAAATTTTTCGCGCATCCTCAGTCCATCAAGTACTCGCATAGTCTGTTCTTCGGCAATGGTGGAGTCGAGCTTAATACAATCCAGGCGCGCTGGCACCGAATAAAACAGATCTTCAACTGGCTCTCTGTCATAACTGGCCAGACAATCTTTAATCAGAGCCTTAAGTCTATCGTTGTCAGTCTGCTCTGGTCGGCTGGCGATGTACGACAACAGCGCCTGATAACTCAAATCACCACTAGTAGTGCCCGCTGGCAAAACTGGCAGAGGCGACAGAGGCTCGCCTCGACTGAGCGCCAGCCAGCGCTCCAGAGTCAGTCTTTGTGTGCTATCCAGCTTATAGCGCTTATCCTTTGCGCTTGCCTCCAAAATAATACTAGCCAGATTGAGATAAAGACCATTACCTTGCACATGTAATTCTCTGAGGCGGCGCAGGAGCAAGTCAATATCACTGCTTTTTTGACGCGTCTCTTTTTTATAGAGAGCAGTGACATAGCGGCTCAAATAGCGGTGATAGTCACCCTGCCGGTGCATCCTTTGCAACAAAATCAGCTCACTGATTGATAAATAGTCCCGCAATTGCTTTTGCTCTGAGAGACTGGCGCTAAAAGCTGGCTCCAATCGATTAAGCGTGACTAACTGCTTTTGTTTGTCCACAACCACTTGAGACAAATAAGACTCCACCAAAATATCATTGGCTAGCTGGCAAGCTGGTGACAGGAGCATATCTGTCACCCTTTTAGGGTCACTATTATCGTCCCAGACTTTTATATTGTGAGGCGCGCCAAACAAAAACTGATCATAGGCAGAGACTGGCAGAGCAGTGCCAGTCACGACAAGACTACCGAGCAAGAGCAAGGTAATAGATTTGTTGTAAAATAGCTGAGCTTGATTCATTTAGGAGAGGCTTTGGTGAGCGATTTTCACGATCAATTTGCTGGCATCGCAGAGTCTGTAGCGCACACGGCCAAAGGCGTACTGGGTGCTATCGATCAGATGCTCTTCAAAGCGCTCATTGCCTGCCTCAAAAGCGATGATGTACAGGCCGCCACAATTGCCATAGAGCAGCTGGCCAAAGAAGGCAAGCCCCTCAGTGTAGCACCTCTTTACTATGTCTCTAAAGCTCATCCCAGCACTACCGTGCAACACAAGGCCGAGGATGCCCTCAAGTCTTTTAAGCAAGACAAAAAAATTGCCGAATTGACTGCTGGCAAAGATCTGGAAGAAGCTGTCAAAGCTCTTATTCATGAGTTTGGCAATTACAAACAAGGCTAGGGGATCCTTTTCCAGGGATTGTCGCCAGAGACAGGAGCATCCAGCGATAGCGACTGTGGATCTTTGTCACGGCTAAAATAGAGCAGTTTAAAAAGACTACCAAATTGATCGATAGAACACTCGATAGGCTCTACGTCATGGTTGTATATTTGACCCAGCTTCAAGAGCCTCTGAGTGGAGTCAATTGCTATTACTGGATAAGGTTTGCCAGCTTTTGGATAGCGAGCCAGTCTCACTACTGATGGGTCTATTTCATCTTTGGCCACAGCAATTATCACCTTTTGCTGGGCAAACATATCCACTAACATTTCCAAAATACTTAATGGATTGGCATCAGCCAAAACAGACTGTTGCACTGGTCTGGCCAGGACCACTTCATAAATCTGAGTAACGCGACTGAGTAACTCACTTCTACTTTTGTCACTTTTGAGATGTCCAGCCAGACCGGTTTGTTTGGCTTGATAAATACCAAATGATTTTTCGATGAGAGGATACCAGAAGCCAAATGTGGCAGTACGACCATACTCTACAAGCTCATCGGTGCGCGGTGGCATCACATCAAAAGGCGGTTTGTGCGATCCAGCAAAAGCAATACTAAAACTATGATCTAGATTGGTGCGGACAATGCGCAAAATAGCTCGTGGATCTTGCACAGCAAGAGCGGCTATAACACAGGCAAAATAAGGATCGCCAATGGTGCCTACACTGACAGCACCAGCCTTGATACTGGAGAGGGGATAATCGGCATCGCCATAAAGCTGCGCCTTAAAAGCGACACGGTTAATCTCAGGAGCGGCGGTAACATCCGGAGTCACACTGGGACTCTTTATCCCCATTGAGACAAAAAGACTGGCATACTCACGCGCAAAAGCCAGTTTGAAGTCCTCTCTAGTCAAGGCAACTAATGCACCTTCTTCTGGTAACTTACGCTCAATCAGTATTTTGCGAGCTTCGTTAAGCACCAGTTTGACAATTCCTTTTTCGGATAGGCTCAAGTCATCGGATTCGAGCACCCGGTGCATCTCATCAAACTCGACATAACCATTAAAATCGAGATCAACTAGACCAAAGATACGACTGACTGAGACTTCCATGTCTTCAGGCAAAGTAAGGTTTTTGTAGCGCTCATCCTGTCTCAAATAAAGTGAGACAAGTGATTTTTTTGCAGCCTGGGGAGTTTTGTAAGACCGGAGCTGGCTATCGTCAACAGTACGCGGCATCCACACCTGCTCACTAGCTGCTGGCTCTGAGACAAGAGACGGCTCAAGCTCGGGCAATGGCTGAGGCTTGGTAGGAGTCTCAACAGGCTCTAGCTGAGACTGAGCAACTGGGGACGAGACCGGCACGGGGCTCACCGACATAAAAGCAGAGCTACTCTGCAAATCAAAATCAGGTGTGCGGTTATATGCAGCAATAGCCTCAAAGTCCTGGCTGGCTGGCACCGCCTCAGTATAACTGGCAATAGGCGCGCCGGGAGTGGCAGTAGCAGTACTTGCCAGAGAGTTATCGCTAGCTGATTGAGTTTTGTTAGTGTTGCTAAACCAATCAGGCAGCCCGGCATTTAAGTCTATACCGGTGCTATCCGTGGTCAGACCATAGCTGTAACCACTGACAGTACCATGAGTAGGATCCACAAAAAACTGATAACCACTGGACGGATCAGTGCTAGCGCCGACACTTGTCTCAGACTGAGCCGGCGCACCTGCTTTATCTAAATGCTCATCGCCCTTTTTGGCGGACTCTGGGGGCACTACCAGCCACCTCCGCCTCCAAGCCAGCGGCGACCACCCATGGGACTGTAACCATAGCCGCCCATCATGCCATAGCCTCCAGTGGAGTTCAAAGTACCGTCAGGCGGACAATCACCCCAGGCAGCAGCACCCATTTCACTCTTAAGCTCGTTATACATATTGATGGACATCTGATTTTGAAATTTTTGCTGATCTTTTTGATCTTGCACAGACTCACGCATTGAATTGATATCAGTGCCTAAATTGGCAAGAGTCTGGGACTCACCCTGGCGCAGATTACGAATAGACTCGTCGAGCTGGGCTATATAAGCCTGTTGCTTTTCGCGGTAGTCTTCATCCTGCTGTAACCAGCGTTGCAAGACCACCAGCTCCGGTGTTTTGTCGCCAGTTTTAATGGGTGTGCCAGCCTTTTTAGCCTTTTGCAGATAAGCAATGCGTTTTTCGGCATAGAGGCGGTAGGGCTCAGTGCGCGCCTGTTCAGCATCTAGCTCTTGCTCGGTAGCCTGCTCTTCCCGGCGATATTGATTGGCCATTGCCTCATCAGTCCGCAAAAGGCTCTGCTCATCGCTGTAAATATTTTGATTAGCCCCAGCCACCTGGGCGGATGCTGGCAAAATTGACAGACTGGAGCAAGTGGACGCCAAAAAGAGCGCCGCGCAAAAAACCTCACGCCATTTAGCCTGACCCTTGATAGCTGTGAAATTGTGCATATATCTTTCTCCCACCAGTGTTCCTCGGCTTTGCTCTGCCATATCCTCTGGTCCTATACCCGTTAACTCTTGAAATGCACACGTTCCCCATAAATGGCTGTCATAAATACTCGAGAAGCCGCCCCCAGCCATTTAAATGTTGCAACAGGTAAAGTACGCCAATTTATACCGGCGCGGTGGATGAGAGATTGCATTAAAAAACCAACATTTTCCTTTTTGAAAGGAGCAATTTATCAGCATCACCGTCATAAAGGCAGTGAGGTTGAGATCAGTATCTCGGTCATCCTCCCAAACTTGGAGACGAAATCATGAATAAGACAGTAATCGCACTGGCGTGCGCTGTTGTACTGGGCGGTTTTTTCGTTCAGGGCGCAGAGGCCAGACATCATCATCGCTGGAATAATGGCTGTAATAACGGCGGCTATAACAACGGCTGGAATAACAACGGTAGACACAGAGGTTGGCGCAATCGCGGCTATTACAACAGCTACAACGGCTACGGCAATGGCTGGGGTAACCGCTACAACAACGGCTATAGCGGCATTGGCACCAGATTACTTAACTGGCGCTAAAACCACCAGTAGCACTACCGCTGACATTTAAAGCCGGGACCTCTGAGTCCTGGCTTTGGTCTTTGGTCTCAAAGTAGACCAGCTGGCGCAAGGGCAATAACCGACCTCTGGCAATAAGACGACCAAGCTCAGTCAATAGCACTCGACAGCGGTCGTAAGTGTCGATATTGAGATTTTGCCAGGGATATTGTGGCGCTGCATCTGGTATCAAGAGAGCATAGCTTTTGCTTTTGGCTTTACTGCCCAGGCTAGCAATATGGTGCTTTAAATCCTCGCTGAGAGCGGCGCTATCGACTACCTCAGCATTAGTAATTTTGCCACTGGCAAATGTCAGCCGGCGCATAGCCAATTTGCCCTCCTTAAATAGCACCTGGCAATTAAGAGCGCGACTGATACTCTGGCATTGCCAGTACATTTTTGCTGAGCGGCGCAATATGCCGACAATCATTTCTTCAATGGCAAAGGCGTCTATCTCTGCTTCTTCATCCTCGTCATCATCTTCTTCGTCTTCTTCGGACAACTGATCATCATCTCTGGTCAATTGCAATTCAATACTTCTTCTCATTGCCTGGTCTGACTGATCTGCCTCATCAAAGAGACTTAGCGTTGTATCAATTTCACTATCTTGATTTTCTCTTTCATATTGCAAAGCACTATTTAGCTCATCTCGATATAGCTTGAGACCAAGTGCCAATAAGCCTCGCACTGTAACATCACTGGCCAGGCTCAGCTCACCATTTAAAAGTGATTTGATTGTGCCAATAGTCAGTCCATCTTGGCCCAGATAATTGTCTATAAATAAAGCCACGCCTTCTTCAATTATTTCTAGAGGAGCAAGATTCCAAAACAATTCTTCGCTAAACTCACCAGTGATAAGACTCTCAGTCAATACCAAAAGCGGCATCATCGCTTGCTCCCCGACAAAGGGACCAATTGGACACCGGAGAGACTGCTCAGTGGAGACAAGGTCAAAATCACGACTGTAAAAAACCAGATTGCGTCCTTTTTGGCGCAGAGCACGGTTATATGGAGGGTCATACTCTTTGATCAAATCAGTCTCAAGTAAGGCCGACTCCAGAGGTGTTGCTACCTCAATGGTCTCGATATTGTGGATTTGACTGATTAGCTCTTTGGTCTTTGAGTCTTTACCCTTGCGCCCTCTAAAATAACTATTGACGCGGCTTTTTAGCGACGTCGCCTTGCCCACATAAAGTATTTTGCCAGTACGACCAAGCATTTTATAAACACCAGGTTTATCAGGTAATTCCAGCCGTTTCAACTTTTCTAGGGGTAGCTCATAAGCATTAGCTGTCTTAGATTTTTTAGGCAAAGGACGTCCCACAAACTCAACTAGCTGCTCATAGGTAGTAATGCCCTGAGCCTCAAGCCGGGGCAATAACTCTCGCCAGATAAAGGCTGTGGCCAGGACATGCCCACTTGCCCGTTTTTCTTCGTCGATAGTGAGCCCCAGATAACCGCCCAGAGCCCGAATGGCCCGCGAGGGCAAATCGGGGAAGAGTCTTTTGGCAATTTGACATGTGCAGACAAATGAAAAAGGCAGTTGTGAATTATCATGGGTGGCATAAAAATCAGTGATAAAAGACTGCTCGAATTGAGCCCAGTGAGCCACTGCTAGTAGCGGACTGGCACTGCTTGCCGAGACGACCGCCGCTAGCTCACTTATGACATCGATGGGTGAGTGAGCACTCTCCATATCACTATCAGTAATACCAGTGATTTTTTTGATGCGCTCAGGCACAATCGTATCAACAGGCTGCTTAATCAGACGAGTAGTGATGGTAGGCTCATCCTGGTCAGTGGCAGGCTGGTAATGACTCCAGCCAAGCTCAAGTATTTGTCCATACTGAGGGCTGGCACCAGTTGTCTGACAATCAATAATCAACACCGGCAGATCTTTTAGGAGCATGGCAATTTATCACCACTTGCATGCTCTTGCCAAAATTGTGTAATATCTTTGACAAGACTCTGCGAGACTAGACTCTCCACACCGCCTTTAGTCCAATCAAGGGGCATAGAGCCTACGTAGGCTGGCTCGGTAAAGCGCTTGTCCATGAGCACGATGAGGCCTTTATCGGTATCAGAGCGAATCACACGACCAGCCGCCTGAATAACTTTAGCCATAGCTGGATAAATATAGGCATAGTCAAAACCGCTACCATAGCGCTTCTCGTAATATTCTCTGATTTTTTCGCGTTCAAAATTATAATTGGGCAGACCTGGACCAACGATTATTGCTCCAATAATCATTTCGCCCGGATAGTCTACGCCCTCAGCAAAGACCCCGCCCTGCACTGCAAATACCAGTGTAGGACTGCCAACTCCCAGGGCTTCGATAATTTCTTTAGCGCGGCTTTGAGAAATTTCGCTTTCTTGTTTGAGTAAATTGATTTGAGGCAAGTCCATTTTTTTGACTCGCGCATAAACCGCCTCAAGAAAAACAAAACTAGGAAAAAAGACAAAATAATTGCCCGCTCTAACCGCTGTGAGCCGGGCTATAGCCTGGGCAATTTTGTCATAATTGCGTTCTCTGTCCGAGTATTTGGTGGACACTTGTGGTATCACCAGGATTTTGCGATTCTGCCTGGGAAAAGGGCTAAAATATTCGCGGCAGGACAGCTCATCAGGTTCAAAACCAGACAACTGTGCAAAATACTGAAATGGCTTAATTGTGGCCGAAAACGCCGCCACATGCGCGAATTCTTTATGAGCCAGCTTGAGTCTGCTGGATGCATCACAGCAAACCACTTTGAGAGTCTCGTCATAACTCATATCGCGTTTGCGCTCACGGGTGTATAAGTGCAAAAACTCATCGCCCTCATAAGCAAGACAATCCTGAAAGTCACTGACATAGTTAAACAAAGCAAGAATTGGATCCTGCACCACTTTACCTTTTTTATCAGCAACCACAGGTGGGGCGGACTTTGCTTGCATAGCCTGATCAAATCCAGGAATAGAAGGCTGATTGCGCGTGTCTCTTATAGCCAGACGCTTGACCATCACTGCTGTTAGCTTGGCCAGAGCCGCTTCAAACATTTCTGGAGCAAGACTAATTTTGCTGTCCTTTTGCTTGGTCAAACGTCCCACATTTGAAATCGAAAACAAGATCTCAGAAAGTGCTGTCCTTAGCTCAGTTTGCTCAGCAGCTGATAAGCCACTGAGATCGCTAGCAGTAGCAACAATTTGCGCCGAGCTTAATGACTTACTGTAATAATCGCAGGAGCGTTGCGGCAAGTTATGGGCTTCATCTATGACCAGATTGGGTTTTTGGAAGTCTTTAGAGAGCGAATAAGTAAAGCGTCCAAGTGTATTGCGTGGCGAAAAGACATAGTTGTAATCTGCCACCACAACATCACTTTGACTGATAGCATCAAGCGACAATTCAAAAGGACAGACCTGATATTTTTCACCAATCTTTTTAAAAGTCTCTTGAGTAAGCGAGTTCATCCGCCCTACTTTTTCGACCAATTTGTGCTGCGCCAACTTGTCATAATAATCTCTGGCATACTCACAATAGCCAGGATTACAGATCACTTCGTCTTTTAGACACATCCTCGCTTTGGCATTGAGAGTCATCGACTTGACTCGACAGCCTACTTCTCTTAGATGTGCCAGAGCATCCTGGGCACCAATATGCTGACTATTTTTTGGTGTTACATAGATGAGCTTTTGACCGCGACTGAGAGCATCACGCAACAAAGGAAAAATCACCGCAGCAGTCTTACCCAGACCGGTGGGTGCCTGAATCAATACTTGACTCTTATCCACAATATCGCTGGATAGTTCTTCAATCAATTCTTTTTGTCCAGGCCGTGGCGACTCAAAAGGAAATGTCAGCTGACCAGAGAGAGTCTTACGTCTTTCTCGCGCTTTAATTTCTGAAGTAACTTGCTTATCTAATTCAGCCAAACGCTTAGCCAGCCACGTCTCGTACTGGACAGGATCAAAGTCCACTGTAAATTCATCAATGGCACCCTCAGTATTGCCGACCACAAGCAACCTGGTCACTGGTACCACACCACGATCCAGATGGACTATATAGGCATAGGTAGCCAGTTGTAGCCGGTATGGATGATGCGGCTCTTGCTTGAGCTTGGCGGACAGCTCATTTTGATTAATAGTGCTTTTGATTTCTTCGATGGTAGGTCTAACTCCATCGATAAAGCCATCAGCTCGACCAGATACAGCAAAGACAAAATTATCCGACTCAAATTTATGAGCCAGCCTTTGTTCAGCTTTGTAGGCTGGATATAGCTTTTGTCTTTGCTTTTGCAGTTTGCTATGAATACCCCGACCATCCTCTGCCAAAGCCAGAGGACCGCCAAATATCTGGGCATAGCCTGAGTTAATCTCGATACTGCCAGTCAGCGGCGAGGGCAGGGCAAAATCCTTGATTGATATTGATACCGATGCTTTCTTTTGCATATTTATGTATGGTAACACCAAAAGCCAACTTTACATCCTTACAAAAAGGCAAGAGTCGGCTTTAAGCATCGATTTAAGGAATGGTCTTAGGGTCTAACGACCACCGATGTCTTCGGCAGATCTAAGCTCTTTGTTGCAATGACTGCAACGTGGAAACTCACCGTCCCAGACACGCGGCAACACATGTCCGTTAATGTCACAGGGACTGGTTTTAGCAGACTTTTGGCCAAAGCTAAAGGCACTGACCAGATCGGCAAAAAACTCGCCGGTCTTTTTGCGAATGGCAACATCAGGTCTCTCAGCCTTTTGACTGCCAGCCTTCATTGCCTGCAGATTCTGCTGGGTCATGCGCGGTCCGCGCTTGGGCACGGAATTATTATCTTGTTCGCTCACAACACACCTCAAAAGTTAGCTCTTAGGGCTCATTCTATACTAGAACTAGCCTGAAGCAAGGCAATTTGCTGGAGATTGTGTCAATCTAGGATTGCGGTTTGATATGGTCGTCCAGCCAGCTAACTGTATCACTAAAAGCCTTATCGTTAACGGTTTTGTCTTCAAAGACATAGTGGTCACCGTCGGCCACTTGCATAAACTTTTTGTCCTTGGTGGACAGACTTTTAAATACCCGCTCGGTGCCGGCAGGCCTGGACTCGCCATCTTTCATACCTTGCACAATTAGGACCGGATCTTCTTTGATTGCTCTGGCAAAACGTCTAGTCTTGTACATATAAAACTGACAGCTCATCAGCTCCGTGGCAGTAAGATCCAATCTCACATCCGGATCGCTTTTGAGAAATTCACGAGTAGAAGAACGCGGACTGGCAGCATCGATAAGCTGTTTAGCCATGCCAAAGTCTTTGTTGGGGCTGGTGAGGAAGTGTCCACCAACAGTGGTGTAATTGCGGAAGGTGCCAAAGTGCTCGCCGCCCGGGCAAGATGAAATAGTACCGTCAATCAAATCACCATAGCGCGCTTGAGCTTCCAGAGCGAGAGCACCACCCATGGCTTCACCAAGGACAAAGAGTTTGGTATCGGGATACTTGGACTTGAGAGCTGTGGCTACTTGTTTGATATCCTTGAGCGAAGCAGGAATATTCATCTTGCCAGCTTTTTTGCTAAAAATGCGCCAGCCGCCAAAACCGCGCAAGTCCATGGCATAAACAGCCATACCCTTTTGACTCAGCCTGGTGCCTAGATCATTAAAGACGCCACCATGCATACCAAGCTCATGGAGGCAGAGCACGACAGCCTTTGGTTTTTCGTCCTGAGACTTCCAGTGCCAGATCGGCGGCACTGATTCGATGATTTTTTCTTTGACGGCTTTTTCACCATCCCGAGCAATAGCCACTCCACTAAGACTAAAAGGAGCAAAACCAGGCAAGACCGGCAAAGCCATAAGTAGGGCCGCCACAACTATGCTTTTGCTTTTGGCGGTAACCGTTTTGATGCTCACTTTATTTGCTCCTCTTTGCATTGTATTTCTTGACCGCACTACTAGTAGTGCTTGTACTGGACTGGGTTTTGTTGCCTATGCCCTTTGATGATAGAGTTTGTTTTGATGTACTTACAGCTGGGCTGTCATCGCTTGCCTGCTCAGTATAGTTAAAGGTATCGGCCATAACTGGACAGGCAATAGACAAATCGCCACCACTCCAGCCCGAATTACGCAATACTGGTGCTTGCAATTCGCCCCTGTCACGCAGGACTTCGTCTTCTACCTGGTTTTTCATGTAGTTAAAGGCTTCGTTAATACCAGTGTGCTTGCCCTTGAGCTTAAGCCCTTCAATCAATCGTCTGGTAAAAACACTGTTGGGATAATTAATGGATTCCCAGGAGAGTTGATTAGCCAGAGACGAAGCCAGAACAAGCTGTCCTTCACCGACATCAAGAGCACCCATATCAATGCCTTCAATGGCTTTGCGCTTAATTGCTTTACCACCACTGATAGCGCCTTCTTCGGCAGCAGCACCACCGTGGCAGACATCGAGCACCAGCAAAGTACGATCGGCTTTGACCAGCTCTTTGACACCAACCGTAAACCACTGCATTGGTATGCCGGTCAAAACCACATTATGGATATTGCCCTCGTATGGCAATATAAAGTTAGCATTGGCTACTTCTTTTTTGGCAGCACTGCCATGGCTACTGATATAAACCACCACCAGATCGTCCGGATGAGCGCGGCGAGCCAGCCACTTATCACCAAGGTCGGCGACAATGTTTTCTCTTGTGGCCTGCTCATTGGTCAATAGTCTTACATGGTCAGACTTAAAACCAGCGTCAGAGATCAGATAATTTTTGAAGTCTGTGGCGTCTTTAGCTGCATACTTGAGATTGATAGAGCTATCCTTAAAGGAGCTAATGCCAATCACAAGTGCCCACTTGTCGCGCACTGGACGCTTGATGGCGCTGGTAGGACCATGGGCACGCACGTTGTTTTTTTGCTCAATTGTGCTGGCTACCGTCAGGCTGCCAGTAGAGCCATCACCATTGTTTGTAGTACCTGATGCAGTACCACTGACACTTGCCTCTTGCTCATTATCACCGACACCTTGAGAGCCAGCACCTGGCAATAGGGCTAGTTTTACTTTGCGCAGTCTCTGGGCATAAGGAGTAGCTTCAGTTGGTTTACGTTGTGCATTAAACAGCTTAACTAGTAGCTCCAGATCGCTTGCCACCGGCGGTGATGCATTACCATAGATACTTTCGTCGCCCTTTAGCACTGCTTCCAGATATTTTTGCGACTCTTCGTATTTGCCACTATCGAGATAGACTTTACCCAGCTCGAGCATCGTCTCGATTTTTTCGGAGTGGGCTGGCTGTATGTAAACCGCTTCTTGTATCTTCAGAGCTTCCAGTAATTTGCTCTCGGCGTCATCATATTTTTTTTGAGCAATCAAGATATTGGCCAGGTTTACCAGATTGCGTGCCACCACAGGTGATTCGCCACCCAGAGCCTGTTTACGGATAGCCAGACCGCGCTCGGTCAGAGTTTGAGCCTCAGCCAATAGTCCCATATTGAGTTTGAGCAAAGCAAGATTATTGAGACAGGTAGCTACATCCAGATGCTCTTTACCGCGAGCGCTTTCGACGATAGTCAGGGCTCTTTCGTAAACAGACTTACTCTCATCATATTTACCAAGAGATAGATAGACCAGACCTAGCTCGTTGAGATAGCGCGCCACCTCAGGAGCCTCTTTGCCATAGGCTTTTTCGGCTATATCAATTGCCTTTTTGTAGTTAGCCAGTGATTTATCATATTCTCTAGCGTTGTATTGTATTTCGGCTAGACGGCCAACAGCATCAGCGACTTTGGGATGGTCAGCGCCGTAGAGTGTCTGACGCAGCTCAACTTGACGCGAGGCAGTAGAGAGGGCTTTTTTGTAGGCACCCATCTCCATATAATGCTCACTCATGGTATCAAGCACATTGCAAAGCACCATCAAGGCACTGCGACTGGTGCCCTTAGCAGCATCCAGTCCATTGCAAATTGCCAGCGCTCGTTTGAGCTGGGCTTCACCATCATCCATTTTTTCTTGTAAAAAATATAGTTTGGCCAGAGGCAATAATGTCTCCACCAAGTCAAAAGACTCGCCTCCTTTGGCCACTCTCATATCAAGCGACTTAGTCAAAAGAGATTCGGCCTCGGTCAATCGATCTTGCCTGACGCGCAGCTTAGCCAGCGCTTCCATGGCTTTACAGAGAGCACTGGTATCAGCCCCCTGGTCATAAAGAGCTATATTTTGCTTGAGGGCTTCTTCGGCAGCTTCGTTTTGCCCAAGCTCCTGACAAGCAACACTGACACCCATCAAGCTATTAGAAAGTGCGTCAGTATAGGCGCTACGATCTGCACCTTTGACTTTGGCCAATGCCGCTTTGAGCATATCGCGAGCGGTAGTAAAGCTGGCTAAGCTGTCTTTGCTTTTGCCTTCATAGCGCTGCATCTGGCCGATTTCACTGATACCTTCGGCAAGCTCAAAAACTGTAGCGTCTTTGCCAAGCAATGCCTGGGCCTTTTGCAAATGAGCCACAGCCGGACCATATTTGCCCTGAGCCGCCAGCACATGGGCTAGCTTGAGCAACATGTCACGTCTGAGCTTAAGACCGCTAACAGTAAGCGAGACACTCTCACTGTCGCCAGAGCCCAGTTCGCTCAGACAGGCTTTGTAATTCTTTTCGGCTTCGCCATAACGGCCCTGACTGGCACAGTTGTCGCCAGCCTCTAAAAAAGTTTTAAAAACCAGACCCTGAGCAAAGCCCGGAGCCTGACAACAGATTAGTAGCGTTGACAGGGCGAGACCCAGCGCAGTGCCTTTTTGGTATTTTCGAGTGAAGCTATTCATTTTGCCGCCTAGTGGTGGATTGAACATTTCGGGCAGAGGTATCCAAGATGAATAATTCTAATAGTGTAAGCAACAATCTTAATTACGTAATGATTTCGTTATCACCAGCAACCCGGCAAAATTAGGAAAAATCGATTTTTATGGATAAAACTAATGTTGCAAAATCGATTTAAAAGCGCGGGTTTAGCCAATCGTGCCTTCTTGACTTTTGGGAGCTGATAAAATTTCCAGCCTAAGCTAAAGGTAAATTGGGGATTCGTCACATGGCCAAGACAGTTGGAATAGATTTAGGTACAACAAACTCCGTAGTTGCGGTGATGGAAGGTGGCAGACCCACCGTCATCTCAAACGCCGAAGGTGGTCGTACAACACCATCCGTAGTGGCATTTAACAAGGCTGGCGAGCGTCTTTGCGGACTTTTGGCAAGACGTCAGGCTGTAGTTAATCCTACAAATACTATTTATTCGATTAAGCGTTTTGTCGGCAGAAGATTTAGCGAAGTCTCAGAAGAGATGAAAATCGTCTCTTACAAAGTCAAAGAGGCTCCAGATGGCGGTTGCCGCGTCCTAATCGGCGACAAAGACTATAGCCCTGAAGAAATCTCAGCCATCATCCTGCGCAAGCTCAAAGAAGACGCCGAAAAATATCTGGGCGAAAAGGTTACCACTGCTGTAATTACAGTCCCTGCCTACTTTAACGACTCGCAACGTCAAGCCACCAAAAACGCTGGCACCATTGCTGGTCTGGATGTACTGCGGATCATCAACGAGCCTACTGCCGCAGCTCTGGCTTACGGTGTCGAAAGAAAAGACAAAGACGAAACCATCCTGGTATTTGACCTCGGCGGCGGTACCTTTGACGTATCTATCCTGGAAGTCTCTGACGGTCTTATTGAAGTAAAATCCACTTCGGGCGACACCCACCTCGGTGGCGATGACTTTGACCACAAACTGGTGCAATGGATTGGCGAAGAGTTTCTCAAGACCGAATCAATCGACTTGCGCAAAGATCCTCAAGCACTGCAAAGACTGACTGAAGCAGCAGAAAAAGCCAAAATTGAACTTTCGCAAGTAACTGAAACCAATATTTCACTGCCATTTATCACCGCCAACGAATCCGGTCCCAAGCACCTCGACATGAAGCTGACCAGATCTCGCTTTAACGAACTCACCCATGACCTGGTAGAGCGCTGCAAGACCCCTATCGAGCAAGCTCTCAGCGACGCCAAACTGACCTATAACGATATCGACGAAATCGTCCTGGTAGGCGGCTCCACTCGTATACCGGCAGTCAAAGACCTAGTTAAGAGCCTGACTGGCGGCAAAGAACCCAACCAGAGCGTCAACCCCGATGAAGTTGTAGCTGTAGGGGCAGCATTGCAAGCTGGCGTACTGGCTGGCGAAGTATCCGACCTGGTCCTCCTCGATGTCACACCACTATCGCTTGGTATCGAGACTATGGGCGGCGTTTTTGCCAAACTGGTCGAGCGTAATACCACAATCCCCTGCCACAAAACCCAGATGTGCTCTACTGCTGAAGACAATCAAGCAGCAGTTGATGTCTATATCTTCCAGGGCGAAAGAGCCATGGCCAGAGACAACAAAAAACTGGGCAACTTCCGCCTCGATGGCATCCAACCTGCTCCCAGAGGCGTGCCACGCATCGAAGTATCTTTTGATATTGACGCAAACGGCATAGTCCAGGTCTCAGCCAAAGACTTAAACTCCGGCAAGGAGCAAAAGGTAACCATTACAGCCAGCACCAATTTGACCAAAGAAGACATCGACAGACTGGTGCGCGAAGCCGCTGCCAATGCTGAAGAAGACCTCAAAGTCAAAGCCATGGCCGACCTGCGCAACGAAGCAGATGGTCTTATCTATATGGTCGAAAAACACATCAAAGAAAATGCTGAAGCCCTGAGCGATGAAGTCAAAGACAAAGGTCATGAACTAATCGCCCAGCTGCGCAAAGAAACCTCCGAAAACGCTGAAGAGAAGCAAATACGCGACACCATGGACAAAATCCGTGGTCACATCGTCGTACTCGACCAGGAAGCTAATCAATATAGAAGTACCAAAGCTGACGAAAAAGCCAAAGAAGAAGCTGCGGCTAAAGAAGCAGAAGCAGGCACTGAGGATAGCGATCAGCCAAAAGCTGGAGAAGAAGGCGAATCCGAAAATGGTAATGGCACAGCTGAATCATCAGGCTCTGAGCCCAAAGACTCAGAACCAGCCGAAGCCAACTAGTTGCCAACAGAGAGTCAGGCTTTGATCTATAATGAACCCCAGATTTTTGGTAGGCAGAATTTAAACCTGCCCTAAAAATCTGTCGGCTCAAGTTAGGTACGATACACGCAACTGCAAACAGGGTTATAGTCCTGAGAGGAAGCAATGAAAATCGTCAGTAGAAAAGTCGTAGCGCTGTCCTGCTTGTCTGTCCTTGCCTCTTATACAGGCGCTGTCAATCTGACAAGTCCGGTACAGGCCCAGCCCGGGCGCGTCAGATCGACCAGCATGGACAAAATCCCCTGTGTGCGCTGGTATGACGAAAAAGCCGACAACAAAGCTGTGCTCTTTTGTATCCATGGTCTTGGTCTGCACAAAGGCACCTACGAAGAATTTGGTCAGGAGATGGCCAGACGTGGGCTAATAACCTATGCCATCGACGTACGTGGCTTTGGCACCTGGACCCAAAAACAAAGAGACGCTCAACTAGACTTGAATGGCGCACTAGCCGACATCAAACGTGCTCTTGCCGACATCAGACGCATGCATCCTAATATGCCAATCATCCTTCTGGGCGAATCAATGGGTGGAGCAATTGCTATCCATTCCGCTTCGCAAAACCCAGAACTAGTCGATGGCATCATCTCATCGGTACCAGCTGGCGATCGTTTTAGCAATGTGGACGATGGACTTAAATTAGGGTTTCATGCACTCTTTGGCGGCTTTGACAAACCGGTCGATATCGGACCGATGATTGTCGGTAAAGCCACAAACAAAGACGATCTACGCACAAAATGGCTGAGTGACCCGCTCTGCCGTACCAAACTTTCACCCAATGAGCTTTTGACCTTTAAGTCCTTTATGGACAAAAACTTTGACTGTGCCGGTCAAGTCAAAACCTGTCCAGTACTCTTTATCCAGGGTTGCAAGGACAAGCTTGTCAGACCAGCTGGCACATGGAAGCTATTTGACTCGCTCTCCACTCCCAACAAAGAACTGGTCATGTCTACTTCTGCCGAGCACCTCATTTTTGAGCAAGGTCAATTTAGTCAGGGCGACCTGGCCTTTGTCACCAAATGGGTCGACAAATCAGTCCTGCATAGAGCCAGCGAAGCCGACATTGCCCAGGCCAATAAAGATGCCGATGCTGCTAAAAAGTCTGAAGAAGACAAAGCCAGAGAAAAACAAGAATTAGAAAAGCTGGCATCAATAGCCCCTATTGTCCATGCAAAAAAACCACAAATAACCGAAAAATCAATCCCTACACTGGAAGCACAATCACAGGCAATCAGCTACTGGATTGAGCTATTTCGCAATGGCAAGGTTTACCGCTGCAACAACAAACTAGCATTTAAATCCGGTGATGCCATACGCTTCCATGTTATCCCTCAAACAGATGGCTATGCTTACATCTTGATGAGACAGGGTAGCAGCGGCAAAAAAGCCATACTCTTTCCATCAAAAGATACAGGCACCAATAACTTCCTCAATGCTGGAGTCGACTATCCCCTGCCTTACACTGACTGGCTTACCTTTGATAGCAACCCTGGTGTTGAAAAAGTCAGCTTGATGTTTAGCAAACACAAAGTAGCAAACGAAAGCGAACTCACCGATAAAGCACAGCTCACAGCCTTTATCTCAGACGATATGTCGGGAGCAAAAGACCTGGTACCCACCCGTATGCAGCTATCCTGGGACGATCCTACTCCTGTGATTTTGCCAGACCAGCTCAGCGCCAACGAAAAATTAGCCCAGAACAAACCTGCCACCACTTCTAATGGCAGCCTTGTCAAAGTCACCTTTAACGATCCCAGTGGCATGCTTGCCGTAGATGTGGCTCTGGCTCACCAGTAGCAAAGGAGATTGTCGTCCTCATGGCACTTACAAAAATTACCCTCGGTAATGCCGCGCGCAAAGTGACCCTGCTTATCCTTGGTGTGACCGCGGTCACAGCCCTGCCTCTGGCGGCCTTTGCCAAAGACAATACAGATATGACAGCTCCAGCTAAGGGTGTTGAGTGGACTAAAATCCAAGATCTCAATCCCAACGCTACTGCCACCAACCGCCCCATCAAACAAAAATGGGCTGTGGTGATTGGTGCAGCTAAATTTAAAGAGCCACGCCTCAATGGCATGGACTCCAAGATGGATATCGCTGCTCGTAATTTTGTCACCTACCTAAAAGATCCAAACGGTGGCAGATTTCCCGAGAGCCACGTCAAAGCTCTGATTAACTCAGAAGCAACCAGACAAAATATTGTCACCAACTTGAGTAAAGGTTGGCTCGGTAGCTTGGCTGGACCAGACGATCTAGTAGTTGTCTTTATTTCCACCCATGGCTTTCCCACTACTGATGGTGGCACTTATCTCAGTGCTTACGACTGTGCACTGGATAACGTCTACTCGACCTGTATCTCGATGCAGGGTCTGATGGACACGCTCAAACAAGACGTCAAAACAGACCGCATCGTCATGGTGATTGAGTCTCCCTATAGCGGTGCAGCCGAACTCACCGCAGGCGCTAAGGCACTCTTTAAGGGCACAAGCATCGACCTGGATAAAGTAGTACTAGGCAAAGGCTTCATCATTCTTTCTTCCAGTAAGCCAGATCAGATGACCTGGGGCAATTCGTTTAGTACCAATCTAATCGAAGCACTCAAGTCCAAAGATGGCATGGTACCTCTGCAAGAAGCATTTGCCATTGCCAGAGAAAAAACTGAGTATGACACCGGCACTGGTAATGCTGCCACCAAAAAGCAAACCCCAACCTTTAAGAGTGACTGGAAAGGCAATGACATCGTCCTTGGTGCTCCGACACTCGGTGATGTCAAAGAAATACCAGACAATGTCTTAAACTTTGTCGCCGCCGAATCCCACTATCTGAAGGCTAACAATGCTGTCAGCCAGGGCGATCTAGACGGCGCCCTCAAAGAATACGAAGCAGCCTTTGCTGTCGACAACACCTATACTGATGCTATCGGTGACTGGGGCGCAGTCCTGGCCATCAAAGGTGACTGGGCAGGAGCTGCCGCCAAATACCAAAAAGCTATTGAACTGAGACCCCGTGACGCTCTATTTAGAGCCAATTACGCCCGTGTCTTGACCAAACTGGGTCAAAGCGAAGAGTCAATCAAGCAACTGGAAACAGCCTACCAGCTCAATCCTAAAGACCGCATTATCTTGAGTGCTCTATCGGGCAAATGTATCGAAGCAGGCAATTTTGATAGTGCCATCAATTTGCTGGAGCAGGCCACTTTTCTCTTCCCTCAGTCAGCTCAGATGCAAGACAAACTGTCTTATGCCTACGCCCGGGCTGGTAACTACAACCAGTCTCTGGCACACGCTAGAGAAGCACTCAAACTCGATCCCAAACTGGTATCAGCAAAAATCAATCTAGGCTCTGCTCTACTGGTCAAAGGCAACTGCGAAGAAGCCAACAAAGCCTACAAAGAAGGCACTGAGCTAGATCCCAAAAACGCTGACGCGCACTATCTACTGGCTAGTACTCTAGAGCGCCTCGGGGACACTGCCGGGGCCAAAAATGAGCTATCTGCTTTTATGGCACTGGTGCCAACGAGCGATCCTCGCGTGAGCAAAGCCAAAGAAAAACTAGCGACCCTAAAGTAGTAGCTTAAATCGACGGAAACTGCACCGAATTGCCGCCTGCACTGAGACCGGCTTTAAGGCCTTCTACAGTGATAGCAATCAATTGATCGGGTTTTTCGATGCCTTCCTCAAGGCTAGCACCGCCCACAGTGACAGTGGCAAATATGGTGGTATTGCCCAGGTCGACGCCAAGATTTTCCATCTTGGTACGGATACGTTCAGCGGCTATTTCAGCACCTGCCCTTGGTGTCTCTGGCAGTATCACGCCAAAGCTATCATCGCGACAGCGCCCGGCCACATCCACATCACGCACACAGCCCAGCAAAGCACGGCCACAAGCTAAGATTACAGCGTTTTCGCCTGGCATACCATGATGGTCCAGCACCCGATCCAGTCTGTCTACAGTGACAAACAAAAGTGACAACGGTCTTTTATAGCGGACCGCACGCTTGGTCTCGTAATTGAGTCGCTTATAAAAAGACCAGAAGTTAAAAGAATTGAGGTCGAGCAATGCCCGCCTTTCAACTTCTTCATCAGATAGAGAGGGGTCCTCAATGTAGCGGTCAGCAAATAGCTTGGACTGCTCTTGCGGTATCTCAAAATCAGGAGTCTCGCCCAGCGACCAGGGAAACTGATTATTACGCGCTCTCAGCTCAGCCAGGCGCTGCTGAAAAAGTCTTTCGCGTTCTTCTCTTTCGCTCAGTCTTCTTTGCCTGTCGTTACTCATGGACCTTTACCTTTGCTTTCATCTGCATTGCAAATGAGCTCTCTGTGCGCTCATCCTCCATATATTTTGAGACCATATTTTGCTCCACATCATGAGCCATAATCAAAGAAGAATTGAGAGCACTACCAAACTTTTGTTCGAGTGCTCTAAACATCAGCTCACTACCATCAAGCAAAGACTCATGGATCCAGGCTACCTGATATTTTTCGGTTTCCTTTTTAAACTCTGCACTGTGTTGCTTATTGTTTTCCCAGTATTGGCGGGCAAATGCCGCTCTCACTTTGTAGGGTATATACGTCGACCGCGAAGCCGCCAGGTTTTGCTCTTTGCCAGCAACAAAGTCTCGATACGCCAGTGCAAAATCAGCCTTAGACGATGCTGGTATAACACGGTAAGGTGACTTAAAAGTACGCGGGTCGCGCCCACAAATCCAACCATCTACCAATATCTTGTCAGCATCTCTAGCCACAGCTTCGACTTCATCATGGGTTACCTGCTCGCCCATGACCCGTGCTTGATTGGCTTCCTTTTTGAGCAAAGCATCATTGGCAGCCTTTTGAGCCTGACCATCTTTAGTGCTTACATCTCCCTGCCCGTCCTGCACAGAGCAGCTTGACAAGACGCAAGCGGCAATCAACCATAAAACGCATAGCTTAACCATTTAGCTTTAACCACAGTCTGAGGTAATGCAAATGATAAACTAAGCCATCCCAGGGGGCACAGACAGTGTCAACCTTTTGCAAAGCATTAAGGATACTATGGCTGAAAATTTGATTGATACCCCTTACAAACCTGGACAATGCGTTATGTGCAAAGTCGAGGGCATCGAGCCAGGCGGTTATAGCGCCGTCATCATGGGCACTGTACCGCCCTCAGCATCAGGGGCAGGCAAATCCCACGTACGCGCCTTTTTACCGAGCTCTGAGACGCTCAAAATCGGTCAGACAGTACCTGCCACATTTGTCTGCATGCACAATAGCCGTGCACTCATGACATTTGCCTACATGATGGGCACCACCGAAAAAATCCAGAAAAGCACCGCTCCAGACGACGAGAACGCTTTTGCGATTTGGGTCGACAGCTACCCATCCAGTCAAAAAACAAGACGCGCCATTGACCTTATCATGCCAGCTCTGTCGGGCAAACTATTGCACGAACTAAAATGCTCACAGGCTGTCATCCACAAACTATTTGACGAGCTAACGCTGGCAAACTTTACCGGCTGTATCAAAGCCCGCAACGAAGTCAAAAAGTCACGTAGCGCCATGATCATCATCAATGGCCGCGTATGTGGTGCCATCTATGGTCGCAAAGACGCCCATGAGACCTTTGCCGTACAGCAAGCACTCAAGCTGATGCGCGAAGACATGTGCGAAGAAGAAACATTTTTGCAAGTCTACGAACTACCGATCGCTGTAGTCTACTCAATGTCAGCACTCTTTTTGGGATGCCCAATACAACGCGTGCAAGGCGACTCTATCTCTAACTACATCGACACATCACTGATGTCAATGTCGCTTGCCAGTGAGACCGGCTGCCTCACTTACTCAGCTGATGGTAAACAAACAGACTCACTTATATTTGTGCACGAGGGTACACCTTTTGCCGGCTACGAAATAGAAACACAAAAACTAATCGAAGACGTTGATGTCCTCATTGGTGAAATCAAAACAAAAGAAGAAGGACAGATGGAAGCCCACTTGTTGCCCGAACAATTGCTCTCAGACTCAGTCAAGCTCGGCTACAAACTGCAAGACGATGGCGCAGAGCAAGACGATAGCGCGGCGCAAGCAGACCGTGAAGAATTAACGACACGTCAAATACATCAGTCCGATGACTTTATCGTCGATCTCGATAACAATGGCGTCGCATTTGTCTGGTTTAACTGCCAGAGCCGTGCTAACACTCTAGGCACCAACACACTGCACCAGCTCAAAACAATAGTCAATCTATTGCAAACCGATGACTCAATCAAAGGTGTAGTAATTGCTTCTTCTAAGCCAGACCACTTTGTCTTTGGTGCAGATCTCCACGAGATCATGAGCTTTGACTCTTACGAGCAAGCTTACACACTATCCTCCGAGGGTCAGCTCACATTTAACGACATTGCCGCCCTCAAAAAGCCAGTCGTAGCAGCCATCCACGGCGCCTGCCTGGGAGGCGGTCTGGAGGGAGCACTTTGCGCTCATCGCCGAGTAGCAGCCACCGATGCCAACACACTGATAGGTCTGCCAGAGGTCAAAATCGGGCTCATGCCAGGACTGGGTGGCACACAGAGATTGCCCCAGCTCATAGCTGTCAAATCAGCACTAGAATTTATCCTCACGGCCGAGCCAGTATCCGCTGAGAGAGCCTTTGAGCTTGGTATAGTGCAAGAACTCACCACTAAAGAGCAACTCTTTGACAGAAGCCGCGCTCTTGTAATGGAGCTTATAAACGGCACCGCCCCTGAAGTCAAAGCCAAAGAAGCGGAAAAGCCAGAAGTGCTCAAAAAGCTTTTTGCCACCATGGAGCGCTCATTTAGAATCCGCTTCAAAGGGCATTATCCAGCCCCGCTCAAAGCAATCGAAGCGGTCAAACTATCCCAAGAAAGCGACATGCTGGCTGGTCTTGATTTTGAAGCAAGATCCTTTGCTGGGCTATCAGTTGAAGGCACATCGCGCAACTTGATTCAAATATTCTTTTCACAGGACTTTATCTCGCGCTCGGCCGCCAGACAGGCCGAAAAGCACTATCCTAAACCACCGGCTGTTTTGGGTATTGTCGGCAGTGGCATCATGGGCAGCGAGCTAGTCAAAGTGGCAAGACTGGTAGCACCAGATATGCAGTTTAGAGTAAAGAGCACCACGGCAGCGCGTGCCGCCGACTTTAAGAGTCACTACGCAGACGACGACAAAGTCCAAACATCCGATGACCTCGCTATCCTCGCCGACGCCGACCTGGTTGTGGAGGCAATAGTCGAAGACACCGAGCAAAAGCAAAAGATGCTGGCCGCAATCGAAAAGCATGTCTCTGATGAATGCACCATTGCCACTAACACTTCGTCACTGGAGCTAATTAAGCTCGGTCAAGAAATGCGCAAACCAGACCGTTTTGTTGGTCTGCACTTCTTTTATCCTGTGGACAAGATGCAGTGCGTGGAAGTAATCAGCCATCCCAGTAGCTCAGCAAAATCTGTAGCCAAAGCTATTTCTCTTGTCACGGCAATGGAAAAAACCCCCATCAGTGTCAAAGACAGCGCTGGATTTTTGGTCAACCGCCTGCTCTGCACCCACTTGCTAGAAGCAGCAAGACTGCTCGATGACGGCGTACCACTCAACTGGATTGAAGATGCCGCTGTTGCCTACGGCATGCCCATGGGACCTTTTACATTGATAGATACTCTGGGCTTGCATCTATGCTTTAGCGTGGCTGATCAGCTACAAGAAGCCTTTGGTGAACGCTTTATCAGTGCTCGCACAAAAGACATCACAGCCAAAGAAAATCTCGACGGCAAAGCCGGTGGCAAGGGCATCTATCTCTGGGACGAGAGCGGTCGCAAACTAAAAGTAAATGACCATTTTTTGGCAGTCTCCGACCTCAAGCTCTCAGACGCAAAACCAAGCGAAGAGCAAGTGCAGCAAATTCAAGACCAGCTATTTTTGCCGGTCCTGGACGAGGCGGCACGCTGCCTGGAAGAAAAAGTAATCCGCAAACCTAGAGAGCTAGATCTAGCGATGGTTGTGGGCACTGGCTACCCGGCTTTTAGAGGCGGTCCGCTGCGCTATGCCGACCAGTTGGGCATAGGCACAGTACTTGAGCGCCTTAAGAAGGTCTATGAGCTTTCTAAATCAGCTCCCAATCGCCAACCAAGCAAATTGCTGCTGAGCATGCAGGAGAGCGGACGCCGGTTTTACTCCTCCAAAGAGTAATCCTACGAAGGTTTGGCAAAAATAAACCAAATAACATTTGACACCGACTTGGTGCCGTCTTATTGTTGACATATAGAAATATAAACAAAAACGAAAACCGGTAACCCTTTTTTCGAGTTCGTTCCACTCCCCCTCCCCAAGAGGGCAACCTTGTTGCGACCAAATCTACATCTCCGAGGAGATGCCTCATGGAAGAAATAATCTGCATGTGCTCGCTGCCAGTACTCTATGCCATGTCTTTTGGCATTAGTCGCATCATTGATGTGGCTCTAGAGCAGCGGTGGCCTACTTAGGCCGCCTACTTACTACGATCTACTACTTACTCAATAGGTGCTTACTACTTACTAAGATCTACTAAGTGCTTGCTCATTGCTTAGTTACTACTCACCAGGTACTCACTACCTAGTTATTGCTCATTTACTGCTCGTTTGAGATTACGGTACTGATACTACAATCTTGCCCTTTTGTTGATTAGACTCCATGTACTCATGGGCCTGAGCCAGCTTTTTAAAGGCAAACACTTTGTCGATGACTGGCACTAGTGAGCCGTCAGCCAAACCGTCATAGACATACTTTTGACCCTGAGCCATACGCTCAGGATCTTCTGTCACCTGGAACATCGTATAACCGCTCACGCTAAGACCCTTTTTGAGCGCAATTTGAAAAGGAAAAACTGTAGTCTCAAGCGACAAAGCACCATAGAGATAGATTTTGCCCTCGTGCGCTGCGGCACGGGCTAGTGGCACAAGCATCGGTCCGGCAATTGCATCAAATATGATATCAACACCCTTGCCGCGAGTGATTATTTTGCACTCGGCAACGATGTCGCTCTCATCAGTAACAATCACATGATCGGCACCAGCCTCCAACAAGCTATCTCTTTTGCTAGCACTTCTAGTGGTGGCAATGGCGATACCACCCTCCCGTTTGACTATCTGAATAGCCGCAAATCCAACTGAGCTGGAAGCAGCCGTAATCAATACAAATTGCCCAGACTTGAGACCAGCCTGCTGGATCAGTGCACCATAGGCGGTGAGATACTGCATCCAGATAGCCGCAGCTTGCTCGTCGGTAAGATGATCAGGATATATAGCCAGACTCCTGGCGGGCACAATAGCGTGCTCACCATAGACGCCATATTTTGTCTGCGAAAAACACGGAATCGTACTTACTTTTTGACCGACAGTAAAACCAGTGACACCCTCACCGATAGCATCAATAACCCCACTGGCTTCGTAGCCAATGCGACTGGGGAAAGTGGGTTTTTCTAAATATAAACCCTGACGTAAAAGCACCTCAGCCCGGTTAAGACCAAGGGCATGCACTTTGATGCGCACCTCGCCAGCGCCAGGCTCTGTAAGAGGCACTTTATCAAAACGCAAAACAGAGGCATCCCCTGTCTCATGGAAGCGCACGCAAATTGATTGTGTCACCATCTAACTATCTGCCTCAGTCATGTCTTAATTTGCCGCTCAAATTGCACATATCCAGCAAAAATATCAGCTGGCAAAAGGGAGTGGGCAAATTATAGTCTAAAATACCAGCATATAATCGCTCACAGCAGGTAATACCATTGAGTCAGCCAAATAGTAATAACAAAGTCGTTGTGGTAGGCAGCCTCAGCATGGATCTGGTGCTGACTGTACCGCGTCTCCCAAAAATCGGTGAGACTTTGCAGGGACAATCCTTTAATACATTTGTCGGTGGCAAGGGTAACAATCAAGCTCTCGCAGCAGCCAGACTGGGCGCCAGAGTAGCAATGCTGGGACAAGTGGGTGACGATGAATACGGCAAGATAGTACTCGACAATCTTAAGCAAAACAATGTAGACACTAGCCACATGCTGGTGGACAAAAACGTTGGCACTGGTATAGCCAATATCTGGGTCGGTCCCGACGGCTCCAACAGCATTATTATTATTGCCAACTCAAATGGTACTCTCAGCCCCAAGCATGTAGAGCAGTGCCAGACCATGCTGGACAACTCCAAAGTACTGCTACTGCAGCTCGAGATCCCCATGGAGACAGTGGTGGCGGCAGCCCAGGCAGGCAAAGCCAGAGGGCTGACAGTAGTCCTCAATCCAGCGCCTGCGCCAGCAGACGGCAAACTCTCCTCAGAGCTACTCCATCTAGTCGATGTCTTTGTGCCCAATGAGACTGAGGCACAATTACTTACAGGCATACTCCCTGACGACAATGACAAGGCAGTGTCCTGTGCAGCAGCCCTGATAGCAATGGGTCCAAAAGCAGTCATCCTAACCCTTGGAGACAGAGGTGCACTGGTATTGCAAAAAGGTGGCAAGCCTGAGTTTATATCGTCGCACAAAGTAAAAGTAGTAGACTCAACCGCTGCGGGAGATGCCTTTGTCGGTGCGCTAGGAGCCAAGCTTGCAGAGGGCGAGTCACTGACCGAATCAGTGCGCTATGGCTGTGCCGCTGGAGCACTAGCCTGCACCGTATCTGGTGCAGCGCCATCGCTACCAACTGCTGCTGCTTTAGAATCATTGCTGGTGAGCAGCAGATAATTGAGCCGCAATTAGTTGAGCAGCAACTACTTGAGCAGCAGTTAGGGCGGCAGCAACTAAATTTGCTTACCCTCGGCAAAATTTGTCTGATAATGGGTAAGAAGTAGTAGCAATACCTGAGACAAAAATAGTTGATGCCATTGGTTAACAGGCGATTTGGGCTCTTACTTGTACTTGCACTAGGCATCTCTAGTCAGCAGCTAATGCTGCCTAAAGCAGCTCTAGCAGAGGATATGACCAAGACTATTTTTAAGCAAGCAGACTCTGCTGAGATACACGGCGATAACGCCGGCTCAATTAAACTCTACTTGCACTTGATTGACACGATAGGCAAATCAGATCCAACAAGTCCTCGTATACTGAGAGCCAGAGCGCGTATCGCCAGGTTGCATCTACTGGAGCATGAGTACGACAAGGCAACACCTTACGTCAAAAGTATACTAATAGCACCTCAGTCGAGGGTATCAGAAGACCCTGAGTTGATGGTTGACATCGACGACCTCTCTGACGCCTACTTGCGCTATCAAAAGGACCCTGTAAACGGCTACAACAGCCTGGTACGCTCATACAAATTGCGCTGCTTTATCAATCCAAAGCATCCTCATTTGCCTGAGACTTATCAGAGTTTTGCACGTTATGAGCAAGCGCACGGCAACTTTGATAAAGCCATTGAATGGTTGCAAAAGGCAGTGGCTATTGAGAGCACTTATCCACCTCAAAAGTTGGAGAGGTACGTGCACGACATGACGATGATCTATGCCATCTATCAACAAAAGGGTGACAACAAAGCGGCTGAGTCTGTGATGCGTGATTGCCTCGCTGTATGTGTAAAAAGCAAATGCGCTGACTATCTCAAAGGTCAGACGTATCTAAACATTGGCTACGCCTTGATGAAGCAAAAGCAGTACGAAAAAGCAGACGAAAACTTTAAGCTGGCAGGCGAAAATCTCAAAAGTTGCCCGCCACAATACAGCTATATATGTAGTGTCCTGGAAGCGCGTGTGCGCGAAAACAATGCTTGGCGCACTAAGCCTGCTGGCAAAAAAGCAGGCACCTGAGTCAGTTTGCTGAGGCAGTTTGCTAAACCAAAAACTTCTATTGCGCTGCTTTGCGGTAAGCGGCTATTTCCGCTGGATTGGGCAGTGTTATCTGTGCCCCTTCGCGAAGCGGTGTGACACCGACTGCTGGCGCCGGGAGCACGTAGCGGGTATTTTTGCGCACAATTAGTGGCGCTAGATTTTGGTCCTGCAATTGAGATATGGCGACTGACTCTGCCGTGTCGCCCGGCTTGACAGTGTAGAGATATTTGGATTGGCGCGATGCGCCTAGTAACAAGTCTGCTGTGCTGGATGCAGCGGTAGTTGATTGGGAATCAGAAGAAGTTGATGAAATAGTAGCTTGCCGTTCCTCTTCTTCCTCGGAGAGCGTCTCCTCCAGGGCATCAATAGCAGGATTGACATAGCGCTTGCGTTTGGTAGATGTGGTGTCGACTGGCTCGGCGAGCAGTTGGCCGTCGTCCACATCCGTTATCGGCTTTATGTGGTCGTCTGGTTCCAACGAACTTGTTGAAGGCACGCTCTGAGGCTTGGCGTCATTAGACTTGTCACTCCAGACCTTAAGCGGCACAGTAGCTGCTTCCTGAGCTTTGCTCTCTTCAAAGCGCGGCACCCGATGACCTGGCACAACCTTTTGACCGCCATAGGTGCCGTCAGGGAGGTGCAGCCGGATCTCCGGTCTAGCGACACGCGCAGTCGGCGCACCGTCGTCTTTGATTATCGTAGTATTCTCGACTTGGGACGCAACCTTAATGCCCTTGAGCCCGGTGGGTAAAAGCAGCGGTATGAGGCGACCAGTGTCAAAATGAGGGCTCAAATCCGGTACCTTGCCCCACTCTGCCTTAACGACACGCTCCGAGCCAGCAGCAGGAGGGCGTGCGGAGCTATCGGGTTTTACTATGGCAACGGATCTCGAATCTGGTTTGGACTCTGGTTTGGTCTCTTGTTTGGCGTCTGGTTTGGTCCCCGGTTTGGTCTCTGATTTGGTTTCAGATTTGATATCAGAACCGATTTTGCCTTCTACCTTTGCTCCAGGCTTAGAGTCACTGGTTGATTTTGCTTCTGGCTTTGCGCCGAACCTGTCATCACTGGAGGTCTTTGCCTCTGGTCTGGCGCCGGATTTGGAAGATTGCGCATCACCCTTTGAGCCAACATTATCCTGCCGTTTGCCAGCCGACGATGACTTTATCTCTATATCTTTGAGTACAAAACTCAATCTTGTCCCTGTGGCAGCCGATTTTTGAGTCTGTCTACTGTCGGCAACATCGGTGCGCGGCTCAGGACGCAACCTCATAATATGCTCAGCGATATTGTTTAAAATCGGTACGCCCATCATCCGGGACGAGATGGTCTGCTCCGCACGCGAAGCACGACTGCCGTCAACAAAACGGTCGGCTCCCTTAGGCGCAATTTTGTCACTAACTTGAGAGTTTGGTTTGTCAAACGGCTTACCTTTATCTCCTAAGGGAGCGTTGGTCCTATCGGTGGACTTAGCGCTCTTGTCGCCAGGTTGCACAGTCGCCTTATCTCCTGACCGCACCTGTGCATTGTCCGAATTCCTGATTTGGGTCCTGTCAGTATTTTTGTCTGAAATGGGCAAGCCTGTTTTGTCGCCGAGCTTGGTGCTTTTGTCCGTCAATTGAGCCCCAGCCTTATCACCAGGTTTCTTGTCAGCGCCTGACACCCAAGGTTTTTCACCCGACTTATTGATGCGCTCACTGATTTTGTCTGTCAGGTTGTTAAGCAACGTGTTCTTGCCCGATAGTGGCGAGCCGCCAGCGCCCTTCTCTCCAGCTTTATCACCAGGCTTAGCTCCAAACTTACCGTCTTGTTTGCCGTCCAATTTAGAGTCAAACTTGCCATCGATCCGATTACCGGTCTTAGTGTCGGACCCCTCGGAGCGTCGTGCGCCACGGGCGTCTTTGTCCGATTTGCCAACAAAACCGTCAATTGTAGACAGTTTACTGCTGATACCTTTTAACTCACCGTTGGGCAATAATCCTGCCACCGGATTACGAACGCCAGCAAGCGGAGCTTTGGCGTCGGTAATTTTGTCGACGTTACCTTTGCCATCTAAGCTTTGGGGCAGCCGTCCAGTAGCGGACTTTAAATCCCCTGGAGCATGGCTGCTAAAGTCAGATTTGTAGGCGCCTCGCGCCTCAGAGGACGCCGCGCGCGAAGCTGAATTTGTCTCTGCTGCGCGAGCAGAATCTCCAACTAGATTGGTTGACTTAGGCTGCTCGGCTGCCTCAGAAGGCTTAGTCTCTGGAGCCGTGGAGGTTGCCTTTGTCGCATCGGCAACACTGGCTGTTTTGCCTTGCTCCTTAGGTGTAGACTCTCGATTAAAAGCTGCGACTAACGGCGAGGCAGCTGCACCTGAAACCAATGGACTCGAGGCAGCCACATCGCCTTGAGGAGCCGACTTGGTCTGATTAGAGGTAGCTTCTGCGGGCTTGACCGGCTCAGTAATACCCTGGGTCTGCTTATGCGTAGACTGCTCTGTAATCGCTGATACAGCAGGTATTCCGGCTCGTTGGGCATCAGGTGCAGCTAGGTGTTCAGATGCTTTTGCTACCAAGCCTTGATTGCTGAGAAGTGCTTGAGGGTTAGCCTGTTGAGTGGCTTCAGGAGATTTTGGAACGTCAGTAGGCTTCGATAAATCTGCCGGCGCTTTTCCTTCCAAAAATTGTTTTGCAACAGCACCTATGGGTTGGAAGCCTTTGTCACCGATAGTCGAGCCTGGAGTGGCTGGAGTTGTTTGGTCTGACTCGGCGGTTGTTGAGGCTTTGGAATCGCCGGGTTGGGCAGTTTCGGATGGGGCCGAGGGATTAGATTTGTCAGAGGCGTTTTTAGAAGATTCAATATTGCTAACAGCTAGATAATCGAATTCATTTGAGGAGTTAGCATCGGAAGTTTGACTAGTAGATTCAGTAATCACGGTGTATTCAGTTTTACCACCACCGGGCTGGTCACCCGGCGGTGAGAAAAGTCTGTAAGATAAGCGTGCTAGTATCATTTTTCAGCGATGCTCTCTTTGGTTACAAGCATTAAACCCCGTTTTGCAGCGTGTTTAACGATTATTGAGCTTCTGATATTGCCCGGCCAATGCCAAGTCATAAATCCGTTTGAATCCAGCATCTGACGGATTAAGCGAATGCGCTTCAGCTAGATCAGAGAGGACGTCGGACTTAGGAAAAGTACCAATTTCATTTTTAGATATTGCTCTGTAAAAATAGGCGAAAGCATCTTTCGGAAACTTGGACAAAACCTCGTCGCATTTTGTCATACACTCGTCAAACTTATGCGCCATACACAGATTACCCAACAACGCGTTGTAGTTATTTTCACTTCTACCGCCTAAATCAACAACCTTACGGCTAGCCGTAACAGCTTCCTCATATCTCTCCATGCCCAAATACACACCAGCCAAATGCGCGTAAAGACCAGCCTCCTTCGGCTTGATTGAAATTGCTTTCAAGAGGTCCTTCTCTGCCATTTTGTGCTTTTTAAGATATCCGTAAGCACAGCCCCGACTGGCGTAGCCACGAAAATCATTTGGGTCCTTTTTAATAAGTTCATTTCCAGCCTTAATCGCTTCCAGACACTCAGCCTCGGTTTTACAAAGCGCTACTGAAGTCACAAGCGACATCGTCAAAGCTGCAAGCAAGGCACAAACCAATAGTCTAAAAGTCATCAAAGAGCATTCCCCACGTCATCGAATAAGCCCATTATACAACTGGAAAAATCGACCAAAGCCAATTCCTAGCGAGACGTGCAAGCTAATCATTTGTGCCAATGACATGAACCGAAGTAGGAAAGCTACCCACCCAACTCATCCTTCGCCTTATGATCAGCGATCACAGCCGTCCCATCAGCCGTCACACGCAAATGCCCGACAATTCGACCTTTGTGCGCAACAGGCACCATCCAGCAAAATTCAGGCTCTCTAAACTCCGCGCCATCAAGGACAGTGACCTCAGACACAATCATGTTCAGTTGGTTCCCCACCAGCTGAGAGATTTCTGGTCGCCCCGCACTCAATGCGTGCAATCCCTTTGGCAGGAGGCTGCCATCCTCGGGACTAAAGTGCAACACAACAACTGGCTCACCATCTAACAACAGACAGCCCTTGATCTCATAGTCACCTTTAGGTGCGCATTTGGTCCATACAGGACCAGCCTGGACCCTGGTCAAACTGGTTCTACCCGTGGTGACAGCGGCCATGGCATTTTCTGGTGTATTACAAGCACGCCTTGCTTGCTTCTCTTCCATAGAGAGCGGCTTGCCATGTAATGGAGCTTTATCTTTTGGTGGTGTCACGACATATCCTCCAACTACTCATCCATAAGTCCGTGAGCTTTTAGCTTTGCATATAACAATTGCCTGTTAATACCGAGCAAGCGAGCAGCCTCTGCGCGACTGCCTTGAGACTGCTCCAGAGCGCGAGTCAGCAGTGACCGCTCAAGAGCACTAATCGCCTGATAGTAATCCAATCCAGCGCAATCTTCTCCAAAGCTACCCAACCCGCCAAGAGACGACGAGGTTGCCTTGACACCTGACTCACCCCTAGCTACCGCAGATGACTTATCCAGCGGCAAAGAGGCAACTTTGATCATAAACAGATCACTCTCCTCTATAATCCGCGAGCGTACCACTACACTGAGGTGATACATCAAATTTTGCAGCTCACGTACATTGCCAGGCCAGTCGTGATCAAGCAATACCTTTACGGCAGCACTGGACAGACGCTTGGGCGCATCAGGTCTGGCCTGACACAAAAAATTCTCAGCCAGAGCGATGATGTCTGATCCACGCTCTTTGAGCGGCGGCAATGTAATCGCCAAAACATTTAAACGATAGTAGAGATCCTCTCTAAAACGTTTTTCTCTTACCATATTGATCAAATCATATTGAGTGGTGGCAATTATCCGTAGGTTATCAGCACTGGCACCGCCAGTGGTCTCAGCAGGCTTACTTACAGACTCTTTTAAGGCACGCACTAGCATTGCTTGCATCTGCGCATTTAAATCACCAATCTCATCAAGTATCACAGTACCTTTTGAGTTAACAGAGATACTTTCAAATGATTCATAGTCCTCTGGCACAGCTGTACAGTCAATCACAGTCAGCGTTTTAGTCTTGTGTTTGCCATATCTATAGATGGCACGAGCAACAGTATCCTTGCCTGTGCCAGTAGCTCCCTGCACGAGCACTGCTGCATCAGAGGAGGCGGCGATGCCAATTAACTTTTCGACTTGCCGCATTGCCGGACTGATACCAAGGATCAAGTCACCCGGCTGTTGCACGGCAGACGCCGTCACCAGCTCAGTCTTGGGTCTAGCCTCTGCGCGCGCAATGACCGAGACTACCTCTTCTACATCGCTGGACTTGTAGAAATGATCAAAAGCCCCCAGTCGCATTGCCTCTATCACGTGGTCGCTATTGACCTCAGACGATATTACTACCACCGGCATAGACTTAAGCAAGCCAATTGATTCCAGCTCTTTGAGTGCCTCAATGCCTGACGCTCCAATGTTTTGGGCGTTGACAAAAACCAAATCGATATTTGTGCTTTTAATTTGCTCCTGCAGCTCTTTCAAAGTCGAGACCTCAAATACACTATGCTGCAGTCTCTCGAGCGTATCGCTGAGCGCACCACTTGTGGATTGATTGAGGCTATAGATGACAATGGCTGCCACAAACCGCTCTCCCGCTACTATTCGACCACAGCTGTGACGCTGACTGAGTTTGTCACTACTGCCGGTGCCGGAGCATTGATACTGGCCTCGTGCGGAGACTTATCATTGCCACCAGCAAAAACAAAAAACACAGCACCAACTATTAACACAAAGGCTACCAGATAATTCCATCTAAATTGTTCTTTGAGATAGAGTACGCTAAAAGCGCCAAACACCAGGAGTGTGATCACTTCTTGCATGACTTTGAGTTCCGCTGTACTAAAGTAAGCACTACCAAAGCGGTTAGCCGGCACCTGGAAGCAATACTCTAGCAAAGCGATAAGCCAGCTAACTCCGATTGCTATCCACAAAGGCGAGCTTTTAAACTTGAGATGCCCGTACCAGGCAAAAGTCATAAAGATATTCGACACAGCAAGTAGTGCGATAGTCCAGATACCTTGCATTCCTATAATTTACCTCTCCCAATTAGCGCCGTCTGATTTGTACTCCCTTATTAAAAACCAAAGGACACAGATTGTCTGGATGATTAGCTAACAGACATGTCCGATTTTATTACAGTGGCAGCGGTAGCACCCAGCACTAGATAGCCGTAGCAGTGGGCTTAAGTACCGCAAAAATTTCTTTTATCTCAGCAGCACGCTCATAGCGCATCGCAGGGTCCTTTTGCAATGTACACAAAAGCAGCCCTGTAATTTCTGGTGATAGCTCTAGATGTGACACAGGCGCGGGTGCTGGTGTATTAACATGACTGGTCAAAATGTCATAAACACCGCCGCTATTAAATGGCGGATAACCAGTGACACATTCATAGATAATGCAGCCCAGCGCATAGATATCGGTGCGATAGTCTACATCCTTGCCCATGCACTGCTCTGGGCTCATGTAGGGAGGACTGCCGTGACATTCTCCTGTCTGGGTCAGCTTGAGAGCCGACTGACCATTCTCATCATCAATCATTTTGGCTAGACCAAAGTCTACAACTTTGACCGACCACTCACCGCTGTTAAGTTTGCGGCACATGATATTAGAGGGTTTGAGGTCGCGGTGCACGATACCTTTGTCGTGAGCGTGAGTAAGAGCATCGCAGAGCTGGCTCACTATCGCCACAGTATCCGGTGGGTTGAGAGTCCTTGTCTCAGCCAGGAGGTCAGCTAGAGAGCGCCCAGAGGCGTATTCCATAGCAAGAAAGGCCTCACCATTAGCGCTAAAACCAAAATCCTGCACCGCCACGATATTAGGGTGATCAACGGCAGCGAGGGCCTTGGCTTCTTGCTGAAATCTCTTAATACCAATAGTGGTGCTGGAGACAGCAGCGTTTAAGACTTTTAGTGCCACCATTTGATCGAGATACTTGTGACGAGCCTTGTAGACGCGTGCCATGGCGCCCTCTCCAATTGACCATATGATCTCGTATTTGTCAGCAAACACCTCACCTACGAGAGATTTGTTTACCACCCTAGCTAGAGGTATTTTGCAATCTGGACAGATAGTTTCTGAGTGGCTAAATTCTCTATCGCATTCAAGACAGATTTTTTTGATGCGCTCTTGTTTTACATTGCCAACCACAAGAGCACCTTGCATTTCTTCTGCTGGTTGCCTGGCGATGGCATCCTCAATTGACTGGATACTGACACGCTTGCCATCACTTTCGCTGCTAATCGCATTGGTAATCGGTCGGCTATAAGCCTCGGCGGCTTTGACTCCAGAGATCACTATGACTACTACAAGAGCAGTCGCCCCCATGCCAAATATAGCCCAGCTGAGCGGATCATCCACTATGTGAGTAGCAGATATATACTGCCTGAGTGCCAGGAGTGAGGGCAAAAGCAAAAGCAACAAACTCGTACGCCTGGCCACCACGCCTGATGGCGACTCGGCAACGAGTATATGAGCTGGCCCAGACTCGCTACGTGATAAAAAACAAGCCAGGCAAGCCAAAAGAAAGAACATAGACACAACTGCCGACATACGCAGGCAGCCAAAGAATGTACACAGTGCGCGAGCACCAGTGAGGGTGCCAAATAAAGGCAATGACGTAATCATGAGCGCAACTAAAAAGAGCCATTGCATACGCCCACTGAGCGCTGGCAGCCAGGACTGAGTAATCAACCCGGCAGAGATAAAGGCAAAGGCAATTGAGGCATCAGGAGACATCGGTCCAGGATAGGTAATACCGGCGGTCTCACTGGAGCTTTGATAAAGAGTCTGGTTTAGACTCAGATCCAGACCTAGCAATGTCTCCATCGCTGTTAAAAGACCCGACAAAAAGACTATGCCAGCTAGTGCTGTAGCTCCTATGTAGAGGGGCTTTTTGTTGGCAGCAAAGCCAGGCACCTTATGTGGCAAACTAAAAAACAACAAAGCCAGGGCAATCAAAACAAAATTAATTGCCGTCGAGCACCAGATCGGTTGCCCACCAGCAAAAAGGGTTTTAAGACTATCGCTATCGACGCCCCAGCCGATTGTCACCATCAGCGCCGCCAGCGCTACCACCAGGGCGAGAGCCAGAGAGACTAGAGTTACTAAATGCTTATATCTGGCACCACCAGCAGCACCACTATCTATCTCTGCCACTATTTCGTTCTGCCACTACTTCTCTCAGCCACGTCAATCTCTGCCACTATGTTGATCTGCCACTTTATCGATCTAACAGTATATTTTTCTGCCACCATTTCTCGCAGTCACGTATATCGCTGCAACCAGTTACTTAGTTAGTGCCTTGGCAATAGCATCCTCATAGATGCTTTTACTTTTAGGTCCAACCAGTTCTTTGACTATTTTGCCCCTGGCACTAAAGACACCGACAACAGGTGCATAGTCTTGATTGTCCGAAAGAAATTTAGCCAGTCCCAGAGGTTTGGCATGCGACATCGAGGTAGCAAACGAATCAGCAGAAGTATCTAGCGAAACGAACTCGACTTTATCTTTGTAGGTATGCTCCAGCTCTTGCACAATTGGTTTTACTTTGTTGCACCAGATCTGACATTCTCTGTCAAAGACCAGCACGACCTTGGGTTTGATGGCGACTTTTGTCTCATCAAGAGCATTAGCGGCACCACAAAACGGTGTGAGCGCCAAAACCGCAGCAATAAACAAACGACCTGAAGTCTTGCCAGTCATAATATTCCCTACTTACCGGACCAATCCAGTTTAGCAGGCAAGAGTAATTTGAGCACTTTTGCCTGCTTATTTACCACGTCCAAAAAGTCTAGATAAGCCAGCACAGACTTTGCCAAATATCGACTGCATCGGACCCGATGGAGCTGCCACAGGATAAGCTTGCGGCGATTCGGAGTCTGACACTACCGGCTCGGGCTGGGCTGGTGAGCGACTCTGTTCAAAGGCGCTGGCTGGTATGGCTTTGGTGCCTTTGCCGTCATTGGCGAGACGGCGCAAAGTGGATAGCTCAGCAGCAGAGGGCATTGGTGGCAGTGTAAATTCTCTAGCTCCCGATGGCAGCATCTTGGCCATGGCCTCGGAGCGGTCTTTGATTGATTTGGCAGTGGTAGCTGGTATGTCGTCGCCCTGATTGACGTTAGCCTTGCCTGCTTGACCGGGTGATTGACCACCAGCCGCTTTTGCTGTCTGGGCACTGGCACTAGGCTGGGAGTTGGCACCAGGCTGGGATCCGGCACCAGCTGATGCTTGTGTTTGTGGCACTGCCGGTGGCAAATTATTAGCCGAGCGGGCAGCCTCTGCCAATTTGGAGAGTGGCTCTGCGTCTATTTTTTTCCAGCCAGCTTGATTATTGGCAGGAGCAGCCGGCGCCACTGGCTTAGGCATTGCATTGGCTTGCCTGGAGGCCGATACCCGGGCAGCTATATCCTGAGCTGGTTTTTGATTGCTACTAATGGACGGATCTTGAGACATCGACAGGGGACGGTGCGGTTCGCCGCCCAGTACAGGCTTATTCATGCAAGATGTATAAAGTCCGCGCTTTTTGCCACCGGCTCTGGTCTTAATGACTCCATCAGCAGGTTGTGCCGATAGGTCAGGAGCCTCGCCACTGTCTGCAAAACCACTGGCGGCAGACTGCGCACCAGATGAGGTCCGTAAATCGTCTTGACTATCAGCATCCTCACCGAGCAGTCGGACAAACATGCCACCAACTTTGACTTCGGCGGTATTTTTGCGTCCCATGAGGGCAGCAAAGCCCTTAAATGTTTGCTGAGCTTCACCTTCAGCCTTTTCCCGAGCTTCTCTTTCTTCTCTGGCGGCAAGTGCCTCTGCCGCTTGTCTGGCCGCCTCAGTTTCTTGAGCAAATGCCTGCAACTGAGCATTACGAGCTGCAGCCTCAGGACCCTCGTCGACGCGAGTGTCGGCAAAATTATTGACAAAGTCATCGCTGACTTTATCCATCATGCGAGTCATCACCTGCCGCTTTGTCTTAGCTGCATGGTCTTCTTTTATTTTGCGCTTTTTGGCTGCGCCATCATCTGCCATTTGACACTCACGCCCCCCAAGGCATCGTTAAAACGGTCACTAATATTTAGCCCATTAGCCCTACTCCCCAAACCGCCTATTTAGGAGGAGCTTTTTAGACGCTGGATATCTGGGCATTGGCAGTCTACTGCTGACTGACCTGAGGTTATCAGCCAGACTGGCTAGAGCTGAGCATATAGCCGCGGTTGCGCACAGTTTTGATTAGGGTGCCCTCTTTAAGTTGCAGGCTCTTACGCAAAAGTTTAAAATGCGCCCGCACAGTCTCGGTGGAGACCATGGCATCATCGAGCCAAACCCGCTCCAGTATAGCCTCAGCCGAGTAGACCTGATCCGGGTGGCGCATCAAAAACTCAAGCAGGCTATATACTTTTGGTCTCAGTTTAAGCTCCGCTCCGGCTTTGGTCACCACACAACTAGCCGGGTCGAGTGTTATATCAGCCACTTGCAAAATCGAGCCATTGAGAGAGTTGGGTCTGCGCAAAAGTGCTCTCACCCTGGCCTGTAGCTCTCTGTGCTCAAAGGGCTTGGTGAGATAGTCGTCAGCTCCAGCATCCAAGCCACGCTCTTTGTCGTCCAGTAGTGTCTTGGCGGTAAGCATGAGTACCGGGGTCTTGCCCCCTGCCTTGCGATAGGTCTCGAGCACTTCGATGCCTGTCACTTCAGGCATCATCCAGTCTAAAATGACTAGGTCGTATTTGTTGACCCGCAGATTGCTCAGAGCCTGCCTGCCGTCGGCAGCAGTCTGGACCATATGGCCCTGACTTTGCAGACCAAATCTGGTCACTTCAGCCAGTGCACTGTCATCTTCAACAAGCAGGATTTTTGCCAAAATTTCACCAGGTCGATAACCATTCTATTTTATACCTCCTGGCATGTTCACTCCAAGTTCACAGTTACGCAGATAAACTAATAGTGTCAGAAGAGTTAGCAGGAGTATGCCATGAAAATCGCCTTAGCCGGAGCCAGCGGCATGATTGGCACAGCGCTTACAGAGTACCTCAAGAGTAGAGGTGATGTCGTAGTCGCGCTCAAACGCAACCCCGACAGTAAGACGCAGCCATTTCTTGGCGTCGACCCGGATTACCTGATGGAGTTTGACGCTGTCATCAATTTGGCAGGAGAAAACATCGCTGCCAAAAGATGGTCCGATGAACAAAAAAAACTTATCCTCGACAGTCGAGTAGAGACCACAGAATTTTTAGCTCGCACATTGGCCAAAACCAAAGGTAAGCCTCAAGTATTTATCAGTGGTTCGGCAATTGGCTACTACGGCAATCGCAATGATGAAGTAATTGATGAAAACAGCTCAGTGGGTAAAGGCTTCCTCGCCGATGTTTGCAAAGCCTGGGAAGGTGCTGCAGATCATGCCTGCCGCGATGGACTGCGCATTGTCAAATTGCGCACCGGCGTGGTCTTGGGCAAATCAGGTGGTGCCTTGGCCAAGATGCTTCTACCATTTCAAATGGGAGCCGGCGGCATCCTCGGTAGTGGCAAACAATATATGAGTTGGATAGCACTGGCCGATGCTGTTAGAGTGATTGACTTTATCCTCAAAAGTAGCGATATCACTGGTCCGGTCAATATGACCGCACCACATCCAGTGACAAACGCTGAGTTTACTGCAGCCATGGGTAAGGTATTGCACAGACCCGCTGTGCTACCAGCTCCAGCTTTTGCTCTTAAGGTCATCCTCGGTCAGATGGCCGAAGAGATGCTTTTAGAGGGAGCAAAAGTGATGCCTCGCAAACTGGAAAAAGCAGGCTTCAAATTTGACTATGGCAATCTCAATGCCGCCCTTAGTGCCGAAATATCTGGAGAAGCTGCCAGCAAGCATTTGCAAACAGTATAGATGATCGTGTGTTTTTGCCACTAGTGCTATTTACAAACAGGCTGGCTTAGCCATTCCTTGAGGAGTTACCTTGAAACCGACATCCCAATCTGGAGATAAGACCGACGGGCAATCGGTAGAAGAGCTTGTCACCAGGCTGGGCATCGTATCGGTAGCGACCAGTGACGACGCCAGAGAATTAGACCAGTACGGCAGCGAAAAAGATGAGCAATTGCTCTTACTTAAACGTGCTGTCGAATCAGCTCGCAATGGTGTCTGCATCACAAACCCGCGCTTGCCAGATAATCCTATTATTTATGTCAATGACGCATTTTTGGAGATGACTGGCTTTAGCAAGCATCAGATACTTGGTCGCAACTGCCGTTTTTTGCAAAGAGACGACCGTGATCAAATCGAGATAGACGCACTGAGACAGGCTATCCGCAATGAGCAGCCGATAACTATCACACTCAAAAACTATCGCCGAGATGGTTCGCTCTTTTACAATGAGCTGACTGTCTCTCCGGTACACGATGAGAGAGGTCGATTAATAAACTTTGTCGGCATCCAAAATGATATTACTCCGCGCAAAGACGCTGAGCGCAGAGTATCAGAATTTTATTCGGTTATTTCTCATGAGCTGCGTACTCCTCTAACTGCTATCAACGGCGCACTGAGTGTGATTGCCGACGGCTCGGCCGGCAAGGTCAATAGCCAGGTATTGAGGATGGTGCAAATCGCCCAAGAAAATTCGGAGCGACTTATACGACTTATCTCAGATATTCTCGACTGGAAAAAAATCGAAGCAGGCAAGTTTAAACTCAGCCTCATCGATACTCCTCCAGAGCTATTGGTAAATAGCGTCATTGCAGCAGCACGTCCTCTGGCTTTTGCCAAAAAGATAATTTTGCAAAAGGAGATTCTTTCAAACATACCAGTTTGCTTAGATGTAGATCGCACAACGCAAATATTGACCAATCTTGTCGACAACGCAATTAAGTTTTCGCCAAATGGTGCAATCGTAATAATTAGAGTAGAAATGATGGGGAACGATACAACCAGATTTAGTGTCATAGACAAGGGATCTGGTATAGCTCCTGAGCAGGCAGGCAAGCTATTCAAACTCTTTCAACAACTTGACTCCTCTGACAGTCGTAAAAAGGGTGGGACAGGGCTCGGACTGGCAATTTGTAAATCGCTGGTGGAATTACACGGCGGTCAAATTGGCTTAGTCAGTGAGCCTGGAGAAGGTACTACCTTCTGGTTTGATTTTTATACAAATAAGGGAGCCCCTAAATGAGGCTTTGAAATAGGCAGGTAACATCATGTCTGAAGCATACGGATTCAAATCTAGCTATAACCAGTATTCACCCGGTAAAAGGTCCAGAAGCCTTGAAGGCCGCAGTTATAGCAAAACAGATAAATCAATTAGATTGTCTGAGGATTTTACACCGGGTGGAGAAATGCTCCTGGATTCGCCCTGGACCGAACCCGAGATAGAACTAGACGTAGCAAAGACAGCCGACCTTGATGTCGCCCTCGAAGATAGCGAAGTAGAGGAAGAAGAACCAGATCTCAAAGTGCGCGCGCTGAAACGCAAAAACGCAGTGCTGGGCGAAGCCAGTGCTAGTGAACCAGCCTTTTATGCCTATCTCCAAAACGTAGGACGCAACACTCTACTTAAGGCTGATGAAGAAAAAGAACTCGGCCGCAAGATAAAAGAAGGTAATCAAGACGCTCTTAACTTGTTAATCAGGAGCAACTTACGACTGGTTGTAAGCATCGCCAAAAGATTCCGCAATCAGGGTCTCGATATGGAAGACCTGGTGCAAGAAGGCAATATCGGTCTGATTCATGCAGCCCGCAAGTTTGATTTCACCATGGGCAATCGGTTTTCGACCTATGCTACATGGTGGATCAGACAAGCCGTGATGAGAGCTATCGCCAATAAGGGTCGCACAATTCGCATCCCGGTCCATACCAGAGGGCAGATAACCAGGCTCAAAAGATGTGCCCGTGAGTATCACCAAAAGCTCGGTCGTTATCCCACCGAAGAAGAACTGGCAAGAGAAACCGAGATGGACGTGAGCGAAGTTAAACGCTTACTTAGTGGGCTGTCTAATATTCTCTCGCTTGATGAAGGCATACCTGGCAATGACAAAGAGTCAATTGGTAGCTTTATCGAGGACGATCTCAGCGCCAAACCAGAGAGCGAAGCTGAAGCAGCTTTATTGCGCAAGACCATTGCACGTCTGACCCGTCACCTCTCCCCTATCGAATCTGAGACAGTTAGCTATCTCTACGGTCTCAAGGGCGGTATTGCCTGTGACACAAAGATGGTGGCCGACCTGCTCAAAATAGACGTACAAGAAGTAAGACGCATCCAAAAACGGTCGCTCAAGCGCATGCGCAGACACTTATACAACTCATCAATCGATGACTTTGTCTAAGGTTAAAACAGCCCGGATTAGGTAACGAAATCTTAACCCTACCCCCTTTGCATATACGCAAAGGAGCATAATTTCCCTACTCATTAGGGGTCAAAAGTATTTATGACACTGCTCAGTGTGGCAATTGTGTTGGCTATAACTGTACTCACAACTCTGATAAATGATTATTTGCCTGTCGGTGGCGAATACATCGAAGATGGATTTAAATAGCACCGCATTTGGTGCAACAAAAGACAGTTGGTTTTAACTGTTTAGCTCTCACTGTCAATTGTGGGATTAAATACTTTTGTAGATTGGTTATTTTGACCATTGACAAAAGACTAAGCTCGCCCTTATCCTGAGATCAGTATTGGAGTGAGGACGATGAGATCCATTTACACGACTGCCTTAAATACGCATCAGCTGCCGGGACAGATGTCCGGCAAGTCCGTGCGTGGTTTTAAGTCGTTGTATTGCTTCAATAGCCTCAATCTCAGCACCAGTCGGCAGGTCACAGCCATAAGCATAGACGCCGCAGCAGAGCCAGGCCGAGAGCCAAAACAAGGTCTATAACCGCTCTAAGCGGACAGATTATCTGATCTAAGTAACGTCGGTGCAAAGCGTTGCCTGATCTAACAGTATTGTTGCCCTGCAACAAATAATAGTGCGCCTGACAGGTCAGCCTAGCCACCGCATGCGGTGCCAAGCTGATAGCCCAGTACAGTCGCCAGAGCCGTGTGCCCTCTGTGGCACCACGGGTCTATCCGCGCGTGCGGCAAGACCAATCCCTGACAATCGGAGGAACTAAACAATGAGGTATATATTGCACGCTAACTCTGTGCACCGCGCTTTTAACTACATCTTAATTGAGCGCGTCTTTGTCTCTGTCGGCAACCGCGAGTACGGTCCAGCCAACACAGATCATGCGATGCAAAAACTACAAAAACGATGCCTCATTGCTGTCAAGTTTATGGGGACCTCAATTTTGCTCAACTAACACACTAAATAAAGGATGAGATAATAACTCTATGGACATCAAGTCAATCAAAACAAAAGACAACTACGAACTAATCGCCATGCCCAACAAAAAACCCATCAAAGCGTGGGTCAAGGGAGTGGCTCTGGAGCAAGCTGCCAGGACACAACTGCTCAATATGGCATCAATGCCTTTTGTGCACAGCCACATTGCAGTGATGCCAGATGCCCACATGGGTAAAGGGACCACTGTGGGATCAGTTATCCCCACCCACAAAGCCATAATCCCGGCTGCTGTGGGAGTGGATCTTGGTTGCGGCATGATCGCAGTTAAGACTTCGCTTACAGGACACGATTTGCCAGACGATCTGGCCAGTGTCAGAGCGGCAATTGAGCGCGCTATCCCTGTCGGGTTTGCCTGCTTTAAAGATTCAATGGCATCGACACATCCTGCCATTCAAAAAATCGATAAAGCCTGGCAAGCACTTGAGCCACGCTTTGATGCCATCGTGCAAAAGCACAAAGCAATCGACAGCGGTAGCCTGCGTGGACGCCTGCAAATCGGTACTCTTGGTACCGGTAACCACTTTATCGAAATACTGCTCGACAGTGTCGGTAATGTCTGGTTTATGTTGCACTCTGGTAGCCGTGGGGTGGGCAACCGCTTTGGTACTTACTTTATCGAGCTTGCCCGTAAGGACATGCAAAGGCAGCAAATCAATCTGCCCGATAGAGATCTTGCATACCTCAGCGAGGGCACCGCCTACTTTGATGACTATCTGGAAGCAGTGAGCTTTGCTCAAGACTACGCTTTTATCAACCGTCAGGTGATGATGAGCTTGCTTATTGATGCCATTAGCGCACTGCCCTCGATACCGGACTTTACTGCCCAACTGGAAGTAATCAACTGTCACCACAACTATGTGGCCAAAGAAGAACACTTCGGTGAGTCAGTATGGGTCACTCGCAAAGGCGCTGTCCGTGCCCAGCTTGGAGATCTTGGAATTATTCCAGGTTCGATGGGAACAGGTAGCTACATTGTCAGAGGTAAAGGTAACCCAGAGAGCTTCAACAGCTGCTCCCATGGAGCGGGTCGTACAATGTCGCGTACTCAGGCTAAAAAGAGCATCAGCCTGGATCGCCACAAACGCGATACTGCCCATGTAGAGTGCCGCAAAGATGTAGGCATCCTTGACGAGTCACCCAGCGCATACAAACCTCTGGGCGACGTGATGAAGGCTCAGGCAGACCTGGTGGAAATCGTCCACAAATTGAGGCCAGTTGTTTGCGTCAAAGGTTAACTCTCTAAGGAGGTTAGCTATGACCATGACAATAGACCACAATAAATAGACCGGTACTACAAGTAGTGCCGGTCTATTTATTAGTACTTAACTTTGTTAGCAGAGCTGTTATCCAAAAACCATTGCTGACAGCTAAATGGCTCACCTTCATGAGCGCTTAAGCGCACATAGGTGCCGTCACTATTCATCTCGCGGGTTTTGGCAGTATCAACAAGATAAGTCTTAAGCACTGCGTCCTTTAAAAACGTTGCCAGTCTCTCATCGGTGACAGGGAATATAACTTCAACGCGGCGATTGAGATTGCGCGGCATCATATCAGCGCTACCACAGAATATTTCTTCCTTGCCGCCATTTCTAAAGTAATAAATGCGGCTATGCTCCAGGAAGCGTCCCAGCACAGATATCACTCTGATGTTTTCGGAAACACCAGGAATACCAGGTCTCAGGCAGCAGACACCACGTACCATCAGATCTACTTTTACACCGGCTTGCGAGGCTTCGTACAAAAGCTGAATGATGCGCTCATCAACCAGAGCATTCATCTTAAAGATGATGCGACCCTTCTCACCGGCTTTAGCTTGCTCGATTTCGCGACGAATTAAAAACTCAAATCGTTCACGCAAATTGATAGGTGCCACTAACAAGCGCTTGTAATCACGCTTGGCAGAATAACCAGTGAGGAAATTGAAAAGATCAGAAGCATCAGAGCCGACGTTTTCGTCACAAGTAAGCAGACCCACATCGGTATAAAGATGGGCAGTGACAGGATTGTAATTACCTGTACCAAGGTGGACATAACGTCTTATAGTGTCGCCTTCTTTGCGCACCACCAGAGCCAACTTGCTATGTATTTTTAGTCCAAGTAGACCATAGACTACATGCACACCTTGAGCTTCAAGAGCCTTGGCCCATTCGATGTTACTTTCTTCGTCAAAACGAGCTTTAAGTTCTACCAGCACAGCAACTTGCTTGCCGTTTTCTTGTGCTTTGAGCAGAGCTTCGACCACTGGCGAGTTTTTGCCAACCCGGTAAAGAGTGGCTTTGATAGCCAGTACATTGGGATCTCTTGCTGCGGTATTGAGAAAATTGACCACCGGTTGAAATGAATCATAAGGATGGTGCAAGAGGATATCGCGTCTGGCAATGGCAGCAAAGATGTCTTCTTCTTTGTCCATCAGCTCTGGATCCAGAGGTGGCGGTATGACAGGGACAAAGGGAGGAAACTTCAAATCATGTCTGTCGATATTGGCAATATATTTGAGCGAACTCAAACTAATGCGACCTTCGACCAAATAGACGTCATAAGGCTCTATCTGTAGATTGCTCATCAAAATCTCAAGAATATGAGCAGGCATAGCATGGTGTACGGATAGCCGCACCACATCGCCAAAACGTCTTTGTTTGACGCCTTCTTCAGTGGTTTCAAGCAAATCACCAGCTTCCCATTCCTGGATTTCCACTTCGGCATCCCGAGTAACATGGAAGGGATAAGCTTCAAGCACAGTCATGCCAGGAAATAGCTCTGACAAGTTAGCTTTGATTACATCATCTAGCCAAATATAAGCAGTAGGCGCCTGCAATGTAGAGCGCTGGCCGGAGACCTCGGCTTTACCCACCGGTACTAGCTGAGGCAAGATATCCGGTACTTTGATACGAGCAAAGCGTTCTTCACCAGTGGTATCACGGATAAGCACAGCAAGATTGAGTGATAGATTGGAAATATGTGGAAAAGGATGCCCAGGGTCAAAAGCAAGTGGTGTCAGCACTGGAAATATTTTTTTGAGGAAATATTCGCGCACACCATCTTTTTCTTCTGCCGATAGCTCATCGTATTCAAAAATCTTCAGTCCAGACTGAGAGAGTGCCGGTAGCAAACTCTGAGTCATACACTCATGGGCACTAGCAAGCAGTGATGTCACTTCCGAGCTGACAGCATCGAGCTGCTCAGAGGGAGTCAGACCATCGAGACCAGTGGTAAAAACACCTGACTCAATTTGTCTTTTGAGACCGGCTACTCGCACCATAAAAAATTCGTCGAGGTTAGAGCCTGTAATGGCCAAAAATCTAAACCGCTCTAGTAGCGGATTAGTGGGGTCCATGGCTTCTTCCAGGACACGCCACTGAAAAGCAAGCAGGCTAAGTTCACGGTTAATGTAATAGCGAGGATCACTCAAAACCGGCTTATTCTCAGGGTCACCACTGCTAACAGGAGTATTGACCGATTCGTTAGCGGCCTGAGCATGTACTGCTAGATGGGGAGGCAGCGCTGATTGAGGCGATGGCGGTATTTGTGCGCCTGGTACCAGTGTGTTTTGCGGCATGGTGGTGACACCAGCAGAGACAGCGGCGTTGAGTGCCGATGTAATGTTTTGCACCGCCTCGGGACTAAATCCTGAAGCAATCAAATCGGCTTCGCCAATTTGTCCGGCCAAAGCCTCTACTTTGCTTGGTGCAGCCGCCACAGCGTCAGGCTTGCCTGAATCACTACCGGCAGGAGCAGCACTATCACCCTTAACCGCGGCGGAGTCTGAGACTTTGTCGCTATCGGCGGGGGTGGTTTTGGGATATTGACCACTGACGAGATTATCAATCATCTCGGAACGCTTAATCTCGGTGGTTTTACGGCTATTGGAGGGGTCTGATGTTTGCATACATTAAATTATAAGGCATAGCAGCGCTTGGCTACCGGTTGCTAAGTACAAAATTCTCTTCATCTTGTCTGGCGGTTAGAGCCATGCCAGGATCACTGCCAGCAAAAACTTTACTGGGCGCAATATTTACCGTCAGGCAAGCATACTGATGAGCCGCTAGCTACGGCAATATTTTAGAGATCAGGGTCTGGGACCACGCCTGACAGCACTATCAGCAGCAGTGGGCTTGCCCCGTTCTTTAACAGCACTAGCAGCATCACCCTTCTTTGATTTAACCGCTTTTTCGGCTGCACCAGGCTTGGAAGCTCTAGCTAGAGCGCTGACCTTACTGGCTTTATCTCTCAGGTCTGGAATGCCGGATTTAAAATCAACACTCTCAGCGTCGCCAAAGTGAATCGCTTCGTAAACGCTAAAGAAATTAGCTAGTGCCACAGGCAGTTCTTCAGCCATAGTACCGCCCTGACGGATACGATCTTTGGTGATACTGCTCACCCGTTCAACAAACTGTTTTTGGCTCTCCGTGGGCTCGCGCACGATTTTGATTTTTTTGAGGTCCTTGAGCATGGTCTGGTAGACCTTCCATTCCTGACCGCTCCAGTTTTGTCCTTCACGTCGTTTTTTGAGGTAGCGACGCAATACGATGATACCGTAGATGATGCCAGCTATTAAAAATAGCAGCGCCAGTAAAATGGCTCCAATAGTCAAAAGAGTCTTAGGTGTGATTTGACCATCAGTAATACCGAGAGCCTCTTGCAAGGCTTTGAGGGCCTGAGCAAAACCATAGCCTTCATCACGTTTTTGCTCAGGGAAGGAACCATCAGGAGTAGCATCAAATGCCACCCAACCATAATCAGGGATATAGACTTCCACCCAAGTATGTGTGTCTGAGCCATAAATCTCATGAGTCCCATTGAGTTTGTTAAACGTCCCGGGATTAAAACCGACCACTATGCGGCAGGGTAGACCTTGCTGGCGACAGAGCACAGCAAACGCTGTAGCAAAGCGGCGTGAATCACCGAGACGTCTGCCAAACAGAAAATCGTAAACTTTGTCAGCAAGCTCAGAGTTTTTGGCACTAGCAGGGGACTTATCCTCGCCATCATCACTGGCGGCAGTATCAGCTGGAGACGCATCGGCGCCAGCTGCCTTTGCTTGCTCAGCACTCTCAGCTGGTTTTGCTTCATCTGCTGGTGAGCTAGTGGTAGCGGCGGTATCTGTGGTAGCGGTGGGTTCTGGGCTACTAGTATCAGCTGCTGGACCAGTGGTAGCTGGAGGAGCTGGTGGCACAGGAGCAGCGGTGCCCTTATCAGTCGTAGCGGCAGGAGCAGCAGCCGGGGTGGCAGTCGCTGGTGCAGCACCCTCAGACTCAGAGGGGTCTACTGGAGCTGCACCACTATTGGTACTAGCGGCGGGGGCAGCAGCGGGCGCACCAGCAGGAGTGGCAGGTGTCTCTGGTGGTAAATCCTCGTCGGTAAAGGTAGAGTTTTCTCGCACAGCATGACAGAGCTTTTCGGCTTGTTCAAACCAGTTGCCAGTGCCACCTATGGCTTTGTCACCAAAGGCTTTGACTTCTTCGTCTATACCTTCGGGCAACTGCAGATAATTTGCCAGCTTGTTACGCAGCTGCAACTCGTCATCGGCACTGAGTGGATTGGCATCACGCATAGAATTGAGGTCATTGACCGGCCAGCTTGACGTGACTTTGTAGTTGGTGCCTTTTTTGAGTTTTTCGGGGAAGCTTATGGTGCCATAATCGTCAACCAGAGCTGTACTGCCATCAAAACCGAGAGAACGCGGAATCCAGCAGCTTGGCACATCTTTGCCGATATCGACAAGCAGGTCATAACTTTGCGTCAGATCAATATATGGGACCTTGCGTGGCACGCGGAAGCTTTGTGCTTTGCCTACATCATATGTAGATTTATCTGATTTGCTAAAAATATAGTGCACCGCCTCGGTGGCACCAAAACCAGATTCGGTGTCAGCTTCTTTAAAGAAGCTATCACGTGCTACTTCCAGGTCTGCTTCCTGTTCGGCACTGAGCTCGTGGATTGGCTTGCCGTTTTGATCGCGTTCGATACCATCGCGCAAGACTGGCTTATCGTTTGGTCCACCGCCAGATTTGATCTCAACGACCTTGGCAGGCATGTCATCTTTGCTGCGAGTCCAGGTGTCACCATCAAAAGTATCAAAAACACTCAGTCTTGGATAAAAGAGACGAGTAGATGTAACCCTAAAGAGAATGACCTGACTGAGCAGATGATTGTGCTTACGTTCTACATTTAGTTTTTCGGGGAAAATCTCGCCAAACTCTTTATCAATAAGTTGCTTAGCGTCAGCAGCCGTCATCGGTTTTGGCTTGGCATGCTTCTTGGCTGGAGCTTTGGGTTTGCCTCCCTTTTTGGCTGCTTTAGCCTTCTTTTGTTGTTCTTTCTTTTTCGCTTTAGCTTCTGCTTCTTTCTTTTCTTTTTCGGTAAGAGCTTTAGGTTCTGGCTTTTTGACAGAGTCCTTTTTAGGATCCTTTTTAGGATCCTTTTTAGGGTCCTCTTTTTTGTCTTTCTTTTTGTCCTTGAGAGGCTTTTTCTCTTCTTTGGCTTTGTCTTTTTTGACGTCTTTTGGCTTGTCTTTGAGAGCCTTGGGCTCTTTTAGCTTTTTGAGCAAGTCCGGATTATATGGATTTTTTTTGGGCTGCGGCGCCATCTCCGGCACAAAACGTGGCAACAGTTGCAGGAGGGCTGCAGGATTGAGGGTCTTTAGACTGGAGAGAATAATATCGAGCAAATTATCAGAGCGCGGTACAGCCAGAAAAACAATCAAAGCAGCCAGGGGCAAAAGGCCCATGGTTAGATTGGTGCTACCACTGGCAGTGCGATGACGCTCACCACCAGATAGAGATACCGGAGCTATCTGCATTGGCTTTTTGAGCCAGTTATGCTGAGTGCGTGAGAGACAGTCAAAATAGAGCATGAGACTGCCAAGACAAATGTAGCCAAAAACAATGCCACCAAAATAAATACTACGCGCAACAGGTGACAGAGCACAGAGGATGAGCGCACCAAGCATAGCCGAGAGGTTGATGTTAGAGCGGGCTTTGAGGTCAAAGGAGTGCAGAGCAAAAGTACCAGCGATAAAGTGCACGACCGGTCCCCAAAAGTCAGTGACCGAGTTCATCGGATGCACAAACTCATTGAGGGCATTAGCACCAACACCAAGCATGCCGGCCAGTACTATCCATTGACTCCACTTTTGGTTTTGATGGCGGTACTGATATGAAACAAGCGAACCAATGAGAGCCAATGCCACTGTAAGAACAATGACGCCCCAGTGCGTGGGCACAAAAATGCAGCTGGCTGCGATACATGTCATCGTCATGCCAAAGACTATCAATCTAAGTGGTATCGAATCCTCGGGAGGTTCTAACTCAGCCTGACTCATAGCGACTCAAAATCTCCTTCCCACTCAACCCGGGCGATCATTTTGCCGGTAGTCGGACCAAATTCTACTGCCTTAGACTTTTTAGCACCGCCGCGCGCTGCCTTAAAATCAGCATTGGACTCATCATCGCCAAAACCTTCCAGCTCGGCCCAGTTGGGTGGCACTTCCAGGATATCGACAGGGCAACATACGATATCGCCTTTGCCAGGAGCGTATTTCATGATTTTGTCGCCGCTTGGCACGATAGTCAAAATCGGACGATCGCTGACATGAGACCAGGCTTCGCGATAATCGATTACTTCTTCTTCTTCATCAAAGCTCATTTTATTAGCAGCGATTTTAGTGATGGGCTCGACTCTGGCCAGGATTTCGGCCACCAGACCAAGACCAGGAGGCATCTGCGGCAAGTCAAACATCAAAGACTGCACGTCATTGGACTCAACAGGCGGATTGATGATAAGCCTGGGCATATGTCCGAGATTGTGACCGAGGTTAACTAGCGAATTAACAAGATTGACAGTCAGTTCAAATTGCTCATCGTTGCGATAATTGGAGCGCAAATTGAGCATCACATCAAAGATTGGCAGAGTCTCAGAGTCAAATTCACGTACCAAAAAGCGTCCCAGTCGAGCACTGGAAGCCCAGTGGATATGACGCAGACTGTCTCCGCTCTTAAACTCTCTGACACTACGGAAGCTACTGGATTGATGCACAATCACAGAGCTAGATGTAGCCTGACCCATGGGTGAAACAATACCACTCAAGTTAGAGAGGAAATTGCTTGTCATGGCATAAGTGATGGGATAAATCGTAATGGTCGAATCCCCCTCGCCTTGAGCTTCTTTGAGGGAGATAGTGCGAGACCACCAGCTGATACCAAAAGGAAAACAGGTAGAGATTTCTACTGATTCCATAAAATAGATACCGCGTTTTAGCTCCGGAGTAGGAAAAGAGAACCACTCATCAGCTATTAATTTATCAACGTAACAGGGATCTGGCTTGAGCACCACTGATGATGGCTTACCGTCAGGCGCTCTTTTGACTACAGTAAGAGATAGTCGCAAGGCTCTTGTGGGCACAAGTGCCGATAAAACACCAAAAGGCAGAGTGCGCCTCAGGTGCAGCCTGATACTGGCAGCCTGCATCTGACTGAGATCTTGAGGCATAGCGTAAGTAGCCTGGATGCCGTAGAGCGAAATAAACGGCAGGGCTACACCAAGGACGACAGCGGTCAAAAATCCCGCTGATAACAAATAAATCGAATCACTGGCAACAAAAGCAGCGAAGATATAAAGCACCAGTGACAAAAAGAGCAGACCGACCTGCCTGGACTCAAAGTAAAGCTCCATACCGTTGCCGGTCGGTATCTTGATATATTTGCCGCCAGTCGAAAACGGTCTATCAGGCATGCTATCAAGACCGGGGCGAGGCGCACCTCCCGGATTGGACTGAGGTGCGGGCTTGCTTTTATTTGACCTGTTATCCGCGCGGGGATCAGGCGGGGACTGGAATTGTCTCGACGACTTTTTCGATGAGTTCACCGTGACTGACCCTATTTGACTTTACCTTAGGCACAATGCGATGTCCAAAAACGCTAGGAGCGAGGACTTTTATATCGTCAGGTGTAACGAAATCTCGTCCATCAATAAATGCTAGAGCTTGAGCTGCTCTAACTAACAGACCGGAACCACGTGGACTGACACCAAGAAGGATAGATGGATGTTTACGAGTGGCTTGCACCACTTGCACGATGTAATTTACCAGTGCATCATGAACAAAGATTTTTTTGACGCCCTGACGGGCAGCCAGTACATCTTCGGTGGTGAGGATACTCTCAACCCTAAAGCCGCCTTCCTGGATGGACTTTTTGATAATCTCTGATTCCATGTCTGCCTGTGGATAACCCAGAGACATAGAAATCATAAAACGGTCAAGTTGCGCTTCGGGTAGTGGAAATGTACCGTGGTGCTCAATGGGGTTTTGGGTAGCAATAACAAAAAAGAGTGGAGGCAAGGCTCTGGTATTACCGTCGCTGGTTACCTGTCCTTCTTCCATTGCTTCCAGTAGAGCTGACTGTGTACGGGGAGTGGCCCGGTTGATTTCGTCCACAAGGAGGATATTTGTGAAAATAGGACCAGGTACAAATTTGAAAGTACCGTCCTTTTGATCATAGATGTTGACCCCCGAAACGTCTGAGGGCAAGAGGTCAGGCGTGCACTGGATTCGTTTAAATTCTGATTTTATTGAGCTAGAGAGACTCTTGGCAAGAAGTGTCTTACCGACTCCAGGCACATCCTCAAGCAACACATGTCCACCAGCCAACAGGGCGACAACGGCTAATTTGGCTGATTTAGACTGTCCCACCAGGGCTTTGCCCATGTTTTGCACTAAGGCTTTTGCCGCGCCACTCATAGGGTGCGCCTGGGGAGCATTGGCATTGGCGACGGTCTGAGGTCTATTCACAATCCATTTCCTTTTTAGGGACCGATTTAAAGCTCCAGTATTAGAAGCAGTGCCCTAGATCATACCCTTTGCCAGTGACGATTTAAACTAGACCGAGATTAAGACCGCCACAAGGCACCAACCGTAACAATCGAGGCAATATCTTCAAAACAGGTTTAATATGCCCACATTATGTATATAGAGAGTACGGAAGCCCAGAGGCGCTGATTATCAGCCACTGATACTGACAATTGATCAGAGATTGAGTAAAAATCCATCTATGGACTATGCAGCCAAATAGTCAGTCTCTATAATCGTTACTACAAATTTACTAGCGCTAGCGACCGCATTAAACTTGCTCATTTACACTTGCGTATTAAAAATTGAAGGTATGGAAAGATGTCAAATAGCACCAAATTGATTTTACTTGGACTGGCGATATGCGTGGTCCTGGGCATCGTTTTGCAATCCGTAATCGCCGGTGTGATGCAACAATCGATGAGCGGTCAGGAGCTACTCACACCAGACCAGATGGCTAAAAAAATCCAAAAGGATGCTCTCAAAGAGCAAAAAGAAAGAGCCCTCAAAAACAAATAACTAGATTACTGTGGGACCTTGCTCCGCCAGTTGACGACTGGACTTGGAGGCCCACAGATGCTGATAAACAACATTTACTACGCTGGCTGCTGGTATGGCAAATATGATACCGAGCATGCCATCAAGCCTGGCACCGATCATAATCGAAACAAAGATAATGACTGGATGGAGACCAACAGCGTTGCCTATATAACGCGGTGCCACCATGTTGTCTTTAATCCACTGACCGATGTTAAATATCAGGACAATGATAACGAGATGCCAGATGCGGTCCACTGGTACATTGTCCATGCCATTTAAAAGGACCACCACAAAAGCCGGAATAAAACCCATCAGTGGTCCAATAACAGGCACTATTTCCCATATAGCTAGTGCCAGACCAAGTACCAGAGCGTACTGCACCCCTAGCAAAAAATAGACACCCATCATCACCAGACCAAAGGCAAAACCCATCACAATCTGTCCTCTAAAAAAGGACTGCAATATGGTGTCAATATCAGCGGCCATATCGGTGAGTCGGGCATGAGTGCGGGCGGGCAGCGCTGCTATGACTTGGTCGCGCATACGGTGTCCGTCCAACAAAAAATAAAAAGACAAAACCATAATAGACAGACCATAAAGCACCCAGGTCATTGTAGACATGGCCACTTCGCTCATGCGACCTATTACATGGGCACTGTCCATACTGGGCAGACTCTGCGCAAAGCGACTGAGCATATCTATCGCTCTTAGCTGAATTTTGGCGGAGGCAAGCCTCTCATCAATTGGTATCAAGGCATGACAGAATCTTTCGAATAGCTCTGGTACCTGTTTGACTGTGGATGCCAGAAGCAAATTGATTTGATACACCAGAGACGGTACCACGGTCAAAAAGGCTATCGTGACAATAACACCACACACTGCATAGACTATAAAGATAGACACAGCGCGGTTTTTAATATAACGAGTGAGCCAGTCGACGACATTGATAAAGAGATAAGAAATCAAAATCGATATACCGAATATCCGCAGGATATCGGCAAAAATACTAGCCAGATAAAGTATGCCAAAAAATAGACATACAGATAGAGTGGCGACGATAAGTCGTCTTTGTACTAAAAGTAGTCGCTCTTCAGGAGTGCCATCAATGTTTGAATCATTAGAAGACTCAGGCACAGCACCGGGTTCAGGCACTTCATCCTGAGCCAGTCTGAGATCTTCTTTATCACTACTCACGTTGACCACGCTTGGCTTTGAGGCCATTCAAGACAGACTCGATTTTATCGCGCAAGTCACCAGTGACGGTGGCGACTGTAAGACCTCGCCCTTCCATTACCAGCTTATATTGATAAAGAGCCTGTTCCAAGTCATCTGACTTCTGGTAGATATCGCCCAGTTGTTCAAGATATTCAAGTTTGTCTGGTTTAAGCAAAAGCGCCAGTTTCATTTCTTGCCGAGCCTGCTCAAAGTTGTCACGCCCCAAATAGAGTTGAGCTAAGCGGTAGTGACAATCGGTATCACTGGGATCCATGCTCAGGGCTTCTTTAAAAGCCGCTTCAGACTCCTCAAATCGTTTTTGTCTTTGCAAAATGATGCCCAAGTTAAATTGATAGTCAGCACGCTGTGGCCTATGTTTAAGCGCCACTCGCGCCTCCGCTTCAGCCTCGGTTAGCTCACCTAAATCTTTGAGAGCAAGCGCTAGATTATTGTGATATCCAGCGCCCTGGCTATTGAGCAATATGGCGCGGCGATAACAATCACAAGCTTCTTTAAGTTTGCCTGTGGACTGTAACTCTATGCCCTGACGATTGAGGTCACGTGCTTGATCGACTCGACTCTTGGCGCCAGTGGCAGAGGCACTAGCTCTCGGCACAACAGGAGCATTTTGAGCTAACAGCGGTTGGGTAGTAAAAAAGACTGACAGTGATGACGCAAGCAAAAAGGTTAGCTTCGCACACTCTTGACAGTTACCATTAGTCATACAAAATCTCACGCCCATGCCTTCAATGCCTTATGAGTTTAACATTTCATATTATTATGCGGGCAGGTAAGACCCTATCGGTTTAAGCTAGAGGCAGTAGGTTGCCTTGGGGGCAATATGGCAGATCTCTCAATCGAAGCTAAACAATATTTTGAGCTGGCTACGAGCCGCGAATTTTGGCTTGCTCTGAATCCAGACTACACCATCTCCAATCGTCGCAAAAAAGTCGCCCCGCTTGCACTTACAACCAAGCAAATGGCTCTCATCCGAGAGCAGCTGAGAGAAGAAGGCTATTTTAAAATAGACGAAGTCTTACCCAAAGACGAGATGGCTCGACTGGCCAGCCTGGTTGCCAATGTCAAAAAAGAAAATTGGGCCAGTGCCTTTGCTTTTGTTTATGACGAGAGCTGGGAGTTGTTTTATTATCTTGACGACCTGATGACCCAGCTTTTAGGCAAGCGCTATTTTGTCTTGCCTGCCTTCTGGGCCTTTTTTGTGGAGCCCGGCTCCACTAATACCGGCTGGTATCCACACCGCGACAGGACCAGACAAGTCACGGTGGACAAAGAAGGCAATAGTATTTCGCTCAATGTCTGGATCCCAGTCACTGACGCAGATCCTCTTAATGGTTGCATGTATATATTGCCCGCCCATCAAGACATCAATTATCCAAACAATCTACAAAACACCGGTCCAAGCAATCTACAGGACATCCGTGCAATACCAGCCAAGGCTGGCAGCATCATTGTCTGGAACGAAGCTGTTTATCACTGGGGTGGACGCTCCAGCAAATATGCCACGCATACGCGCATGGCTATGGCATTAGCCTTTCAAAACAGTGCCTCTGAACCCTTCGAAAAACCATTGCTTAAAGCTCTGGAACTTCCAAGCTTTGAAGAGAGACTATCTCTTATTGCCTATCAGATGCTGAGATATCAGATGCAAGGTCATCTCAGCCCTGTGCTCAAAGAGCTAAGCGTAGCGCTGGCAGAGCTCGGTCCGCCCCTTGTGGTTTTTGATCAAGGTGGGCCTTATTACTATGACGCTGACGGTGAGCATGTCGGCAAACGGAGGGTAGCAAAATAAAGCGCAGTGTATTAATCGCCGCAATAGTAGTGGCACTCTTAGTCGATGCAGCGGGGATTGTGTTTTTTGTGCTATTTCTCAATAGTCAGGGCACAATCAAAAAACTAAAAAAACAGAGAGCTGTAGTGGCCTCGGACATGCAGTACATGCGCAATGCCCAGGCACTGTCTGGTGGCAGCCCCTCCACAGTAGAGGGCAAAGAAACCTTTATCTCAAAACTGGACGGAGCGGAAGACTATTATGTCTATACACCGCCGGCGGTTAAGGGTCCACAGAGCGATTCTATCCTCTTTGTCTACTTCCACGGTATGGGCTCTACGGCTTTAGAACCATATCTAGTACCAAAGGATCGCACCCTGGCAAAACTTGTTTGTCAGCAAAATCCACGCGCCTCATTTTTATCACCTAATTACCGCGGCGACTCGTCCTGGCTAAACGAGACAGCCATACTGGACGTAGATCAAAATATTCGCAGCGTAACAAACCGCTATCCTGCCGCCAAAATAGTCCTTATTGGTACATCAATGGGCGGTTGCTCAGCACTAGCATATAGTTATCTAGCCCCTAATGAGATCAAGAGCAAAATTGTCGGCGTGGTCTCTTGTGAGTCCGCTGGAGATCTTACTCAACTCTACAAAATCACAAATAGCAATTTGGTCAAAGCTGGCATGGCCAGAGCCTACGGCGGCACTCCAGATACAGTAGGTAAGGCCTACGAAAAAACCAGCATCTTAAATAACATCTCGCAACTAAATCCCAAAGTAAAATACGCCATACTCTCAGCTAGCAAAGACGGCGTTGTCCCACCCAAGATGCAAACACAGCTAATAGACGGACTGCAAAAGGCCGGGATAAAATGCAAACTCGTAGACTTTGACGAAAAACATGGTGTGCCTGAATCCACCAACTACGAGCTAGGTATCAACTTTGTTTTAGAGGCTAACTAGTTATGGCTTTTGCAGATAGTCGAGTCACAGTAGATGTTGTTGTCCTCAAAGCCACTACCGATGGTGCAAAGACAAAAAACGACTTTGAGATTTTGCTGATTGAGCGAGGACATCCACCCTTTGCCGGCTCATATGCCTTGCCCGGTGGCTTCCTCGATGATACAGACGAGAGTCTGGAGAGAGCGGGTCAGCGCGAGCTTATGGAAGAAACAGCAGTTAAAGTTGAGCTAAAAGACCTGATCAATTTTGGCGGTTATGGCGACATCGGTAGAGATCCCAGGGGTCGCACTGTGACTGTAGCTTTTGCAGTAATCATCGATAAGAGTCAAGCGAGCCAGGCAAAAGCAGGAGATGACGCCAGACAATTTGCTTTTTTTGCCCTGGACAAACTACCAGACCTGGCTTTTGACCATGCCCGCATTATTAATGATGCCCTTGAGCGGCTCTCTATCCAATAGATTAGCTATTAATCTTCTTCCAGGTGCCCACATAGTGGAGCATTTTCCAGACTCCATCCTCTTTGATAAAGACATCTGTGGAGCGGGACTCATAGGATAGATTAGTCTTGCCGACTATGTTTTTTAGCACCTTAAAAGTAACTGTGGCGTATTTGCCATTGACCTTGGCATAAGGACTGTCGATGGTATAGCTGACAGTACCGCCCTGAGAAAGCGCCAGCGACTTTTCGTAGCGGGCTTTCATTTCGGCAATAACAGCGTCACGGCCACAAATCAATTTTTTGGTGGCTTCATCAAATGTGGTGACATGCTCGTCCATATTTTCGGAGAGCGCTTTAAATTCGCCATTGCTCAGACATCTAGTAATCTGATGCAAAGTATCAATTACCTTTTGTGATTCTTCACAGGCAGCATGCGGGTCAGTGCATTTGACATGACAGTTTTGTTTGGGCATCTCTTTGTCATTAGGCTCATTGCCATCGGCAGCTTGAGCGGCAGAAAAGCCGTAAATTGTAAGGCTCAGTGCCCAGAGACTGAGAAGGGCAACTTTTGATTGCTTGATAATTGACATTTTTATAGCTCCTAATTGCGCTTCATCGCTGTCTCAACGTCACGCAAAGCGCGGTCGTTGTCACGCAAATAACTGTTTACGGTATCGAGCTGCCTTTGTAATTTGTCTGCCTCAGCTTGCAAATATGTGCGTTGATCCAGGAGAGCATCGCGACTCTTAGCCAAGCTGTTATAAACTTGGTCGGAGCGTTGCCCCAGAGCAGAAGTGCTCAGTCCAATTAGCAAGGCCATTTGCAAGGCGCAAAAGGCACACAATAAGAGCCAGGGTAATCTTAACGAACGCATATCAACTCCAGACCGAGGTCTGCACAGGGGATGACAACTGAATTATATGAGCTAATTCACATAATTTCAAAGGGTAGTTGAATTGAGCCGCAAAAATGACATATGAGGAGAGACTATGCAGCCACTAGAAAGCGCCTTAGCCAGGACCAGTAGCACCTTTGATGACAATCGCGAAAGCCTGATTGAAACTTTACTGGCGCTCGGTTTTGTCGAAGATTTTGGTGGGCTGCCCACTGGCATGCAGTCACTCCCCCTCAGCCTATTGGACTCAAAAACCCTCAGTGGCAGCGCACTCGATATCACTACACTGGCTACAATTGCCCAGGACAAGCTGGTAAAGGCCGAGCTTGTGCTCAAACAAAAAGCTACTGTGGCCTGTCTCGATATTTTTAAAAGAGTCCTGGCAGTGCTCGATCCAAATGTCAAAGTGACTCTCCTGGTGGCTGATGGCACCCAAATAGATCAGGTACCTGCCGCCGTGGCCACCATAGAAGGTCAAGCCAGAGCGCTTTTGATGGGAGAGAGGCTGGCGCTAAATCTGGTGCAAAGACTCTGTGGCATTGCCACCTTAACGAGACAGTACACCGCTCTAGCCAGTCCTAAAGGCATCAAGATACTGGACACGCGCAAGACCACACCGGGTCTGAGAGCCCTGGAGAAGCGCGCCGTCCTGGCTGGAGGCGGTACTAATCACCGCATGGGACTCTTTGATGCAGTATTGATCAAAGACAACCATATCCAGGCGGCAGGCTCAATAACAGAGGCTCTAGCCCAGGTAGAGCGCTACCTTAAGGAGCATCCACAAATTAAATTACAAAAGCCAGTTGAGGTAGAGGTAGCCTCACTGGAGCAACTGGATGAAGCACTCAAACTGGGTGTGGAAGCGGTTTTGCTTGACAATATGAAACCAGAAATGGTGAGACAAGCAATCCAGAAGATATCTACCTATAAGAAGAATTGCTTTGTTGAGGTCTCAGGTGGAGTAAATCTTTCAAACCTGGAGACATATCTGATTGATGGCGTAAACGCTATATCAATTGGCGCTCTGACACACTCGGCAACCAATATCGACCTCTCTCTTGAGTTTTGAACAGGTTTTCGAGTGATTAAGTTTCCTTGATATTGCCTCTTTGCATCACGACCAAAGCAAGCAAGGCTGCCACTTCGTGAACTATTGTTAGTTTGAGCGAAGGATTGCCAAAGCTAATTCCCATAAGCTAGCTAAGGGTATACACTTAGATACATCTTCAACTTCTCTTTATCATTTAAATCGTCCATTAATTGACTTGGGTTTACCTCAAGCTGACTTTTGTATAGGTTTATTTGTCCCACCCCACCACTCTTTTGTATTAAGCCGGGTAGCTAAAAGGAAACAATCATGAACCCGCCTACGAAAATTTTCATCATGGACAGCGACAGATTATCGCTTGTCACACTGAGCCTGTGGTTGGATCAGGAAAGGGACTTCCAGATTGTCGGCACATCGCTGCCGACAGGCAATATCGAGCGTCGCATCATCGATAGCCAACCAGATCTGGTCTTCTTCAATATTTCGTCAGCTGGCATTGATGCTCTGTCGACTCTGCGTAGACTCAAGCAAGTACGGTCAGACCTACCTGTTATCCTTCTTTATGACGGTGACAAAAAAGACCTCGAAGGTCCTCTGGCTCAAGAATCTGATGCTCAACTATCACCTGAAGTCTCACTAAAAGAACTTGTGGACGTCATGAAAAAGTTTGGTTATCGCCAAAAAGTATTGACTGGCTCACACCTCTTTATGGTCAAGGCCGGCTAACTTTTTTTGGGCAGCAACTATTTTATAGAAATCATTGTGGCAGTAGCTTTGCTTACTGCTCTAAAGCCACTGCTTTTGCATCGCCACAAAAAGGCTGAGCAAAAGCCAGAAGAACTCGTGCCAGTGGAAGTAGCCTATCTCAGTCGCGGCGGCGATAGAGGCTTTGCCTTGCTTGTTTTGCTCTTTGACCTGGTGCACAGAGAAGTCAAAGAGATGCCGGACAATCTATTAGAAAGCGGACTATCTCTAATTGCTGATCAAGACTTAAACACTGCTGACCCGCTCAGCCAGCGGATTATCTCAAGCGGCTATAGCTATGATGCTGGACTTAAGGCCATGGTAAAAAAAGCGCTGCAAGACTGGGGCACAAAAAAAGTCGAGAGCATAGTCGACATCAATATCAAAAAAAATCCAATTGGTTTTATCAAACGCTTGCCATTTTTGTTTAAGTTACTGAGAAATGGTCTGTTTGACACAATCAAAGAGATTTTAAAAGACCCCAAAAAGCTCAGACGATACGTCTCATTGCCAGGCTTGATGCGACTGGCAGCCGAAATAGGGGCAAGCGGCTACAAAGATGATTTAGCTAGAGAGCTGGCCAAAGCACTGACAGACAGAGGTCTGCTTTTAACCACAAAAGAGCGCAAAGGGCTGGCTGGCTATTTTGTCAGCGGCTTTGTCATTGGAGAGCTTACTTTTGCTTTTATTTTGAGCCGTTATATGGGCGATCACTGGCAGGCTTTTTGGATTTTTGTCTTTGCCTTTGCTGGTAGTTTGTTTGTCCGAGCCACTCTTTTTGCCCGCGAGTTTATACCGCTATACCGCGACTTGATGGATATCCTGGCACAGACAAAAAACAGTAACTGGCGGGTAAGAGCACTGACGATGTTTCTTAATCTGGTCAACATAATACTTGGTGGTCTGTCAATCATTGCCTATCTAGTAGTATTTGCTCTGGGCTCCTTAATCCTCTACGTAACCCACACTGTTAACGATTTTGGTGCTTATCTGGTCCTTACAAGTCTGCTCTTAGCCCATAGCACAGCCCTTGGCTGGCTGCTCGAAGCTCACAGGCTTTACTTTAGCGACTGTCCATCTTTGACTGGCGAATTAGCTCTTGATAAATTGCGACATACATATAGCGGACGTACCAGCGTCAATGCCCTAAAATCTATGCTGGCGACGCGTCAATATCATCCAGAAATGAGTTATCTTCTGGCACTGTATGGACCGGAGACTCTGCTCTTTCTTTGAGGCAAAATATGCACCTTCCCCAAAATCTTACAGCCATTATCACCGGTGCATCCACTGGCATCGGGCGGGGTCTGGCAACTACACTGGCCACTATCTACAAAGCGCGCATGGTTTTGACAGCACGCAGTGAGCATGAGCTAACTACACTCAAACAAGAAGTAGAAAAACGCGGCGGTGAGGCAATAATCTATGCCGCTGATATCACTACTAGTGGTGTCACCGCTACCCTCGTCAAAGAATGCATAAAAAACTTTGGCTCACTCAATTTACTTGTAAACAACGCTGGTATGGCAATTCCCGGTCGCTTTGATGAGCTTAGCGAAGAAGACTGGCGCAAAGTCATGGAAGTAAATTTTTTTAGCACATTGACTTTGACTCAGCAGGCACTGCCTGAGCTAAAAGCAGCAAAACCAGCCAAAATAGTCAATATATCTTCGGTGGCAGGCAAAATCGCCTTTCCCGGATCTATCAGTTATTGTGCCAGTAAATTTGCCATGACGGCATTGTCAGAGGGTCTTGCTGCCGAGCTAGCCAGCGACGATATCCAGGTAATTACAGTCTGTCCAGGCTGGGTACGCACAGAATTTTTTGAGAAAAACGATGTGCCCCTCGAAAAAAATCCCACCAGCATTGCTCGTCAGTCGGATTTGCAAGGGCTTATGATGAAGCATGTCCTATCCATAAGTACAGAACAATGTGTCAGAAAAATTGTGGAAGCGCTAGAAAGTGGCAAGTCCAGAGAACTGGTTTTGACCTTACCCGGTAAAATCGCCGAACGCTTACACGGCACAGCACCAGATTTGATGCGCGCTCTGGCCAGTAAAATACCGGCTAGCAAAAGAAGGGAAATTTAGTGGTGGAGCAGCAAGAAGATAGTAGCTTTAAAAAGCAAGCTATCAAAGCAACCGGGGCCATCAAAGTAGTCGGACTGTTAGGTCTAGTGGCTATGGACCTGTTTGCAGCTGGCGCCACGCACAATCAAACCCAACTCATTTGTGCCGCCATAGCTCTGCTTTTACCAGTGCCACTGGCGCTACTCAACCAGCGTGCCACTCAAAACACAGCCTGGCTTGTGATACTGGTGGACTTACTACTTACCATTGCTTGTTACAGCCAACTTGCCAGTGGGCAGATAGCTGAGCCCTACTTGTTTATATTGCCACTGACACTTTTGCAGACTAGTTTGTATTTGAGTGCAGCCAGCCAGCTTATGGCCTTTGTCCTTGTTTTGGTGGCAGTTACTGTATTGCAATTTGTTTTACTGGGCTCATCTTTAATTGGCACCACTGGTGATTTAACCAGGACGGTTGTGGAGTTTATCGATAGCTCAGACTGGCCCTGCTTTGTCTCAGCGCTAACGGCTTGCGCCCTGGCAGGCTATAGCCTGCATTTTGCCAGCGCTCAGGGCAGCACGCGGGGCGGGCGCGTACCACCACGGACAGTGGCGGCGTTACTGCTCTTTGTCTGGTCAGCATTGATGATTGCAATCAACAACCTGGCTAATTTAGTTAAGTACAAAGGCGAGCTTGTAGTGGAGGGCAATATGCACCATGTCAGCCTCGTACTGGCTGTTTTGCTGATATTACTAATCGGGCGAGTTAAACGACCACTGACGACAGTACTGGTGCTGGCTATTGCCGCCTTTTTTATGACTGTAGCGGCAGCCTATAGCTTTAGCAATGGCTTTGAGTTGATTTACTATTTGAGTCTGGCAGCTATCGCCCTTAAAAGCGAAGGACTCAAAAGCAAAATTGGCATAGCGCTCTTTATACTCAGCTCTCTACTTGCCGTGCAAATCAATGCCCATGCTATTTTTGCCGATGCCCAGGGCGCTAATCACCCGCTTTTTTTGGCTACTTATACGACCCCCCAAATCACTGGAGTAGTACTGGCCATATTATTGTTAGCGCTCACCAGTCAGAGCAAACGCCCAAGCGCTACTCCATAAACTTAGAGCGGATTTCTTTTACTCTTTGATCAAGAGAGACAGCTTCATTGCCACGGTTAGTCTTGCGCAACAGATCAGCATAATTTTCGAGACAGGCAGCAACAAAGCTGTGATCTGGTCCCAGGGCTCGCTCCCAAATTTCTATGGCACGTTTATACAGACTTTCGGCCCGGGCATGATTGCCATTTTGGTGATAGAGCCAGCCCAGGTTATTGAGACTCTCAGCCACTTTAGGATGGTCCGGGCTCAAGACCCGCTCTCTAATGCCGAGCGCCCTTCTGTGTAGAGGCTCGGCCTGTTCAAACTGTTCTTTATCAGTAAAGAGTGCTGCAAGATTATTGAGAGCATTAGCAACATTGGGATGGTCATGTCCATGGAGCCGTTCTTCGATTTTAAGCACCCTTCTAAATAGTGGCTCAGCATCAGGATTGCGCCCCTGCTCATAATAGATATTAGCAAGTGAGTTTAAGACATCGATAAGCCCACTGTCTTCAAATCCAAGATAGCGCTCTCTGATTTTTATGGCCCGTCTGATTACTTCTTCGGCTTCACTGTGTCTACTTAGAGTGACGTAGAGATCACCAAGATTATTGAGAGCAGAAGCAATGGATAGATGCTCAGGACCGAGGGTTTTTTCCTGAACAAAAAGCGCCCTTTTAAAAAGAGGCTCAGCATCGGCATAGCGGCCCTGAGCCAGATAAACCAGACCAAGATGGTTTAAGGCGGCGGCCACATCCGGATGGTCCACAGCCAAAAGGCGCTCTCTCATATCGAGGGCGCGCTTAAAGAGATCCTCGGCCTCGTCAAAGCGACTGTCGTGATAAAGCAAAAGCCCCAGAGATATCAAATAATCAGCCAGGTCCGGATGATCCGGTCCCAGTGACTTTTCCATCTCGGGCAAGAGCCTGAGCAATGCATCTACATTTTCGTCTATTGACACCGGGGACTGCCCTTCGCCATCCCAAACACACACTACTTACTTATTACCAAGCAGCCAAATTCCTAACCAGTAAAGCAGATTTTGCTGATTAATTCACAGCCACAAGCTCCCGAGAGGGACCTTGTGGCTGCAAAAGTTTACGACTAACCGTCAGGTAAGCAGCTTATTTGTCGCGCTCGACCCCGGTCAGATTGGCCTGAGCCGCTGCCAGGCGAGCAACTGGCACTCTAAACGGCGAACAGCTGACATAGGCCAGTCCGATTTGATGGGCAAAGGCAATAGAGCTGGGCTCACCGCCATGCTCACCACAGATACCCAATTTGAGGTCAGGGCGAGTTTTAAGGCCAAGCTCTACAGCAATTTTCATCAGTTTGCCAACCCCTTCGGTATCGAGTACTTCAAAAGGATTGTTTTGCAAGACTTTGTTTTTAACGCCGTCTATGTCCACTCCATCAAGATAGCGTTGCAAAAACTTGCCTTCAGCATCATCTCGACTATAACCAAAAGTCATCTGGGTCAAGTCATTGGTACCAAAGCTAAAAAACTCGGCATATTCGGCAATGGCATCAGCAGTGAGGGCAGCTCTGGGGATTTCTATCATGGTGCCAAATTTATAAGCAATGTCCACTTTAGCTTCGGCCATCACTTCTTTAGCCACGGACTCAAGGGTGATACGCGCAAACTTGAGTTCGTTAACATGACCAACCAGAGGGATCATGATTTCAGGCAAGACTTTGATGCCTTCTTTTTGCACAGCAATTGCTGCTTCAAATATGGCTCTTACCTGCATCTTATTGATTTGAGGAAAGACCAGTCCCAGTCTGCATCCTCTCAGCCCCATCATGGGGTTGGATTCTTTTAGCTCACGCACTTTATCAAGCAAAGTCTCTTTGGTGCGCAGCTCTGGACCAGTCACGCCCTTAGCACGCATGGTGGCAACGGCTTCAATAAGTTCTTCTTCTTTGGGCAAAAACTCATGCAGTGGTGGATCCAATAGCCTGATTGTGACAGGCAGTCCATCCATAGCCTTAAAGATGCCATAAAAGTCATCACGTTGCATCGGCAAAAGCTTATCGAGTGCTTCCTGACGCTCACTATCGGTCACCGACAGGATCATCTTTTGCACTACGGGCAGGCGATCATGACTCATAAACATGTGCTCAGTGCGGCAAAGACCGATGCCTTCAGCACCAAACTCGCGAGCCAATTTGGCATCAGCTGGAGTATCAGCATTGGTGCGGATACCAAGACGTCTTACAGAGTCAGCCCATTGCAAAATATGACGGAAGTCTTCGCTAAAATCAGGCTCAGATGTAAGAATAGAGCCCTCAAAGATTTCACCAGTGGTGCCATCGATTGATACGATGTCTCCATTTTTAAATGTCTTTGTGCCCACCACCATTTCTTCTCGATCAAGATTGATTTTGAGGGCTTCGCAGCCTGCCACACAGGGCTTACCCATACCGCGAGCAACGACAGCAGCGTGACTGGTCATGCCACCACGACTGGTTATTACACCTTGGGCAGGT
>Ga0075163_10000030_pt1 | contig 150539 bp, 157 predicted proteins | sample JI1023141ADNA_FD_71478 | JGI IMG/M metagenome (GOLD analysis project Ga0075163, IMG submission 71478) | Wastewater effluent complex algal communities from Wisconsin, to seasonally profile nutrient transformation and Carbon sequestration -... | ecosystem: Engineered > WWTP > Effluent > Algae...
AGGCCAGTCCGAAGACTGGCCTAAGTGCTTGATTCTCTTGGTCGGGGCGGCGGGATTCGAACTCGCGACCCCTTGCACCCCATGCAAGTGCGCTACCAGGCTGCGCTACGCCCCGACAAGCCAAACATTATACCTGAAAAAGCCGGGATTCAAAGCTGCAGCATCTCGATAATCGACTTCAATTCACCACGCAAGCCCCCCGGCATTTTTCCCGTTTCCGGAATTTCAACCGTAGCAACTTCTACAGCGCCGCCTTCATCCAAGCGATTGCGCGCGCCGCTGATGGTAAAGCCCTGGTTATAAAGAAGTTCGCGAATACGGCGCACCAACAGCACTTCATGATGCTGGTAATAACGCCGATTGCCCCGACGCTTGACGGGTTTGAGCTGGTTGAACTCCTGCTCCCAGTAGCGCAGGACATGCGGTTTTACGCCACACAGCTCACTGACCTCACCGATGGTGAAGTAGCGCTTGGCCGGAATGGGCGGCAGTTCTTCGCCGCCCGCAGTCTTATGCCGCGGTTCCATCAAAGGCTAGCTCGACGTCGGACTTGAGTTTCTGGCTGGCGTGAAAGGTAACCACACGGCGCGCAGTAATGGGAATTTCCTGGCCGGTCTTCGGATTACGCCCGGGACGTTGCGGCTTGTCGCGCAACTGGAAATTGCCGAAGCCGGACAGCTTGACGCCATCTCCGACTTCCAGGGCATTGCGAATCTCTTCGAAAAAAGCTTCGACCATGTCTTTGGCCTCACGCTTGTTAAGGCCAACTTTTTCGAAAAGCAGGTCAGCGAGCTCAGCTTTGGTTAGCGTCATCGTTCTTATTTCCGTCAGGCACGCAGTTGAGCACCGAATGCCTGTTCGAAACAGGACACCAGTTGCTGCATCGCAGCATCAACTTCCGAATCTTGCAAAGTGCGTTGAGTATCTTGCATAACTATCCGGAACGCAAGACTTTTCTTGTTTTCAGGGACGCCCTTTCCGACGTAAACATCGAACAACTGGACGTCCTGAACGAGGCCGGAAACCTGCCCTTTGATCCCGTCCAGCAAAGTCTGCAAAGCAACATCCTGATCGACCACGATAGCCAGGTCACGAATGACCGGCGGGAACTTGGACACCTCGGCGTAAGCTGGAACGCTTGCAGCCTTGAGCGACTCGAAATCCAGTTCAAAAACCACCGGCGCCTGCGGCAGATCATATTTCTGAACCCATTCCGGATGCACCTCGCCCAGACAACCGATTTCCTTGCCTTCGAGCAGGATACGGGCAGCGCGACCCGGATGCAGCGCCGGGTGGGCCAGTTTTTCAAAACGCAGCACGGCCGGGGCCAGCAAGGCCTCAAGGTCCCCCTTGACGTCGTAGAAATCGACCTTGCGCGCCCCGCTCCCCCAGCCTTCCGGCAAGGCGCCTCCGAAGGCCAGACCGGACAGTTTCCACGGCTGGTGGAACTCCTTGACCGGCGAAGCATCGGCGTCGCGATGGAAGGTCCGGCCGACTTCGAACAGCCGAACACGACTCTGCTTGCGCTTCAGGTTGGTGACCAGATTGGCAATCAATCCGCCGAACAGTGTCGAACGCATGACCGCCATCTGGCTGGCGATCGGATTGGCCAGGCGAATCAGGTCGGATTCTTCAGTCTTCGCGGCAAAGTCGGCCTCCCAGGCAGCTTCGACGAAAGCGAAATTGACTACTTCCTGATAGCCACGGTCAGCCAGCATCTGGCGAACGCGGAATGCCGGGCGCCGCGCTTCGGGAAGCAGTTGCATCTGCAGCGCACCGCGCGGCGCCGGGGCCGGAATGTTGTCGTAACCGTACAGGCGAGCGATTTCCTCGATCAGGTCTTCTTCGATCTCCATGTCGAAGCGCCAGGACGGCGGCGTGACCAGAAAATCGTCCCCTTGCTGCTCGAACGATAGTGCCAAGCCCTTGAACAGGCCGGCGATGCGCTCGGCGCCAAGCGGCAGACCGAGAACTTTCTCGGCACGTGCGGTGCGCAAGCGAACGGGATTGCGGGCCGGCATTGCGGCCTTGGCCTCGACGACCGGGCCGGCCTGGCCGCCGCAGATGTCGAGGATCAGTTGCGTGGCACGCTCGATGGCCCGCCGCACGCCGCCAAAATCGACGCCGCGCTCGAAACGGTGCGAGGCATCGGAGCCGAAGCCGTAGCGACGGGCACGTCCGGCGATGGCTTTCGGTGCGAAGAAGGCAGACTCAAGGAACAGTTCCGTCGTTTCCAGCGTGATACCGCTTTCCTCGCCGCCCATGATGCCGGCCATGGCCAGCGGCTTGGCGTCATCTGCGATCATCAGCACATCAGCGTCGACCGCGATGGTTTGCTCGTTAAGCAGCAACAGCTTTTCTTCCGGCCGAGCTAGGCGAGCATGCACGGCCCCTTCCAGCTTGGTATTGTCGAAAGCGTGCAAGGGCTGGCCGAGTTCGAGCATCACGTAGTTGGTGACGTCCACCAGTGCGGAAATGGCGCGGATGCCACTGCGCTCCAGGCGACGCTTGATCCATTCCGGCGTTGCAGCCTTGGCATCGACGCCCTTGATGACACGGCCGCAGTACAGCGGGCAGGCTTCCGAAGCATCGAGCACGACGGGACGACTATCGGCGATGCTGGCGGCCACCTCCGGCACGACCGGCAGGCTGGTCGCAGCGCCGGTGATGGCGCCGACCTCACGAGCAATGCCGAGCAGCGACAGGCAATCGGCACGGTTCGGCGTCAGTTTCAGTTCAAAAACATTGTCGTCGAGTTCGAGATACTGGCGAATCGACTGGCCGACCGGGGCATCGGACGGCAGGATCAGCAGTCCGGAGGCTTCTTCGGCAATCCCCAGTTCTTTGGCGGAACACAGCATGCCGGAGGACTCGATGCCGCGCACCTTGGCGATCTTGATCGTGAAATCACCAGGCAATTGGGCACCGGGCAGCGCGCAGGGCACCTTGAGGCCGACGGCGACATTGGGCGCACCGCAGACGATGGTCGTCGGCGTGCCGCTGCCGGTATCGACCTGGCACACGTTCAGGCGGTCGGCATCGGGGTGCTTGACGACTTCAAGCACGTGGGCGACGACAACATTGTCGAAAGCCGGGGCGACCGGGTCGAGTTCCTCGACTTCGAGGCCTGCCATGGTCAGCAGATGGGAGAGTTCGGCGCTCGTCAGTTGGGGATCGACGAGGGTACGCAGCCAGGATTCGGAGAATTTCATGCGAATTGCCTCAGGAAACGCAGGTCGCCTTCGAAGAACAGGCGGAGGTCATTGATGCCGTAGCGCAGCATGGTCAGGCGGTCCTGACCGAAGCCGAAGGCGAAACCGGTGTACTTTTCCGGATCGATGCCGGCAATGCGCAGCACGTTCGGATGCACCATGCCGCAGCCGGCGATTTCCAGCCAGCGGCCCTTCAGCGCGCCGCTCATGAAGGCGACGTCGATTTCGGCCGACGGCTCGGTAAACGGGAAGAAGGACGGACGGAAACGCACCGTCAGGTCATCGGTCTCGAAGAAACTCTTCAGAAAATCGGCGATTACGCCCTTCAGGTCGGCAAAGGAAACGCCCTCGCCAACCCACAGGCCTTCGACCTGGTGGAACATCGGCGAATGGGTCGCATCGGAATCGACGCGATAGACTCGGCCCGGCGCGATGATGCGGATTTCGGGCATTTTTTCGAGGTGACCGTAGCATTTGACATGCGCCTGCATGTAACGGGCCTGGATCGGACTCGTATGGGTACGCAGCAGCACCTTGTCGGCCAGCGAGCCGTCCGGGTTCTGCAGATAAAACGTGTCGTGCATGGAACGCGCCGGGTGATCCTCGGGCGTGTTCATGGCGGTGAAATTGTGGAAATCCTCTTCGATTTCCGGGCCGTCAGCGACCTCAAAACCGATCGAGGCAAACAGCGACTCGATGCGCTCCAGCGTGCGCGTCACCGGATGCAGGCCACCGCGCGCTTCAGCGCGACCGGGCAACGTGACATCCAGCGCTTCTTCGGCCAGGCGCGCTTCCAGCGCTGCCTTGCGGATGGCTTCGCGACGCTCGTTGAGCGCGGCCTCGACAGCCGTCTTGGCGACGTTGATCGCTGCACCGGCAGTTTTCTTCTCCTCGGGCGGCAACTTGCCGAGGCCCTTCAGGAGTTCAGTAATCTGACCGCTCTTGCCGAGGAAACGGGCCTTGACCTGTTCCAGTGCGTCCGGGTCGGAAATGGCAGCAAAGGCAGCTTGCGCTTCGCTAACGATCTGATCGAGATTGTCCATGGACTTCTATACCTGCAAACTGAGACAAAACCACCAACACAACATACGTTTCAGTGAAGGCTCATGTCGGCGTAGCCGACGTGAAGCCGCAACGCGGCGGCCAAAACTAAAAAAGGAGGCTTGCGCCTCCTTTTTTTCATCAAGCTTTCGCTCAGGCGCCGAGCTGTGCCTTGGCCTGTGCGGCCAGAGCGGCAAAAGCCGGCTGATCGAAGACGGCCAGATCGGCCAGGACCTTGCGGTCGACTTCGATATTGGCCTTCTTCAGACCGTTCATGAAGGTGCTGTACTTCATGCCCAGCTCACGAGCGGCGGCATTGATACGGGCGATCCACAGGGAACGGAACTGACGCTTGCGTTGACGACGGTCACGGTACTGGTATTGACCGGCCTTCATCACCGCCTGTTTGGCGATGCGATATACGTTCTTGCGACGACCGCGGTAACCCTTGGCCTGAACGAGAACCTTCTTGTGACGCGCGCGCGCCGTTACACCACGTTTGACTCTAGGCATCTTCTATCTCCTTATGCGTAGGGCATCATGGCGCGGACAGATGCTGCGTCGCGCTCGTGAACGGCGGTGGCGCCGCGCAGATGGCGCTTCACCTTGGTCGTCTTCTTGGTCAGGATGTGACGCTTGAAGGCTTGGCCACGCTTGATGGAACCACCAGCGCGGACCGAAAAGCGCTTCTTGGCGCTGCTCTTGGTCTTCATCTTGGGCATTTTGATGCTCCTTAATGACATGCCGTCAGGTGGTTCCCGGCGGGAACGCTTCTACTACCCGAAAGCACTTATGGGTGCTGCTTTGCTACTAATTACTTCTTTTTGGCCGGCCCGATGATCATGATCATCTGGCGACCTTCCATCTTCGGCATCTGCTCGACTGCGCCAACGGCGTCGAGGTCCGTCTTGATCCGTTCCAGCTGGCGCATGCCGAATTCCTGGTGCGCCATTTCGCGGCCCCGGAAGCGCAGGGTCACTTTGACCTTGTCGCCTTCTTCCAGGAAACGCGTCATGTTCCTGAGCTTGATCTGGTAATCGTTTTCGTCGGTACCCGGGCGCAGCTTGATTTCCTTGACCTGCACCTGCTTCTGTTTCAGCTTGGCCTCGTGCGCACGCTTCTGTTCCTGGTACTTGAACTTGCCGTAGTCCATGATGCGGCAGACTGGCGGCTTGGCTGTCGGAGCGATCTCAACCAGATCAACACCGGCTTCCTCAGCCATGTGCAAGGCTTCGCGAATACTGACGATACCAAGCTGTTCACCTTCTGCACCCTGGAGACGAATCTCCGGAACCGTGATTTCTTCGTTGAGGCGATGCGCCTTGTTCTGAGCTATGGTGAAACCCCCGAAAACAACAATAATTAAGCCGTGCCACTACGCGCAGCGACTTCTCCCTGAAGTCGCTTGATCAGTTCATCCACGGACATCTGTCCGAGATCCTGACCACCGCGAGTACGCACGGCTACCAGTCCGTCCGCTTTTTCCTTATCGCCCACAACGAGCTGATAAGGCAGCCGGTTCAAGCTATGTTCGCGGATTTTATAGGTAATTTTCTCGTTACGCAAATCCGCCTCGGCCCTGAAGCCCGCCAAATGCAGCTTTTGCGCAACATCGGCGGCATAATCGGCCTGCTTTTCGGAAATATTCAGCACCACCGCCTGCACCGGTGCCAGCCACAAGGGCAAAGCGCCGGCAAAGTTCTCGATCAGAATACCGATGAAGCGCTCGAGCGAACCGAGAATGGCACGGTGCAGCATGACTGGCACCTTGCGCTCGTCGTTGCCGGCGACGTATTCGGCGCCCAGACGGCCCGGCATCGAGAAGTCGACCTGCATCGTGCCGCACTGCCAGGAGCGGCCGATGGCATCCTTAATGTGAAATTCGATCTTCGGACCGTAGAAGGCCCCCTCGCCCGGCAGTTCCGTCCATTCCAGGCCGGAAGCACGCAGGCCCTGACGCAGCGCATCCTCGGCCTTGTCCCAGACATCGTCGGAACCGACGCGGCTATCCGGACGCAACGCCAGCTTGACGGCGACATCGTTGAATCCGAAGTCGGCATAAACCTTCTTGACCAGCGCATTGAAGGCGGTCACTTCCGATTCGATCTGGTCTTCGGTACAGAAGATGTGGCCGTCGTCCTGGACGAAGCCGCGCACGCGCATCAGGCCGTGCAGCGCGCCGGTCGGCTCGTTACGGTGGCATGAGCCGAATTCGCCGTAGCGCAGCGGCAGTTCGCGGTAAGAACGGAGGTCGGAGTTGAAAACCTGAACATGACCCGGGCAGTTCATCGGCTTGACCGCGTAATCGCGGTTTTCCGAGGCTGTGGTGAACATGTTGTCCTTGTAGTGCTCCCAGTGGCCGGACTTTTCCCACAGCGACTTGTCGAGGATCTGCGGGCAGCGCACTTCCTGGTAGCCGTTGTTGCGATAGACAGCACGCATGTACTGCTCGATTTCCTGCCAGATCGCCCAACCCTTGGGGTGCCAGAAGACCAGGCCGGGCGCCTCGTCCTGCATGTGGAACAGGTCGTATTGCTTGCCGAGGCGACGGTGATCGCGCTTCTCGGCCTCTTCCAGCATGTGCAGGTAGGCGTCGAGGTCTTCCTTCTTGGCCCAGGCCGTGCCGTAGATGCGCTGCAACTGCTCGTTGCGATGGTCGCCGCGCCAGTAGGCGCCGGCCACCTTCATCAGCTTGAAGACCTTCAGCTTGGCCGTGGTCGGCACGTGCGGGCCGCGGCAGAGGTCGATGAAATCGCCTTCGCGGTACAGCGAGACCTGCTGGTCGGCCGGGATGGCACCGATCAGCTCGGCCTTGTATTTTTCGCCGAGATCGAGGAAGAACTTGACCGCATCGTCACGCGCCCAGACTTCGCGGCTGACCGGGATGTCCTTCTTGGCCAGCTCGGCCATGCGCTTTTCGATGGCCACCAGGTCTTCCGGCGTGAACGGACGCTTGTAGGCGAAGTCATAGTAGAAGCCGTTCTCGATGACCGGGCCGATGGTGACCTGTGCCTCGGGGAACAGCTCCTTGACTGCGTAGGCCAGCAGGTGGGCGGTCGAATGGCGGATAATTTCCAGCCCCTCGGCATCGCGCTCGGTGATGATGGCCAGATCGACATTCCGGTCGATCAGGTACGAGGTATCGACCAGAACGCCATCGACCTTGCCGGCCAGCGCCGCGCGGGCCAGGCCGGCGCCGATGCTGGCGGCAACCTCGGCAATGGTGACTGCTTGCTCGTAGGAGCGGATGGAACCATCGGGCAGTTTGATATCGGGCATGGCAAATCTCTAGGCGAAAAAAAAGTGCGGGGGTGAGCCGCACTTTTTTTGGTCAAACGAAGGCTGACTCGATTAGTGTTTCTGAACTGCGGTGCAAGTTCGGAAAATCATCAATTTCAGCTCCGTCAGGAATTTGGTAGGCGGTATTGGAATCGAACCAACGACCTCCACGATGTCAACGTGGCGCTCTAACCAACTGAGCTAACCGCCTGGAGAAGCGCGCATTATAGAGACCTAGAAGCCGATGTCAACAGGCCTTCGCGATTTTTTGCGAAGGGAAGTAAACTCGCCGCTCAAGCTAGGAGAGCATATGAACGTAGGCTGGATAATCCTCGGTATTTGCGTGATCTTGGTGCTGGGCGCAGCCTTGCCGCTGATCCGGCCGCGCAACGATATACCGCCGCCACCGCCGAAGGAAACCCTGCGCGACTGGCGCAACGAAAAGTAAGGAAACATTTTGGAATCCCGCATCACCGACCTCGAAATCAAGATCAGCTACGCCGAAGACCTGATCGACGAACTCAATCGCACCGTCTTTCGCCAGCAACAGCAGATCGACCTGCTGGCCGTCGAAATCCGCGCCTTGCGCGACCAGGTCAGAAACGCACCGCAAGCGGAACAACTCAGCCTGCGCGACGAACTGCCGCCGCATTACTGACATGCCGGCCCCCGTTACTGTTATGTACCACGCCGATTGCCTGGACGGCTTCGGTGCAGCCTACGCCGCCTGGCGGCGCTTTGGCGATGCCGCCACCTACCGCCCCATGCATCACGGCGAAGCATGGACGATGGCCGACCTGGCCGGCCACGAGGTCTTCATCCTCGATTTCTCGTTTCCGCCTGAAAAGCTGGAAGAGATGGCGACCATTGCCGCCTCGGTCACCCAGATCGACCATCACGCCTCGGCTCTGAAGGCCTGGGGCAACCGCTTGCTCGCCAACCAGCGTGGCGAACACAGCTGCCAGCACCCGAGCCTGCCCCTGAATATCTTCTTCGACCTCGACAAATCCGGCGCCCGCCTCGCCTGGGAGCATTTCCATCCCGAAGCACCGCTGCCGCTGGCCCTGCGCCACATCGAGGAGCAGGATCTGTGGCGCTTCACGCTGGCCGGCACGCGCCCCTTCTGCCGCGCCCTGCGCCTGATCCCTTTCGACTTCGCCGCCTGGCACCAGTTGGTGATTGAAACGCCGGACGAAGCCACGCCGCGTTACCGCGAAACCATCATTCAAGGCACGGCTATCGAGCAGTTCTTCCTTCGGGAAATCGAGCACCTGGCCGAAAGCAATTTGCGCACACCTGCCTGCGTTCGCGGCGAACCTGTCGATGCACTGCAAGCGCAGCGCCACGGGCAGGCCATCCTGACCGATGGTGACCTTGCCTGGCTGAGCATCCCCGGCATCGCCATCAACGCCAATGCCCTGTTCGCCTCGGAACTCGGCAATTCGCTGGCCGAGCAAAGCGGCACTTACGGGCTGATCTGGCAATTTTCCGGCGACGGCGAGATCAAAGCCTCTTTGCGTTCCAAGGGGAAGACCCTCGACGTCTCGGTGATCGCCACGCGCTATGGCGGCGGCGGCCATCCGAATGCGGCCGGCTTCCGGATGCCGGCCGAACAGTTTTTCAGCGAAGTGCTGAAAATGGTGCCCAGGAAGGGACTCGAACCCCCACACCTTTCGGCGCCAGAACCTAAATCTGGTGCGTCTACCAATTTCGCCACCTGGGCAGGCGGGGCGAATTCTAGCACCGACTGAGCGCCCGCCTCCAGAGCCGAACATCAATGTCAGTAGAACATTACGAAAATTTCCCCGTCGCCTCGCTGCTCGTGCCGTCCAGACTGCGCCGGCCAATCGAGGTGATCTACCGATTCGCCCGCAGTGCCGACGACATCGCCGACGAAGGCGATGCCACGCCGGACGAACGCCTGGCCGGCCTGGCCGCCTACCAGGCGGAGCTGGACCGCATCGCCGCCGGCACGCCGCCGCAAACGCCGCTGTTCGTCGAACTGGCCGCCGTCATCGCCGCCCATGCCCTGCCCGTCCAGCTTTTCCGCGACCTGCTCGACGCCTTCGCGCAGGATGTCGTCAAGAAACGCTACGCCGACTACCCGGAACTGCTCGATTACTGCCGGCGTTCGGCCAACCCGGTCGGCCGGTTGGTGCTGCACCTGTTCGGCCGCACCGAGCCGGAACACCTTGAGCAGTCCGACTGCATTTGCTCCGCCTTGCAGTTGATCAATTTCTGGCAGGACGTCGCGATCGACTGGCAAAAGGACCGCGTTTACATCCCGCAGACCGATTTCCCGCATTTCAAGGTCGGCGAGGCCGACATCGCGCAAAGCCGCTGGTCGGCCAACTGGGCGGCGCTGATGGATTTCGAGATCGACCGGGCGACTGCCCTGATGCGCCGTGGCGCGCCGCTGGTCCATGCCCTTCCCGGCCGGCTCGGCTGGGAAATTCGGTTGACCATCCAGGGCGGCCTGCGCATCCTCGAACGCATCCGGCAAGTCCGCGGCGACGTCTTTACCCGCCGGCCCAAGCTCGGCAAATGGGATTGGGCGGTTCTGGCGGCCCGATCCATTAGAATGTAGCCCCATGAATCCCGACCAATACTGCCAGGAGAAGTGCGCCGCCAGCGGCTCCTCCTTCTACTACAGCTTCCTGTTCCTGCCCGTCGAGCGCCGGCGCGCCATCATGGCGCTCTACGCCTTCTGCCGCGAGGTCGATGACGTCGTCGACGAATGCAACGACATTTCCATCGCCTCGACCAAGCTCGCCTGGTGGCGCCAGGAAATCGAGCGCGTTGCTGACGGCCAGCCGCAGCACCCGGTCGGCCAGGCGCTGAAGGGGCTTGCCAAGAGCATCAACCTGCCCAAGGAACAGCTGCTGGAAATCATCGACGGCATGGAGATGGACCTGACGCAGACGCGCTACCTCGACTTCAAGGGCCTGTCGCTCTACTGCTACCGCGTCGCCAGCGTCGTCGGCCTGCTCGCCGCCGAGATATTCGGCTACCAGGACCGTCAGACGCAGAAGTATGCGCACGACCTGGGCATGGCCTTCCAGCTCACCAACATCATCCGCGACATCGGCGAAGACGCCCGGCGCGGCCGCATCTACATCCCGATGGATGAACTCAAGCAGTTCAACGTACCGGCCGCCGACATCCTGAACGCCAAGTATTCCGACAACTTCACGGCCCTGATGCAATTCCAGTACGAACGGGCCGAGAAATACTACGAGCAGGCCTTCGCCCAGTTGCCGGCCATCGACCGCAAGAATCAGCGCCCCGGCCTGATCATGGCAGCGATCTATCGCACCCTGCTCGACGAGATCAAGCGCGAGAACTTCCAGGTCCTGCACCAGCGCATTTCGCTGCCGCCGACGCGCAAGCTCTGGCTGGCCGCCAAGACCTGGATCAAGGGCTGATCCCTTGAAAATCGCCGTCATCGGTGGCGGCTGGGCGGGCATCGCGGCCGCCGTCGAACTCACCGCGGCGGGTGCTAAAACCACGCTGTTCGAAGCCGGCCGCGTCCTCGGTGGCCGCGCCAGAAGCGTCGCCATCGACGGCCGCACGCTGGACAACGGCCAGCACATCCTGCTCGGCGCCTACCGCGACACCCTGGCCCTGATGCGCCGGGTCGGCGCCGATCCCGAGCAACTGTTCGACCGCCGTCCGCTGCAAGTCATCGACAACGCCGGCTTCCGCCTCGCCCTGCCCAAACTGCCGGCCCCGCTCAACGTCGCCTGGGGTTTGCTGGCAAATGCTACGGTCCCCCTCCTGGAAAGGGCAAAAACCGCGTGGTGGATGGAAGGCGTCAAGCGCCGCGGATTCCGCCTGGAGCGTGAAATGACCGTCGCCCAATGGCTGGACGGCGCCGGCCAGACCGGCATCCTGCGCCGCCACCTCTGGGAACCGCTCTGCCTGGCGGCGCTCAACACCCCGGCCGAGCGCGCCTCGGCGCAACTGTTCGCCAACGTCCTGCGCGACAGCCTGGGCAGCCCGCGCCGCGAAGACACCGACCTGCTGCTCCCCCGCGTCCCGCTCGGCGAACTGCTGCCCGAACCGGCCGGCCGCTGGCTGCAGGCCCACGGCTGCGAGTTGCGCCTCAGCCACCGCGTCGAATGCCTGAGCGCGGCCGGGCACGGCATCGACATCGACGGCGAAAGCTTCGCCGCCGCCATCATCGCCACCGCGCCGCAACACGCCGCCGCCCTGTGGCCGGCCAGCGCCACGGACTACGACTTTGAGCCGATTGCTACGGTCTACCTGCAATTCGGGCCAAAAACCAAAACCCCTTTCCCGCTGACCAACCTGATCGGCAAGCACGGCCAATGGGTCATCGACCGCGGCAACGGCCTGCTCGCCTGCGTCCTCAGCGGCCACGGCGTATGGGAAAGCCTCGACGACCAAACGCTCGCCGCCACCCTCGAAGACGAACTGGCGATGCCGGAAGCAGCCAGCTGGCACAAAGTCATCCGCGAAAAACGCGCCACCTTCTCCGCCCGCCCCAACCTGCCCCGCCCCGACTGCAGGACATCCACCCCCCGCCTGTTCCTGGCCGGCGACTACACCTGGGCCGACTACCCGGCCACACTCGAAGGCGCCGTCCGCAGCGGTCGCCGCGCCGGGCAATGGGCGTTGGCGCTTGAATAGTCTTCGGAACCGGGGTTACGGCCGTTCTTTGAACTGAAAACAGCCGGCAAATAACATCTGAAGTCGGCCTCCAATTCGGCCCAAACGGCTGTTGGTTGGATCAAGGGCGACTTCCGTATTCGGCCAACTGAAGACGGTCACTCTTTCATCGAAGCCGTCGTCGGAATGACTGCTTCGCTCAGAAAGCTAGCAGATGCGTTATCGCACTGAAAATTGTTCAGGCCTTAGACTCCGCTGGCGCATTACTACGACGATCAGGGCAAAGGGACTGGCCGCCAGCAGCAAGAAACTCCATGCGAGTGGCAAACGGAGGGAAACGGCGGCAACGGCTCCGGCGACGACCAGCGTGGACGGCAGCAGGTAGATGAACGATCGCTCCCGTCGGCGTGTGGTCTGGCCTCCGAGCCACCACAGCGCGGAGAGGAACATCAACACCGCTCCCGCCGCAAAGGCGATTGCTAAGGTGGGCGTTACCCCATGGTGCAGGGTTGTCGAGACTGCATGGTTTGCGACTGCCCCGCTGGTGTGTTCGGATGGGCTTCCGAGTAAATCGGCTATGACCTCCAGCACGCCGCTGAGTGCGGCCAGTGCCACGAAGACGAGAGCGTGCCCATAGCCCCACAGGAATCCGCGCTCGCGTCGCTTGTGCAGTACCTGCGCGAAGGGTACGAGAAAGTAAGTCCACCAGAGCCCGAAGATCAGGCCTACCGTCGCCAGGCTGACCACGGCCAGGTTCACCGACCAGCCCTGTGCCTTCAGCATGCCGCCCATGGCGCTGGCAGCACCCACCATGCATTCGCCCAGCAGAATAGTGGTGAATAGGCCATAGCGTTCGGCGATGTGGTGCGGATGCCACGGAGTGCTACCCGCGCGCTCGGCCCACGCGGGGATGGAAAGCTCGACAGCTGCCAGGGCGACGAAACTGGCAATCGTCCAGCCTGGCGGCAGTGCCGCCATGAAGGCGATGCGTAGCAGCCACAGCGATTGCACCGCAACCTGCCCCAACGCGTAGCGGCGACAGACAGTGCGGCGTTCAGGGTGCTCACGCGAAGCACGCAGCCAAAGTCCGATCATGGAAATACGTATCACCGTAAAGCCGATGGTGTCCGTGAACTGCCCTTCCGCCCCTTGATGTAGCCCGGAAGCCATCAGAAGAACCCCCACCATCTGGATTAGCGTGGCGAGTCGGTAGCCCGTGTCGTCGTTGTCATAGGCGCTCGAAAACCACGCGAAGTTCATCCACGACCACCACACGGCAAAGAACGAGAACAGCAGGTTGGGAACGGCCTCAAGGTAATGGCCTCCGGAAATGTCGTGGTGCAGGCGCGATGCGACTGCAGCCACGGCAACAACGGTCGTCAAGTCGAATAAGGCTTCGAGAGGGGATGAAGCCCGGTGTGACTCGTAAATATCGCGCCCGGTCATGCGGCGTCTGAGGGGTAAAGCAGGCAATTGCGCGTCACCACTCGAATCATTGATCGGGGCATTGTCAATTTCGGGAATCGAGGCCATAGCACTGGGGAGGACGCAGTTGGAGTAAGACCTTCTTCAAATTGCCTTGAAGAAAACAGTCGTGGCGCTTTGGAGAAAAGCTCGGCGAGATGGCATGACGGCTTCCTGAGTCACGTTGTGCTGTTGTCAAAAATGGCTAACGGTGCCGCTGAAGACGGCACCATGCAGGCAAAGCTGCGGATTTCGGAATTTGCTCACTGCGGCGCCAACAGCGCATCGCGCAAGGCTTCGCCCAAACTGGCGGCGGATTGCGGATTCTGGCCGGTGATCAGGCGGCCATCGACCACCACGTTGTTACTCCAATTGGGCGTGTTCTGGTGGAAGGCGCCGCGTTCATTGAGCGTGCTCGCCAGCAGGAAGGGCATGATGTGGGTGGACTGAACTTCCTCTTCCTCGCCATCGGTGAAGGCCGCCACGCGCTTGCCTGCGACGAGTAGGCTGCCGTCAGCGCAGCGCGCATTGACCAGCGCCGCTGGACCATGGCACACCGCCGAAACGATGCCGCCTGCAGCATCAATCTCGCGAATGGCATTCTGTGCCGCAGCGCTGTCGGGAAAGTCCCACATCGTGCCGTGGCCACCGGCAAAGAAGATAGCGCTATAGCGCGACGGATCAACGTCGTCCAGGTTCAGCGTATGGGCAATGGCATGGCGGTAATCAGCATCGGCCAAGTAGTGGGCGATCACCGGGTCTTTCGTGTCTTCCATGCCATCGGACGGCGCTGCGCCGCCTTTGGGCGAAGCGAATTCCACGCGGATGCCAGCCGCTTGCAGCTTTTCAAGCGGGTGAGTTACTTCGGCCACGTTGAAGCCGGTAGGAATACCGGTGTTGCCTTTCACATTGGTACTGGTAACGACAAAGAGGACGGGTTTGAGTTCAGAGGCTTTGTTCATGGCGGATTCCTTGGTGCGATTGAGCCCCCGGTAATCGTGACTGCACGATTACCGGATGGCAACGGGCCGATTACGCATAGGCGAACAGCAACTCCCAGTTAAGGAACGGACCGAGCGGGATTACATCCCAGTCGATCAGGCCGGCTTTAGCCAGCGGGAATTCCATCAGAGCAGTCCTGGCGGCTTCTACCGATTCGGCTTCAGCAATGATGGCCACACCAGGGCGGTCCTGGCGGAAGTAGATGTCGCGGACGATGCCACTCTTGTACATGGCCCAACCATGCTTAGCTTCCGCCTGAATGTAAGGCGCATAAGCCTCCATGGTGGCACCTGGGTGAGGAACGTCGAGGCAAAGCATTTTCATGGTGTATCTCCTGTAGTGATTGAGGGAATCTACGATTCAAGCTGCTTGCGGCTGCATGCGAGCTACGGTTTTTGCAACGCGCTCGCCCAGGTAGGCGGCAGTCAGTTGGTCGCTTTCAGGCGGCGTGACTTTGGGGGAGGCATCGTCGGATTGGGCCATGGCGCCCAGCCAGCCGCCAACCCGGTTCATTTCGCTGCCTGATTTGCCTGGGAACAGATCCAGACCAACCCAGATCATTCCGTGCTGTGCGGCGAACAAGGCCATCGAAACCAGCGAATTTAGCTTGTCACCATGCATAGCGCCGGAATTGGTGAACCCGGCGGCAATCTTGTTGCACCACTTCTGCGGAATCCAGGCAGTTCTGGTCGAATCTTCCATGAACTGCTTGAACTTGGCCGTGACGAGGCCGTTGTAGGTGGGCGAGCCGAAGATGATTGCGTCGCTTGCCTCCAGGGTTTTCCAGGGAACCGCACCGTCTGCCACGGCGATCAGCTCTGCTTCGGCACCGCTCACGCGACGTACGCCCGCTGCAACGGATTGGGCCAGCTTGGCTGTGTGGCCGTAGCCGCTGTCATAGATGATTGATACCAGCATTGATGCTCTCCAACAATATGAGGAATGGCTTAAAGGCTTGCCTGGTAGATTTGGCGGCTAACGTTCAGCGTCACGTCCTGATGCTCACCAAGCTTGGTCATGCCATGCAGTTCCAACTGGTGGACAAGACCATCGATCGCATAGTCCGGGATGCCGTAGTCGGCGAGGCGGGTCTTGACTCCAAGGCTTTCAAAGAATGCGCGGGTCTTTGCAATAGCCAGGTCGATTCGCTCATCTTCGCCACCTTCGGCGATACCCCAGACGCGTTCGGCAAACTGGAGTAACTTGGCTCGTTTGCTATCCTGGCGGATATGGAGCACGGACGGGAGCAAGACGGCGAGCGTTTGCGCATGATCGAGCCCAAACTGCGATGTCAGCTCGTGGCCGATCAGATGGGTCGCCCAGTCTTGCGGAACACCAACGGCGATCAGGCCGTTGAGCGCCATGCTTGCGGACCACATCAGGCTGGCTCGGGTGTCGTAGTCAGCTGGTTCCTTGACCACTTTCGGACCGATTTCGATCAGGGTTTGCAGCAGGCCTTCGGCGAAGCGATCCTGGACGGGGGCACTGACCGGATAAGTCAGATATTGCTCGACGACATGGGTAAAGGCATCGACAACACCATTGGCGAGTTGGCGTGCCGGCAAAGTGTAGGTCTTCGTTGGATCCAGGATAGAGAACTGCGGGAAGACGTGCGCAGACTTAAAAAATGCCTTCGTCTTGGTGGCCTTGAGGGTGATAACCGATGCGTCATTCATTTCCGAGCCCGTTGCAGGCAAAGTCAGAACAACGCCCAGTGGCAAGGCACTATCAACCGTACCACCGAAGGATTCGAGTATCTGCCAAGGATCGCCGGAGAAAGGTACCGCGGCGGCCACAAACTTCGACCCATCGATGATGGAACCGCCACCGACTGCCAGCAGAAAATCCACCTTCTCGGCGCGTACCAGTTCGATGGCTTTGAGCAAGGTTTCATAGCTGGGATTCGGTTCGATGCCGCCGAATTCGAATTGCGTACGCTCACCGAGGGCGGCGCGAACCTCCGCGAGGGTTCCGGTTTTCTCGGCGCTTTGGCCACCGTAAAGGATCAGCACACGGGCATCTAGGGGAACCAGGGTGGCGAGCCGTACCACCGTATCTTTGCCGAACACGATGCGGGTTGGGTTGTGAAATTCGAAGCTCAACATCATCCTCTCCTGCTGTTCATGAATACGATGGAGTCAATTATTGCGAATGGCATTGACAACCAGAATGAGGTATATGGTTGTTGGTCTAGTAACCTGAAGTTGTTGTTCGAGCAGAACCAAACGAATATGCTTTGTTGGCGGGTGATGCCAATCTGTCCGAATTGACGAAGAGGAGGGCTTAATGGATTTGTCACAGCGGGTACGCGCCATTCTTTCTTTCGTCCAGGCGGCAGATGCTGGCAGCTTTGCCGCAGCGGCACGCTCGCTGGGAATCAGCTCGGCGGCGGTCAGTAAAAATGTGGCCAGCCTCGAACAGGCGCTCGGGGTACGCCTGATGAATCGAACGACGCGAACACTCAGCCTCACCGACGAGGGGCTCGCCTTTCTCAAACAAGCCCGGATTGCCCTTGATGCACTGGATTCAGCGGTCGATTCCGTTGCGGCACAGCGGGCCGATACGAGCGGCCATGTGCGGATTTCGACCAGTGCCGGATTTGGGCGTGACCAACTCATACCTGCACTGCCCGGACTTCTGACCCGTTACCCCGCTTTATCCGTCGAAGTGGATCTCGATGACCGGGTGATCGATCTGGTCGGCGATGGCTATGACCTGGCCATCAGGGGGGGGCATATCGCCGATTCCGCATTGGTCTCGCGTCCGATTTGCCGAATGAATCTGGCGCTTGTCGCATCACCTGATTATCTGGAACGAGAAGGCGTGCCGAGTACGCCGCAAGAGCTCAATCGACACAAGTTAATCGTGCGACGCTTTCTTGGCGGGAAGACTTCCCCGTGGTGCTTTAGAGGCGCTGATGGCACGATTTCGACGCAGGATCTCGATGGCGCCGTACTCTCTTTGTCGGCACCAGAGACTATGGCTCAGGTGGCCTGTCTTGGCGTGGGTATCTCACAAGTTGGCGTCCATCATGCCTGGCGCTATCTGCTTGCCGGCAAGCTTAAGGTCGTGCTGCTGGGTTCGCATGATCCGGGGAGCTACGAGATGGTAATGCAGTTCCCTCATCGAGCGTTAATGGCGCCGAGGGTAAGGGCAACCATTGACTATCTGCTCGCGGCGTTTGCGCAGGACGAAGCGCTGCATGCCCCCCTCTCCGCTCTGGAAAAATACACCGTTTAGGATAAAGGCACTGCCCGCCGCCTGTTGGCATCTAAGTACAGCCTGATGACTTCTGTCTTAAGCAGACTCTGTGTTAATAGCTGGCGCATCTTCAAAGCAGTCGCCTTCGATGACAGCATTGCCCATTTACCCCCCATAGCTGTCTCGAAGGTGCGAGCGGCAGCAACAGGCACTAAGCGGAACCGCATGTAACACAAGCGACTGGTAGCCGTTCGGCCAAGGCCGCAGTTGTCTTCTCGCCGACTACTTCGCAGATCGCGGCCGCTTGCCGACCCCGCCAGAGCCTCCCGCCCGCCTCACCGACAGCGTGACCAGGAACGGAAATTCCTCGTCGGCGGTCTGGACGATGCGGTATTCCGGACCGAGGGTGCGGACGATCCAGGCTGTCAGTGCTTTGATATCGACCGCTTCGCAGCGCAGATCGGCGATGACGCTGCCCTGATCCTCGTACACCGGGAAATCCGAGCAGCCCGCCGGTTTGATTTCCTGGCCGTAGATGCGGCAGGCGTGGCCTGTTTCGTCGTAGGCGGGGCAGGGTTTGCTGTGGATGTAATAGAGACCGTCGCCTTCCCTGATCTCTTCTGGGCCTTTGCCTGAGGCTAGTCGGCGGTCGAAGGCGGGGCGCGACTCGCAGAGTTTCCAGAGGATCTTGACCTGCTTCCATTCGAGTTCGAGAACGAGCGTGTCGAGCTTGCAGCACGGCCTTGTGCAGACGGCGCAGTGCGGGATGACTTCGGCGGCCTGATAGGCGGCGAGCGCGGCGGCAAGTTCCTTGGCCAAACGCTGGCGGGCGCTCATCGGGAAACCTGCTGGATTGGCGAGGAGGATTGCGGCGGAGGGGTCACAGGCATTTGAAATTGCTTTTTGGAAGAGGAGCGCCGGCCCCGGGGGCGGGCGCGAACGAATCCGGGCATTTTAAGCCGGCGGCGCGGGGTCCGCCGCGAATGCTACGGTCGGCCCGAAAAAATGGCCAAAATCAAAATCCCCTAGCCGGCCAGTCGCCCGGACTGGATGCGCAGGATGCGCCCGCAGCGGGCGGCGATGGCTTCGTCGTGGGTGACGAGCAGCAGCGTCGTGCTCTGCTTGGCATTGAGGTCGAACATCAGGTCGATGATCTGCTGGCCGGTGGCGGCGTCGAGGTTGCCAGTCGGTTCGTCGGCCAGCACCAGTTGCGGATTGGGCGCGAAGGCGCGGGCCAGGGCGACGCGCTGCTGCTCGCCGCCGGAGAGGTGCTTGGGGTAGTGCTTGAGGCGATGGCCGAGGCCGACGCGCTCCAGCCATTCCCGCGAGGCTGCGGCCGCCCCGGATACGCCGGCCAATTCCAGCGGCAGCATGACGTTTTCCAGCGCTGTCAGCGAGGGCAGCAGTTGAAAAGACTGGAAGACGAAGCCGAGCAGGCGGCCGCGCAGCCTGGCCCGCTGGTCTTCGTCGAGACCGTTCAGCGACACGTCGTCGAGGCGGACTTCGCCGGCGGTCGGTTCATCGAGCCCGGCCAGCAGGCCGAGCAGCGTCGATTTGCCGGATCCGGAGGCGCCGACGATGGCCACCGTTTCACCCGGCATGACCGAAAAGGAAATATCCTGCAGAATCGTCAACGGCTCGCCGCCGTTATCGACGGTCTTGCCCAATCCCGACACTTCCACCACCGGTTTTTCTGCCATGCGGCTCGCTCTCTTCCTGTTTGCCCTGCTCTTTTCCGCCACGCCGGCCATTGCGGCCAAGACCATCCTGGTCATGGGCGACTCACTGTCGGCCGGCTACGGCATCCGTCCGGAGCAGGCCTGGCCATCGCTGCTTGGCGCCCGGCTGGTGGAAAAACGCCTCGATTATAGCGTCGCCAACCTGTCGATCTCCGGCGAAACCACGGCCGGCGGCCGAACCCGCCTCGGCCCGGCCCTCAAGACCTACCAGCCGGCCGTCGTGGTCATCGCGCTGGGCGCCAATGACGGCCTGCGCGGCCTGCCGCTGGCCCAGATGCGCGACAACCTCAACGCCATGATCGAAGCCTCGCGTGCCATCGGCGCCAAGGTGCTGCTCGCCGGCATGCGCCTGCCGCCCAACTACGGCCCCTATGCCGACGGTTTCCACGACAGCTTCGTCGACATCGCCAAGGCCCGGAAGGCGCCGCTGATCGATTTCCTGCTTGAACCGGTCGCTGCGCGGCCGCAGCTTTTCCAGGCCGACAACCTGCACCCGCTGGCCGAGGCGCAGCCACTGATCCTCGATCACGTCTGGCCGGCCCTCGCCCCGCTGCTAAAATAGCCGGATGAAGCATACCCGCCCCACCGTGGCCGATCTCGCGGCCTACGACACGATCATCGACGTCCGCTCCCCCGCCGAATTCGCCGAAGACCACATCCCGGGCGCCATCAATTGCCCGGTGCTCGACAACGAGCAGCGCATCCAGGTCGGCACGCTCTACAAGCAGGTCTCGCCGTTCGAGGCCAAGAAGATCGGTGCCGCGCTGGTTTCCGAAAACATCGCCAAACACCTGAAAGCCAGCTTTCTCGACCGCCCGAAAAGCTGGAAACCGCTGATCTATTGCTGGCGCGGCGGCGACCGCAGCGGCTCGATGACCACCGTGTTCAAGGCCATCGGCTGGCATGCCGGGCAACTCGACGGCGGCTACAAGGCCTGGCGCGGCCATGTCATCGCCCGCCTGAACGAATTGCCGGCGCAGTTTCGCTTCACCGTCCTCTGCGGCGCCACCGGCAACGCCAAGACGCGCATCCTGCAAGCCATCGGCACCGTGGGCGAGCAGGTGCTGGACCTCGAAACGCTGGCCTGCCACAAGGGCTCGGTCCTCGGCGTCCTGCCCGGCCAGCCGCAGCCGACCCAAAAAGGCTTCGAAACCGCCCTGCTCCAGACCCTGGGCGCCCTTGACCCGGCCCGCCCGGTCTATGTCGAGGCGGAAAGCCGCAAGATCGGCAACCTGCACGTGCCGGAAGCGCTGATCGAACGCATCCGCCAGGGCGAATGCGTCACCGTCGAAGCCACGCTGGCCGCCCGCGTCGCCTTCCTGCTCAAGGATTACGACTACTTCCTCAGCCAGCCCGAGTTTCTCGGCGAACGCCTTGAAGTGCTGCGCTCACTGCAAAGCCGCGAAACGCTGGCCCGCTGGCAGCAGTTTATCCAGGATGCGGACTGGCCGACGCTGGTCCGCGAACTGCTCGAACTGCATTACGACCCGCTCTACCGGCGCTCGCAGGATTACAACTTCACCGGCCTGCAGGATCGGGCCGCCTTTGTGACCGACGACCTGTCTCCAGCCGGCGTTGCCCGGCTGGCCGCCGATATCGTTCAATCGCGGATGGCGCAGATCGCCTGACGCATGGCCGGCTTCGGGCTATCCACGTAGCCTTCCGCGAAGTCCATTTCACGCAGGCCGGCGGCCTGAACGGTCTCCCGCAATTCCCCCGGGCGAAGCAGGAAATCCGGATTCGACGGCTTGCCATAGGCTTCGTTGCCGAGCATGAAGGTCTCGTAGATCAGCACCCCGCCGGGCGCCAGCAGGGCCAGCACATCCGCCAGCCGCGGCCGCCACAGGTAGTTGGTGACGACAATGCCGGCATAGCGCTGGCCGACCAGCGGCCAGTCGTCGCCTTCCAGATCGAGCCGGATGGCCCGGATGCCGGCCACGCCCTGCAATCCGGCAATCGCTTCGCCATCCCGGTCCACCGCAACGACCGCACGCCCCAGCCCGGCCAGATAGCGTGCATGACGCCCGCTGCCGCAGGCTAGATCGAGGACTTCGCCCGCTGCCGGAATTCGTCCGGCATGCCTGACCACCCAGGGTGACGGCGGTAAAATGGCTGGAATATCGCTCAAGGAGGCTGGCATGTCGGGAATCGTGGTTGCGGAAAACGGAATGGGAAGATACCAGCAGGCGGTCACCATCGGCCAGCACCAATTGATTGCCGACGAACCGCTCAGCGTCGGTGGCGCCGATGCCGGACCGGCACCGTTCGACTTCGTGATGACCGGGCTGGGCGCCTGCACCTCGATGACGCTGCGCATGTACGCCGAACGCAAGGGGCTGGCGGTCACCCGGATATCCGTTGCCCTGAGCCACGACACGGTACAAATCGACGGCGTCCTGCGCAATCGCATCCAGCGCAACATCACGCTCGAAGGCGACCTGAGCACCGAACAGCGCCAGCGCATGCTGGAAATCGCCAACAAGTGCCCGGTGCACCGGGCACTTTCGCAATCAATCCAGGTCGAATCGGCGCTTTCAGAAGAGTGAATAACCCTACAGCGTCAACGACAAGCAAGCGCTAATGTGAGAAAATGGCGCACTGCACAATAACATCCTCTCGAAGGGGCAAGCCATGTTGGAACAGCACTATCTGACCACGCTTTTCGAACCGAAATCGGTCGCGGTGATAGGAGCCTCCGACCGTGAAAATTCGGTCGGCAACGTCATCTTCAAGAACATCCTCAGCTCGGGCTACAAGGGTCGGCTGTACGCCATCAACCACAAGCACGACACGATCCAGGGCCAGCCGGCCTACAAGTCGATTGAGGAAATCGGCGCCCGCGTCGAAATGGCCGTCATCGCTACCCGCCCGCAGACGGTTCCGCAGCTGATCGAACAATGCGGCCGCAGCGGCGTGCGCAACGTCATCGTCATCGCCTCCGGCTTCTCCGAGGCCGGCCACATCGGCGCCGCACTGGAGCGCAAGGTCCTGGAGATTGCCCGTTCCTACAACGTCCGCATCCTCGGCCCCAACTGCCTGGGCATCATCCGCCCCGATCTTGGCCTCAACGCCACCTTCACCCGGATCACCGCCGCGCCGGGCAACCTCGCCCTCGTCTCGCAGTCCGGCGCCATGTGTTCGGCCGTGCTCGACTGGGCCAAGGCCAACCAGGTCGGCTTCTCGTCGGTCATCTCGCTCGGCATGACGGCTGACGTCGATTTCGGCGAAATCCTCGACTACCTGATCTACGACAGCCGCACCCACTACATCCTGATGTACGTCGAAGGCATCCGCAATGCCCGCCGCTTCATGAGCGCCCTGCGCTCGGCGGCCCGCATCAAGCCGATCATCCTGCTCAAGGCCGGCCGCCACGAAGCCGGCGCCATGGCCACCGCCACCCATTCCGGCGTGGCTGCCGTCTCCGATACCGTCTTCGACGCCGCCGTGCGTCGGGCCGGCGTCGTTCGTGTCCAGAACGTCGGCCAGCTGTTCTATGCCGCCAAGGCGCTGGCCTCCAAGTTCCGCCCACGCGGCAGCCGCCTGGCCATCATCACCAACGGTGGCGGCCCCGGCGCCATGGCCGCCGACCGGGCGGGCGACATGGGCATTCCGCTGGCCGAGCTGACCAACGAAACGATGGCCATCCTCAACAAGTCGATGCCGGCCAACTGGTCACACAGCAACCCGATCGACATCGCCGGCGACGCCACCCCGGAACGCTACCGCGACGCCATCATGGCGGTCACCCAGGATGCAAACGTAGACAGCACACTGGTCATGCTCTCGCCGCAGGCAATGACCGATCCGCTGGCCGTCGCCCAGGCGATCATCGAGGTCGCCGACAAGCTTAACCGTTCGCTGATCTGCTGCTGGATGGGCGAAGAGCAGGTGCGCGAGGCGCGCAAGCTGCTCGAAGATGCCGGCATTCCGGCCTTCCGCATGCCGGAAACGGCCATCGAGCTGTTCCACCACATTTCCAAGTACTACAGCAACCAGCATCTGCTGCTGCAGACGCCGGAACCGACGCGCCAGCACGGCCGTCCGGAGGCCGAAGGCGCCAAGATGCTGATCGAGGCGCTGCTCGCCGAACGCCGCAAGGTGCTTTCCGAAATGGAATCGAAGGCCATCCTGCGCGCATTCAAGGTGCCGGTTGCCCAGACCATGGTCGCCCGTACCGCCACCGAGGCCCTGCTGCTGGCCGAGCAGATCGGTTTCCCGATCGCCATGAAGGTCGATTCGCCCGATCTGCCGCACAAGTCCGACGCCGGCGGCGTGCGCCTCAACATCATGAATGCACCGGCTGTCCGTAACGCCTACCACGACATCATCGATACGGTGCAGAAGCGCCGGCCGGATGCCAAGATCAACGGTGTCTCGATCGAGCCCTTCCTGTCGCGCCCGAACGGCCGTGAGCTGATGATCGGTGTCTTCCGCGACCCGATCTTCGGGCCGGTGATTTCCTTCGGCGCCGGTGGCTTCGACGTCGAAATCTTCAGCGACCGTTCGGTCGCCCTGCCGCCGCTGAACAAGTTCCTGGCCCGCGACCTGATCAATTCGACCCGCGCCGCCAAGATCCTCGGCCAGTTCCACAACATGCCGCCGGCTGACGTCGAGGCCATCATCGAAGTGCTGTTGTGCATTTCCGAGATGGTCTGCGAACTGCCATGGATCCAGGAGCTCGACCTCAATCCGCTGATCGTCGACGAAAACGGCGCCATCGCGGCCGATGCCCGCATCGTCATCGACCATACAGCCAGCTCTTCGGGCGACCGCTACGCCCACATGTCGATCTACCCCTACCCGGTGCACCTGATCCAGGACTGGACGATGAATGACGGCAAGGTCGTCACCATCCGCCCGATCCGCCCGGAAGACGCGGACATGGAGCAGGAATTCGTCAAGAACATGTCCGACGAATCGCGCTATTACCGCTTCATGGACACGCTGCGCGAGCTGACCCAGACCATGCTGGTGCGCTTCACGCAGATCGACTATGACCGCGAGATGGCGCTGGTCGCCACGGTCCCGAACGAGGCCGAAGATATTCCGAAAGGCAAGGAACTGCAGATCGGTGTTGCCCGCTATGTCGTCAATCCGGATGGCGAGTCGGTCGAGTTCGCGCTGGCCGTCGGCGACGACTGGCAGAAGTGCGGCGTCGGCCGCAAGCTCATGACGGCGCTGATCGAATGCGCCCGCATGAAGGGCTACCGTGCCGTGGTCGGTGATGTCCTGTCGACCAACGCCAAGATGTTCCGCCTGATGACCAGCCTCGGCTTCACCATCCACCCGCACCCGGACGACACGGCCGTCAAGCGCGTGGTCAAGCCGCTGACCGGCTAGGGGATATAATGGCGCCATCGAATTTGAGGATTTTCTGAAGTGCGCGGTCTGATCGTTGCAGCCATCGTTGCCTTTTCATCGCCATCCTGGGCCTTGGTCGCCGAGGCGGTGTCTGGCGACCTTTCGGCCGCAACGACCTCGCCGACCGCCAGCGAACCGGTCTCCTTCCTCGAAACGACAGCCACGCCGCTGCCAGAGAACGGCGTCGTCATCACCCCGGTGCCGATGCCGGCCTCGGTCATCGAGGTGCTCAAGCCCATCGGCAAGTCGCCCAAGTTGCGTTCGCTCAAGAAGCCGGCCCTGGCCAAGCAGAATCCTTTCCCGCCCATCCTGCTCAGCCGGACCGAGCGTCTCCAGCTTGCCCTGCTCGTCGCCTCGACCGAGTCGGGCAACGCCACGTTGCGCCGTTTCCTGCACGACGAGAACAACGAGTCCGGCTACGACGAACTGGTTCTCCAGCGCTTCTACAGCCGCCCCCGGCTGGCCAGCGAACCGGAGGGCGATGATCAGGATGCCGATACCGACGACCTCTCCGAAGCAGTCAGGCTGCGCCTGCTGTTCGCCCGCCTCAAGGCGGTCGAAACCCATGTGCTGGCCCAGGTCGACGATCATGGCGACGATCTTCCGGCGTCCGTCCGGCAACGCCTCGCCGAGGCACGAGAGAAGGCCGTTGCGGCCCATCGCCGCAAATTTGCCTGACCCGCGCTGACTGACCGGGCAATCTGCCCGGTCGCCCTCGGGCGGATTGCTCGTGCCCCGCTCTGGCGGCGTCGTTAAGCTGTTCCCAACGACCAAAACAGGAAACAGCGATGCAAACCCCCTCTGTCCGGCTGGCCGGCACCCTGCTGGCGTTCGGCCTGCTCGCCGGCCCGGCCGCCGCCAACAGCAACATGTTCTGCGGCGGTGCAGCCAAGGGCGGCGACCCGAGCGACCTGGCCAATGTCGTCGGCGACCAGACACTCGAATACTCCTTCCAGCAGCCGGCCAGCCTCGTCACCTGCAGCAAGGGCTACCTGCTGGTCAAATGCGGCGATTTCGAGACAGCCAACAAGGTCTTCGACAAATGCATCGCCGCCGGCTATGTCGGTTCGATGATCTGGAAGGCGCTGATGCTGGAGGACGGCACCGGCGTCAAGCCGGATCTGGCCGAGGCTGCCCGCTTGATGCAACTGGCAGCGACCAGCAGCGACCCGGCCTATGCGCCGCTCGGCAAGCTGCACTACGCGACCATGCTGCATCAGGGCAAGGGCGTGCCACGCGACGAGGCTGCCGCGCGAAAATGGTTCGAATCGGCCGCCGCCGACGGCAACGAGGAAGCCAGGGAATTCCTGCGCACCGGCTACCACACCGGCGAGCGCGACCAGAGCACGCTGGGCGCCGGCAAGCCGCCGCCGGGGGCGCTGGTCCACGGCCTGACCGGTGAAAACGCCAGCATTCCCGGTCATCGGCCGGAATCGCCAAATGCTACGGTCGCCCCGAAAAAAGAGCCAAATTCGAAACCCGCGCCGGCGCCCCGCCCGATTGTCGAGGCGACAGCGCCTCCGCCGCCGGTCAACGCCGAGCTGCCTGCGGAAGTCATCGGCCAGCGGCTGACCCCATCCCTCCCGACCAGCGGCTACACCCCGTCGCCCGAATCGTTGTGGATGTCCCTCATCCTCCTGCTTGCCTTTGCCGCCGGGATTGTCCGCCAAGGCGCCAACACCCGTCTCCCCTTCCTCGAACGTCACGGAACGTCATCATGAATCTCAACATCCCCATCGACACGCTGATGTACAGCCTCGGCCAGCTTTTCTTGATCCCCGTCCTGGCCGCCATCACCCTGCTCTTCCTGCATGCCTTCTTTGCGCTCGGCGCCTTTGCCTGGCAAGCCATGCAGCGCCGCTCCGGGGTCGGCAAGGCTTTCGAGCTGCAGGCCCTGCGCGAGGTCAGCCCGCAGTTGAGCCTAGCCGAGTTGGAGGCCGAGGCGATGAACCGGCTGGAATTCATCCGTATCGCAACGCGAGTCACCCCGATGCTCGGCCTGGTCGCCACCATGATCCCCATGGGCCCGGCCCTGCGCGCCCTTGGCGACGGCCAGCTGGCCGATGTCGCCAACAACCTGACGGTGGCTTTCTCGGCCGTCATCCTGGCCTTGCTCGCCGCTGCGATCACCTACGCTGTCGCCCATGTCCGCCGCCGCTGGTACGCCGACGAACTGCTGCAGATCGAAATGGCCGAGGCCAAATTGCAATGAGAAGCCGCCTGCGTGACGAAGCGGAAGCCGACGATCCGCTACTCTCGATGATCAACCTGATCGACGTCTTTCTGGTGCTGATCGCCGCCCTGTTGCTGACGGTCGCCAGCAACCCGTTGAATCCGTATTCGAAGGACAAGATCACGGTGATCCGCAATGCCGGCCAGCCCGACATGGAAATCATCACCCGCGACGGCCAGAAGATCGAACGCTTCCGCGCCGATGGCCAGTCGCAAAGCGTCAATGCCGGCAACAAGGGCGTGCGCGCCGGCACCGCCTACCGGATGAGCGATGGCTCGCTGCTCTACGTGCCGGACTGAACGCCTATGAAATATTCGTTCGCCCCGGCTCCCTGCGCCCAAATGATGCAAAGGCGCTGATCCTGCCAAATTCGGGCAACTTGCCTCGCGTTTTTGCGGCATCCTTACGGTCATCGCCAACCCGCATCCCAGCCATGCCCGCCCCGCTCGATCTCCAGCAACGCCCCCTCGACCTCAAGCGGCACCTGATCGTCCGCGTTTTCCTGTTCGCCCTCGGCGTGCTCATTCTCGGCACCGCCGTTGCGCTGATCGAGACCCGTCATCGCGTTCGCGCGGACATCCAGCGCACCGGGCAGACCATTCGCCAACTGATCACCGACGAGATCCAGCACAAGGGCAGCCCCTACAACCGCACGCTGGGCGATATCGATCTCAATCTGGACAACCTGCAACCGATCGGCGATTTGATCCATTTCTGCATTCGGCTGACCGATCTCTATTCGCGCGACGTCGGCGACCGCTGCTTCGAGGACGCCATCGTGCTGCCCGGCGTGCTTGAGGCGGTAATGCGCCGCGTCATTGGGGCCGACGCCATGTACCAGGGGACTATCGGGCAATATCCGGGGATCACCGTCGGCCAGATCACCATCACGCCGAACTACGGCAATGAGTTGATCACGCTGGGCAGGAACCTGCTGAACCTGCTCGCCGTCAGCCTGACCATCCTGTTCATGAGCTTCCTGATCTATCGCCCAGTGCGTAATGCGCTCGCCCCCTCGGAAGCCATGCTGCTGACCCTGAAGCGCATGGAAAACGGCGACCTGCAGGCGCGCATGCCAACTTTCGCACTGATCGAACTGGATCAGATCGGTCGCGGTTTCAACCACCTGGCCGAACGCCTGCAGGAAACCATCGGCGACCAGCAGCGCCTGGCCCGCCGGCTGCTCAACGCCCGCGAGGAAGAACGCCTGCATCTGTCGCGCGAGCTACACGACGAATTCGGCCAGTACCTGACCTCGTTGAACGCCGAAGCCAGCTTCGCGCTGGAACTGGCCGACGAAGGCGTTCCCGCCCTGCGCCCCTGCGCCGAATCGATTGGCCGCACGGTCAGCCACATGATGGAAGTCCTGCAACAGATCCTGCATCGCCTGCGCCCGCTCGGCCTCGAGGAATTCGGCCTGCGCGCCAGCCTGCAGCAACTGGTTGACGAGTGGAATCGCCGGGCCAAGGGCAGCACCCGCTTTCAACTGCTGTTCGACGAGGCGCTCGATAACCTGCCGGACAATGTCGCCGTCACGCTCTACCGCATCGTCCAGGAAAGCGTCACCAATGCCGTCCGCCACGGCCAGGCCAGCGAGATTGACATTGTCCTGACCGTCGACCAGGAAACGCTCTGCCTGCAGATCAGCGACAACGGCCGCGGTGGCGTTGCGCCGGAAGTTAGCAGCGAGGTGCGCAAACCGGGCGGCTTCGGGCTGCTTGGCATCGAGGAGCGCGTGCTCGCCCTCGGCGGCGCGCTGCGCATCCTGACCCGCGAGCCGCACGGCACCGTGATCGACGTCCGTCTTCCGGCCGGAGAACAAGCATGATCGAGCTACTGCTGGTCGACGACCACGCCGTTGTCCGCGAAGGCTATCGTCGCCTGCTTGAACGCCGGCCGGACCTTCACGTCGCCGCCGAAGCGAGTGATGCCGAAGAGGCACTGCAGTTTCTGCGCAACACCCCGATCGACTTGATCGTGCTCGACCTGTCGCTGCCTGGCATGGGCGGCATCGAACTGACCCGGCGCATCCTGCAGCGTTTCCCCGAGGCAAAAATCCTTGCCTTCAGCATGCACCGCGACCCCCTGTTCGCCTCGCAGGCCCTGCGTGCCGGCGCACTCGGCTACGTGACCAAGAGCTCAACGCCGGAAACCCTGATCCAGGCCATCTACAAGGTCGCCCGCAACGAAAAGGTGCTCAGCCCGGACATTGCGCCCGAAATGGCCATCAGCCTGCTCGAAGGCGACAGCAACCCGGCCAGCGACCTGAGCCCGCGCGAATTCGAGGTGCTTCGCCTGCTCCTTGGCGGCCAGGCCGTCGAGGAAATCGCCGGCATCCTCAACATCAGCCCGAAGACCGTGCAGAACACGCATTACCAGATCAAGGCCAAGCTCGGTGTACGCAGCGACTTCGAACTGGCACGGCTGGCCATGAAACTGAAGTTGATCGACTGACGGCCTGAACATCGGACGTAAAAAAAGCAGGGGAGCCCCCTGCTTTTTTAGTGCGGACTGCTGAAGAAGCATCAAAACTGCTTGCTCAGCCCCTCGAAGCCCGCCTTGTAGATGCCGATGAAGATCTCACGCGCCTTGGCATCCTCGACGCCATTGGCCTTGAACGATCCCTTCCAGATCACCTTGCTGCCCTCGCCGGCGGCAACAACGCTCAGGGTAGACTTGTAGTCTGTCACCGGTAACGGCGACTCGATGAACTTGTAAGTCATGCTCATCTTCCGGGCATTGTAGTTCAGCAGTTTTTCAACGATCTTGGCGCCATCCTTGGTTTCAATCGCCCGAACCGCGCCGACCTTGTTGTTCGTCCCCGCGGTGATTTCCGTTTTCGCAACCACCGGATGCCAGCCTTCGAGCTTGCCGTAATTGCCGACCACCTTCCAGACTTCCGCCGGCTTGGCGGACAGCGTGATGCTTTCATCGACCGTGAGTTTCTGGCCGGCAAGGACTGAAGCTGCCGAGAAAATCCCGAGCAGCGCAACGGAGGTAAAACGAAGGGAAGCTGTTTGCAACATAGGGGGTCTCCTTGATGGTATTGGAATGAAGCGGAACCCATTCTAGATACTCAGAAGCGCTGGAGAACCCCGTCTGGCGCGGACAGGCGAATTCCCGGCCTGGTTCAGGCAAATTGCCTGCTATCGCCTTGCCGGCAACAAAAAAGCCAGTCGGATCGACTGGCTTTTCATGGGGGCGGAACTGCTTGCCGAAGCGATTACTCGCCGTAGAAATTCACATCGTACGGGTAAGGCTTCTGCGGCACCTTGGAGGCGGCGTTGCGGCCAGTGCTGTCCACGTCCTGCTTCTTGTCCCACCACAAGGCACGACCGGCCTTCTGGTCTTCGACCCATTCCGGATTCTTTTCGAGTTGTTCGTTCATCCAGGTCTGATGATCGGACACGTAGCTGGTATTGACGTCACCCATTTCGCGGCTTTCCTCAAGGTATTCAAGACAATGCCGCAATTCTAGCATGCCGATCCCGGGCTTGATCCGCGACTTCTGCCAAAAGCGTAGAATGACTGCCCTTCCGCCTGATGCCTGCCGGCTCAGCCCCTGCCGGCCACCAAAGACCACAAAATTCATGCCCCGCACCCGCAAACCCGATGTCTGCCAGCCAACCGGCTCAGCCGAACTGGCCATGCTCGACGTTTACATGCCGATGATGAAATCCTCGGCCATCATCTCGGCCGGACGGCTGGGTCTTTTCGAAGCCCTGTCGGGCGGCCCGCTGACGCTGGCTGTGCTGGCCGAAGAAATCGACTCCAGCCTGCGCGGCACAACGACCCTGGTCGATTTCCTGGTCGCCATCGGCTATCTGGAAAAGCAGGGCGATGCCGTCGCCAACACAGCCAGCACCCAGCGCTGGTTCACCAGCGCCGGCCAGGTCGATTACACCCCCGGCCTGCTATGGACCCACGAGGCTTGGGCAATGATGGGCAACCTGGCCGAAACGGTGCGCAAGGGCGAACCGGAAACGACGCTGTGGGAGGCGATGGTCGACCAGCCGCATCTCGGCCCGCTGTTCTCGGCCTACATGGGCGCCTTCGCTGCCGATCTCGGCCCCGACCTGCTGGCGCACGTGCCGGTCCTGCCCAGCTATCGCCGCCTGCTTGACCTTGGCGGCTCGCACGGCCTGCATTCGATCCGTTTCTGCCAGAAATATCCGCAGCTTGATGCGGTGATCGTCGACATGCCCAGCGCCCTGACCGAAACGGGTCCGGAAATCGAACGGGCGCAACTGGCCGACCGCATCCGCCTCAGCCCCGGCACCCTGCAGGAGCATGACTGGGGCAGCGACAACGACCTGGTGTTCTACCTGTCGGTCGCCCACAACCATAGCGCCGAGGAGAATCGCCTGGCCATCCGGCAGATCGGCGAGTCGATGAGGCCGGGCGGCCTGCTGGTCATTCACGAATACCTGGCCGAAACCTCGCTCGACCCGCTGAACGCCGCCTTTCGCCTGACCCTGCTGCTGGAAACCGGCACCCAGACGCATCACCACGAAGACTATTGCGACTGGCTGAAGGCGGCGGGCTTCACGGCGATCCGGCGCATCGACCTAGAACCGCGCGAAAAGGGGTCGCTGATCCTCGCCCGGCGACACAAAACAAAAATGCCACCCGGCAATCGCTGAGTGGCATTCGCTTTCCGGCAAGGCCTCTTGCGAGGCGCCTGGAGAATCAGACGCGGGATTGGCGGCGACTGACCGCGACGAGCACGCTGAGGCCGGCGAAGAACAAGGCCGCGGAACCCGGTTCGGGAACGGCCATCAACGCCACATTATCCAGCGAACCGCCGAGCCGATCCGAGGTGCCGACGGCAGCGAATTTGAGCACGCCGAAGCCATTGGCGTCCGCCTGCACGTCGAAGCTGAGATCAAGCCAACTGGTCGTGGTATTGCCGTTGCCGGTAAAAATGCCCAGCGACTGGTTGTTCCAGAAAGCCTGGATCTTGTTGCTTGTCGTCGATACGCCAGCGCGCGGCGCATACGAGAACGACAACTCCAGCGTCTGGTTGGCATTGGTATGAATCGTTTGCGAAATCCAGCTGTTTCCGGTCGTATCCAGCTCGGCAAAGCGAACGCCATCCGCCGCAGTACCCGCCACGGCATTCCGGATTTCAACACCCAGGGGGCCAGTGGTCCAGCCATGGCCGCTGCCGAAGGTGCTCCACGAGCCGGCATTGACCGACGTGTAATCTTCGAAGCTGCCATTGACGACAAGGTTTGCCTGAGCGACGGCAGGCACCGTCAGCAAGGCGAGGATCGGAATGATATTTTTCATGGGGTGTTTCCGTTATTGATTGATCTGGCCGAAAAGCAGGCGGCACGCTGATCGAATCGTAGCCGGAGCGGACGGAACCCCGCTGTGAAGTAATTCACCCTTTGGTCTCGGAAATGAACCATTGCAAGCGCTCGACGCGATTGCCGACAGAAAAGGTTTCGAATTTGGCCGTTTCTTAAGGCCGACCGTAGCATTTCCCCGTCAGGGATACAGCCCGCGCGTTGCCCTGGCTTCCAGCACCCGGCTGCAACCGATCACGAAGGCTGCCGAGCGCAGCGGCATCTCGCGCGCCTCGGAGAGCTGCCAGATGGCGCTGAAGGCCTCGGACATGATCCTTTCCAGCCGCCCGTAGATTTCGTCCTCGCTCCAGAAGAAGCTGGAAAAATCCTGCACCCACTCGAAGTAGCTGACCGTCACCCCGCCGGCATTGGCGATCACGTCGGGCACGACGATGATGCCGCGGTCGGCGAGGATGGCGTCGGCTTCCGGCGTCGTCGGGCCGTTGGCGCCTTCGACGACGATGCGGGCGGTGATCCGCTCCGCGTTGTAGCGGTTGATCTGCGACTCCAGCGCCGCCGGCACCAGGAAGTCGCAGGGCACCGACCAGAAATCATCGTTGGCGATGGTCTCCGTACCCGGCGCGCCAAGCAGCGTCTTGTTCTCGGCCAGATAACGTTTGAGCGCGACCACATCCAGCCCGGCGTCGTTGCAGACCGTGCCACTGACATCCTGGATCGCCACGACCTTCGCCCCGGCCTGTGCGAACATCCGGGCGCTGGCCTCGCCGACGTTGCCGAAACCCTGCACGGCGACGCGCGCGCCCTCGATGGGAATATTCAGTCGCCGGGCCGCCTCACGGGCCGTCACGAAGACGCCGCGCCCGGTCGCATCCTGCCGCCCGAGCGAGCCGCCGAGCGACAGCGGCTTGCCGGTCACCACGCCGGTCACCGTCCGCCCCTGGCCCATCGAATAGGTGTCCATCATCCACGCCATGATCTGGGCATTGGTGTTCATGTCGGGCGCCGGAATGTCCTTGTCCGGCCCGATCATCGAACTGATCTCGCTGGTGTAGCGGCGGGTCAGCCCTTCCAGCTCGGACATCGACAGTTGCCGGGGATCGACCCGGATGCCCCCCTTGGCGCCACCGAAGGGCACGTTGACCACGGCGTTCTTGATCGTCATCCAGCCGGACAGCGCCATCACCTCCGACAGGGTCACGTCCTGGTGGTAACGAATGCCGCCCTTGCCCGGTCCGCGCGAGGTGTTGTGATGCACCCGGTAGCCCTCGAAGTGCGCCACCGTACCGTTATCGAGGCGAATCGGCACATCGACAATCAGCGAGCGCTTGGGATGGCGCAGGGTCTCCACCCAGGGCTGCAGCGACTTGTCGAGCAAGGGCGCGACCTGCTCGACCTGCTGCAGGAAGATGTGCCACGGACCAATGTTTTCCCGGGACAGATAGGAGGGCAGATGCGGCGCATTCATGGTCGTTCCTTTCGGGCTGAGACAGGCACAGTGTGGCGCATTCCACCTTTCAAGACTAGCGCGCCGTTACCCCTTGGCGGTATGCTCTGCGCCAAACAACCAAACTGGAGACAATCTGTGACTGCTTTGCTGCCGCAACCCGATCCCGAAGGCCTGCTGGAATATTCGGTGGTCTATACCGACCGCGCCCTGAACCATATGTCGCAGCGCTTTCAGGGGGTGATGAAGGACGTCTCGCGCCTGCTGAAGAAGGTCTATAACGCAAGATCGGCCGTCATCGTGCCCGGCAGCGGCACTTTCGGCATGGAAGCCGTGGCCCGCCAGTTCGCCACCGACCAGAAGGTATTAGTTATCCGCAACGGCTGGTTCAGCTTCCGCTGGACGCAGATTTTCGACATGGGCCGCATTCCGTCCGAAAGCATTGTCCTTAAGGCCAGTCAGGTCGGCAGCGGTGCGCAGGCGCCGTTCGCCCCGCCACCGATCGACGAAGTCGTCGCCGCCATCCGTCAGCACCGGCCGGCAGTCGTCTTCGCACCGCACGTCGAAACCGCCTCCGGCATGATCCTGCCCGACAGCTACATCAAGGCGGTCGGCCAAGCCGTGCGCGAGGTCGACGGCCTGTTCGTGCTCGATTGCGTCGCTTCCGGCACGGTCTGGGTCGATATCGCGGCGAACGACGTGGATGTCCTGATCAGCGCACCGCAAAAGGGCTGGAGTGCCTCGCCGTGCTGCGCCCTGATCGCCCTCGGCGAACGCGCTCGCGAACGCATTGACGCGACGACCAGCACCAGCTTCGCCTGCGACCTGAAGAAATGGCTGCAGATCATGGAAACCTTCGAAAACGGTGGCCACGCCTACCACGCGACGATGCCAACCGATGCGCTGGCTGCCATGCGTGACGTGATGCTGGAAACCGAAGCCTACGGCTTCGACAAGGTGTGCAAGGAACAACAGGAACTCGGCCGGCGCATCCGTGCCCTGCTCGTTGCCGAAGGCTTCCCGAGCGTCGCCGCCGAGGGCTTCCAGGCACCCGGCGTGGTGGTCAGCTATACCACCGACCCGGACATCCAGAGCGGCAAGAAATTCCTCGCCCTCGGTCTGCAGACGGCGGCCGGCGTGCCGCTCCAGTGCGACGAACCAGCCGAATTCCGGACCTTCCGCATCGGGCTGTTCGGCCTGGAGAAGCTGCACGACCCGGAGCAGACCGTGGCCAGGCTGGCCGCTGCACTGTCCCGCATGAAGTCGGCGACCTGATCCGGGAGCAATCGATGTCTCAGCTGGACGATCAGGAACGTCAGCGCCTGCAATACCTGTCGACGCTATTCGGGCGCCACCCTGACGCGATGGTAGTTACCGATGCCGACAACCGCATCGTCGAAGTCAATCCCGCTTTTTCGCAGATCACGGGATTTGCTGCCGAAGCGGTGGTTGGCCAGGATCCCGGCATGCTGTCTTCCGGCCACACACCGCCGGAAACCTATGCCGAGATGTGGCAGGCACTGCGCAGCGATGGCTTCTGGCAAGGTGAGTTCTGGGACCGCCGGGCCGATGACAGCATCTACCCCAAGTCAGTCAGCATCACGGTTGTCCGCGACGCCTCGGGCACGGTCACCCACCATGTCGCCATCTTCCGCGACACGTCGGAACGCAAGAGCGCAGCCGACCAGATTTTCCAGCTGACGCACAACGATGCGCTGACCGGCCTGGTCAACCGCACCACCGTTGAAGGCCAGCTCGACCAGATGCTTACCAGCGCCCGTCGGGATGGCGGCTTGGTGGCGGCGATTCTTATCGACATGGACAATTTCAAGCAGTTCAATGACACGCTCGGCCATGCCGTCGGCGACCGGCTGCTGGTCGAAATCGCCAGCCGCCTGCGGCAATTCGTGCGCGCCAGCGACGTCATTTCCCGGCTCGGCGGCGACGAATTCCTGATCGTCGCCCCCGACATCGAGGGCGCCATGTCGGTCTCGGCCATCGCCAGCAAGATCAGGCGCGGGCTTTCCGAACCGCACCAGATCGACTCACACCTGCTCTATGCCACGCCAACCATCGGCATCAGCCTCTTTCCCGGCGATGGCGACGATGCCGAAACGCTGATCAGGAATGCCGAGACGGCGATGTACAACGCCAAGTCGCTCGGCCGCGATACCTTCAAATTTTTTGCCCCGACGATGAATGCGGCGGCCCACGAGCGCCTGAAGCTGGAAAATGCGCTGCGCCTGGCGCTGGAAGAAACGACGCTGCAGAACGCGCCGCAGTTTCGCGTGCACTTCCAGCCGCAAATGGACATCACGACCGGCCGGATTACCGGCCTGGAAGCGCTGGCCCGCTGGCAGGCGCCGGAATTCGGTCTGGTGCCGCCGAGCACCTTCATCCAGATCGCCGAGGAAACCGGCCTGATCCAGCCGCTCGGCGACTAGATCTTCTGGGAAGCCTGCCGGCAACTGCGCAATTTCAAAGAACAGGGCGTCACCGACATGCGGGTCGCCGTCAATCTGTCGACCCAGCAACTGCGCAATGAAAATCTGCCGACCGTGGTGCGCGGCGCGCTGGCCTGCTATGGCCTGTCGCCGACGGAGCTCGAACTGGAGATCACCGAAAGCGTCGCCATGCACAACCCCGAGCTGACGATGGCCATCCTCGGGCAACTCAACGAACTTGGCATCGTGCTCGCCATTGACGACTTCGGCACCGGCTATTCGTCGCTCTCCTACCTCAAGCACCTACCCATTCACCGCCTGAAGATCGACCGCAGCTTCGTCCGCGACATCACCTCCAATCACGACGACGTCGCCATCTGTTCGGCCATCATCGTGCTCGGCCACGAACTCGGCCTCGACATCATCGCCGAAGGCGTCGAAACAGAGCCCCAGCGCGACTACCTGAAACGCCTCAATTGCGACCTGCTGCAGGGTTTCCTGTACAGCAAGCCGCTGCCGGCCGAAGAAGTCGTCGAATTCCTTCGCCGCTGGAACACCCAGTTCGACGACTGATGCCCGACAGGCGATGTCGGGCATTTTGATTTTGGCCCTTTTTTCGGGCCGACCGCGCCCCGAAGGAAGTCCCCTTGGGGGATAGCATTCCGGCGATTACAAGGCGCGCGAACTCGCCATCTTCTCCAGGCCCGTGACCACCCGCAAACTGGCCTGCTCCATCCGCGCAATCGACTGAACGGCCGCCCGGACGTTGCCGGTGGCAAACTTCGCCAGAGCCTCCTTGCCGTTGGCATGGACGTCCTTGTGTGGCAATTCCAGTTCGCGATAGCCGGGCAGCCCCGAATAGAGCGTCCGACCCTCGCCTTCGTAGTACCACTTGCCGAGCCGGCAGGCCGTGTGGCTTGCCAGGTCGTCGCTGGTCTTTTCGGAAAGCCCGAAGAACACCTTGTAAATCTCGAACTTGAAGATCAGGTGATCGAGTTTGGCCAGCTCGACAAAAGCCCGCAATGTCGTGGCGCTGATCGCCTGTTCCATCTGCTGGCTGAGACCGAGCGCAGTGGCCATTTCGCCCGCCATGCTCACGCCGCGACCGCTGAATTCCAGGGACTGGCGCGAAAGATCGTCCACCTTGTCCTTGACCTTGTTGGCCTCGCCCTGAATGGACTTGACCACCGGAATGATCTCCTTGGTCGCCTTGTCGGTCTTGGCCGACAGGTTCTGCACCTCCTTGGCCACCACGGCAAAGCCACGGCCATGCTCGCCGGCCCGCGCCGCTTCGACAGCCGCATTCATCGACAGCAGATGGGTCTGCGCCGCGATCTGCTGGATCAGTTCGACGATATCGGTAATCTGGCGGGTCTGCCGATGCAGCGCCCCGACCTCCTTGACCGTCTCAGCCGACTCGTCCGCCATCTGCTGCAGGCAATCGGCGATTTCCTCGACGGTACCCTTGGTCTCGCCCGCCACTTTGGACGCACGCTGGGCGGTCTTGCGCTCCGCCTGCATGCCGGCGGCCATCTCGGCCATGCTCTTCTGCGACTCGGCGAACGAAACGCTGAACTGAGCCAGGCATTTGCCCAGCGCACGGTACATCAGGATTTCCTCGCGGGCCTCGGCCAGTTCGAGCCGTAGATCGTCCACTTCGGAGTTTCCTGCCGGCAAGTGCTCGATCATCGTCCTGCCTCCGCGCAGCGCTTTACATCGGCACAAGCATTCCGGCGTTCGCCCGCACTTTTCCTTGCAAATCCTGACATCACCACTCCTGAAATTATTGACGCCCCGTCGAGGCTGTAACCGGTAATCTTACTTCACCGCCGCCCTGCCCAGCCACTTGAGCAAGACGCCGTAGAGCAATTCCGGCGACACCGGCTTGGGCAAAAAATCATTCATCCCGGCGGCCAGGCAATTTTCGCGGTCTTCGCTGAAAGCGTTGGCGGTCATCGCCACGATCGGGACAGTACCGCCATTGTGGAGCAGCCGCAGCAGCCGTGCGGCGTCCAGACCGCCCATCTTCGGCATCTGCAGATCCATCAAAACAATCGCATAACTTGCCTGCTGAAACTGCGCCAGTGCCTCTTCGCCGTCGCCGGCGATATCGACAAGCATCCCGACCTCTTCGAGCATTTCCCGGGCGACCATCTGGTTGATCGGCTCGTCCTCGACGAGGAGTATCCGCCGTCCGGCGTACTTGCCGCGCAGCGACTCTTCAATCGACGGCATGAAGACGGGCTGCGCCTGCACATCGCCGCCCAAGGCCAGATGCCGCTGCAACACATCGTGTAGCGTCGACGTCGACAGCGGCTTGCCGAGCACGCCGGCAAAGCCGGTGCGCCTGGCCTCCAGAGCCAGATCGTCGTCGTTCGAAGAGGTCACCAGAAATCCGGTGGCCTCGCGGGTAGCCGGCAGTTCGCGGATCTTCACCAGCGTATCGAGCCCATCCATGCCGGGCAAGAACAGATCGATCAGCAGAACGCTGTACGGGTCGCCTTCCGCCTCGGCCAGGGCGAAGGTCCGGACGGCCTCTTCCCCGGATGCCACGCCGTCGCCACGCACGCCGACCAGCCTGAGCTGCTGGAGGATGACCATGCGCGACATCGTCACATCCTCGACCACCAGCGCCCGAACGCCGCTGAAGGCGGTGGTTTCCTGGCGATACGCTGCCGACTGCCCATCCTTGCCGAGGCGTGCTGTCAGCCAGAAAATACTACCCTTGCCCGGCGTGCTTGTCGCCCCGGCCTCGCCCTGCATCATGCGTGCGATATTACGGCTGATCGCCAAGCCCAGCCCGGTGCCGCCATACTTGCGCGTCACCGACTCGTCAGCCTGCCGGAATGGCTCGAACAGACGTGTCAGCTGTTCCGGATCGATCCCGATCCCGGTGTCCTCGACCTCGAAACGCAACAGCAGGTCGCTTTCGCTTTCTTCCTCGATCCAGACCCGCACTGCAATGCTGCCGCGCTCGGTAAACTTGACCGCGTTGCCGACATAATTCAGCAGCGCCTGGCCCAGGCGCGTCGCATCGCCACGCAGGCCATAAGGTACCTGCCCGGCGTCGACAATCAGTTCCAGCCCCTTCTCGCGCGCCCTCTCGCCGACCATGTCGCAGACACGGGCAAGCATGTCCTCCAGATCAAAAGGTTTGTCCTCAAGCACCAGCCGCCCGGAATCGATTTTTGAAACGTCCAGAATGTCGTTGATCACGGCCAGCAGATGATCGGCAGCCCCGGCGATCTTCTCAAGCTTCTGCACCTGCTCCGGCGTTGCTTCCCGGCGGCGCAGCATGTGGGTCAGGCCGACGATGGCATTGAGCGGCGTGCGGATTTCGTGGCTCATGTTGGCCAGGAATGTACTCTTCGCCCGCCCGGCCGCCTCGGCCTGCTCCTTGGCAAGAACCAGCTCCGCCGTGCGCTCGGCGACCAGTTCTTCCAGATGGTGGCGATGCTGCTCCAATTCCGCGGCATCCAGCTTTTTCCCGGTGACGTCCTCCTTGATGCACAGATAGTGCGTCACCGTGCCATCCACCTGACGGATGGGCGAAAAAATCTCGTTCTCGACGAATACTTCACCGTTGCGCCGCTGATTGATCAGTTCCCCCTGCCATGGTTCACCCCGGCTCAGTGCCGCCCATAACGCCCGGTAGCGCTCGTCTGGCGTCAACCCGGATTGCAGGATGCTCGGATTGCGCCCCCGGACGTCGTCCAGCGTATAGCCGGACTGGCGCTCGAAGGCCTCATTGACATACTCGATCTCGGCCCGGGTGTTGGTGATCACGATGCTGTTCGGATTCTGGTCGACCGCCAGCTGCAACTTGCGGATCAACTGCTCCTCGTTGAAACGCTCGATCGCGATGCGCGCGATGCGGGTCGCCATGGCCAGGACACGCTGATGGAAATCGCCGGGCTTCCCCGGCGAGTCGAAATACAGATCGATGGTACCGAGCAGACCGCCGTCAGAGTCGAGAATGGGCGTAGACCAGCATGCGTAAAGGCCATGCTCGCGTAACAAGGCCCGATAGTCGGCCCAGCGAGGATCGTCGGCGATTGCCTCGGCCACGACCTGCGCCTTGCGAGCCGCCGCACTGATGCAGCACGGCACGCCCTCGTTGACCTCCAGGCCGTTGAAGGCAGCAGCGACTACCCCGGACAGCGTCGGTGCGGCGCCAACTTCGAGAACCCTACCCTGCCTCGCCGCCAGCATGACCGCAACCCGTGCGCCAGACACCAGTGCTTCAATCTTCAGGGCCAGCGCACCCAGAAATGCCGGCAAGGGCAGATTGGTGACCAGCATTTCAAGCAATTCGCCATTGGCCTGCGCAATGGCCTCGCTGCGCCGCTGGTCACTCAAGTCGCGCAGGACGACCGCCAGGCGCGACAGATTGCTGCGCAGGACAAGATTGGAAATGCCCAGCCGGAAAAGGTCGGCGGTTGCCTCTTCGCCGATGGCGTCGCAGATCAGGACGACCGGCAACAAGGGCCGATGCTGACGGACACGGGCCAGCAATGTGGAGAACAATTCATCCGGAACGCGAATGCTGACCAGCAAAGCATCCCAGGTCTCATCGAGAAAAAGCTCAAGTTGCTGCCAGTCGCCGGCGCGGCGAAAGCGGGAATACAGTCCGGACGAAACCAACCCGTCCTCAATGACAACCACATCACTCCAGCTATCCGAATACAACAGCAGCTGTCTGCCCTCTACATCGCATCTGTCGTCAGATGTCTTCATAGACGCTCCACCCTGGATTTCGCCACATGAAAACCGCAATGCGGCGATCCAATGATCATGCACTGCTGTTGGACTTGGGGCCATCGGGAAAGTGCCAGCAAAGATTTACGAAATTCCTTACGCAGTTCGGGGTCAAATGCGATGGAAACGACGCGCCGACCGGCAATCGGCCACTGCTCCAGCCACCATTTGCCAAATGGCTATCAGGCAATTGGAACCGCAATTTGTCAGCTTTACCGATTGAATCAACTCACAAAGCTGACAGACTTAAAAGCTTTGCCAAAAATCAGCTCAGGAGAAGGAAAACATCTCGATGGTCACGGGAACCAGAGACACCATGACGAGCCTCGCTCCGCCTTCGCTGGCCAAGGCAGTGTTGCGTATAGTTCTGGCATATGTTTTCGTTTCCGTTACAGGGATCATCGTTTCCAACAAGCTGATCGGCGCGGCGGCGATTGCTCCCGGCGACTTGGCGACCTTGCACATGGTCAGGGATTTGATCTTCGTTGTCCTGACTTCCGCGTTGCTGCTGTTGCTGGTAACACGCCTCACCCGGCAACTGGCAACCACCGATGAGCAATTCATCAACGTTGCCGAGCAGGCCAGGGACGTGCTGGTCATCTGCGACAATTCCTTGCACATTGCCTACGCCAACCCGGCATTCCAGACATTGACTGGCTACTCGGCGGCAGAACTCGACGACATGCACGTCGTCAACCTGGTTCCCGCCGACCATGTCGCCCGCCTGGAGGCCCATATCGAGGCCCTACAGACAACCGATTTCCTCCGGCAACTCTGGGTGGTCGTCGGCAAGGCCGGCCGGCGCTGCAACCTGGAAGTCACCTCGCAACGCCTGAGCGACGGCCGCTATCTGGCCATCGGGGCCGAAATCGACGAAACGCAACTGGCCAAGAAGACAGCGGAACTGGAGCGTCGGCGCCTGAACGTGCTGTTGCGCGCGATCCCCGATCCGGTCTGGCTGAAGGACGCCAGCGGCGTCTATCTCGCGTGCAACCCGGCACTGGAAAAGCGGCTGGGCCTCCCAGCCGGGCAGATCGTCGGTCACACCAGCCTCGAACTGTGCACGGCCGAAACGGTCGAGGAATATGCGGTAGCGGACAGGGTCATTGCCGAAACGAAGCAGCAAGTCAGCTACTGCCAGTTGTTTCCCGACCCGGATGGCGGCAACGCCTATTATGTCACCACCAAATGCCCTGTTCTCGATGCCAATGACCAATTGACGGCCATTCTTGGCATTTCCCGCGACGTCACAGCGGAACGAAAGGCGCATTTCGAGCTGGCGGCCAGTGAAAAGCGCTTCCATACCCTGTTCGATTCGGCGACCGATCTGATTGTGATCGCCGATATGGAAGCCCGACTGATCGATGCTAACCGTTGCGCCTGTGAAGCCCTGGGGTACAAACGCGAGGAGTTGCTGAATCTGCGCGTCACCGACATCCAGACCGATGCCAGCTTCAATGAACTTGCGCGTCTCTGGCATTCGAAAGACTTCGATCGCGGCATTTCTGTCCGCCGCCACGGTCGGCGCAAGGATGGCAGCGAATTCATGACCGATGTTCGAATCAACCGGCTCGACATCGATGGCCAGGTCTATTCGATGGCGGTGATCCGCGACATCACGGCCCAGGACGCCGCCGAAAATCAGCTGCGCGCCAGCGACGAACTGAATCGTGCCATCTTCGACGCGACGACGGCCCAGATGGCCGTCATTGACCGGAACGGCGACCTGATTGCCGTCAATGCCGCCTGGACCCGCTTCGCCGAGGCACATCGCTGCGATGCCCAGCAGGAACCCCGAACCGGCCTGGGCAGCAATTTCTTCAATGCCTGCTGCCAGGACTGCCGCCCGGATGCTGATCAGGCCATCATCGCAGCCGCCGGCGTGCGCGCTGTCCTGAATGGCGAGACGGAGCGCTTTTCCATGGAGAGCCAATGTGCCACGCCGGAAGAGACGCTGTGGTTCATGATGAATGCCACTCCGCTGAAAACGGGAGTTGGCGGTGCGGTCATCACCTACCTTGACATCACCGGAATCAAAACGGCGCAGGAAACCCAGGTCCGCTATTCGCTGCAGTTGCAGGCGCTGGCCCGGAAACATCAGGAAATCGAGGAAAAGGAACGACTCCGGCTGTCGATGGAACTGCATGACCAGATCGGCCAATCGCTGGCAGCACTGAAAATTTCGCTGGCCCGCGCCAAACGCTGGGTCGCAGAAGACCCGGCCGGCGAAGCCGCCCTGGAAAATTCAATGGGCATTGTCGACAGCGTCGCCCAGATGACCCACGACATTTCTCACCGCCTGCGTCCGCCGCTGCTCGACGAACTGGGCATCAAATCCGCATTGTCCTGGCACATCGGCAACCTGCCCTGTCCGGAAAACATCCGCATTCATTTCGAAGAAGACATCGGCGCCGAACGCTTCCCGGAGTCGGTCGAACTGGCCTGTTTCCGCATTGTTCAGGAAGCCTTGAACAATGCGCTGCGCCACGCCGAACCGAGCGAAATCAGGGTCAAAATCTACAGCACGCCTGAGCATCTTTGCCTGGCCGTCCGCGACGATGGCCACGGTTTCGATCTCGACGTTCCGATCCAGTCCAATGAAAAATGGATTTCGCTCGGCCTGATCGGCATCCGCGAGCGGATCGCCCAACTCGGCGGCAGCCTCCATATCGACACCAGACCCAATGCCGGAACCAATGTTTCGGCCTATTTGCCCAAGGAAATCCCGGCATGAAAAACATACGCATTGTCGTCATCGACGACCATCATCTGGTCCGGGCCGGCATCCTCTCGCTGCTGAGGGATCACAACGATATCGAAATCGTCGGCGACACCGGCTTCAGCGACGAGGCTGTCAGGCTCGTCGCTGACACCCAGCCCGATGTCGTGCTGCTCGACATCGCCATGCCCGGACAGACCGGCTATCAGTTGATCCCGGCCATCGCCGAAATGGCGCCCAAGGCGAAAATCATCATCCTTTCGATGCACGACACGCAGGAACACGTCAATTCCGCGCTGCGACTGGGTGCCCACGGCTATATCGTCAAAACGGCAGCCCCGGAGGAGCTCAATTTCACCATCCGGCGCGTGCTGCAGGGCGAACTGTCGCTGCCTGCTTCGGTTTCGCGCGAGATGCTTGAGCTCTACCTCGAAAAGGTCCGCAAGACCCATGACCTGACGGCACGCCAGAGCACGGTGCTAAAGATGACCGTCGATGGCAAGCGCACCAAGGAAATCGCCTTCGCGCTCGACATCAGCGTCAAGACCGTCGAAACCTATCGTTCGCAGATCATGGCCAAGCTCGGGCTGCAGGACATCCCGGGATTGGTTCGCTATGCGATCCGGAATGGCCTCACCGAGTTGTAGGCATCAATCAGGCTTCAGCCACTTCTTCTCGCCGGCCGGAATGGCAAAGGGCAGCCAGTTTTCCGCTGGCGGCAGCGGACAGGTAGCAAAGGCCGTGAAGGCGCAGGGCGGGTTGTAGGCGCGATTGAAATCGAGGGTGATCGTCCCATCGTGCGGCGTATCTGCCTTCAGGAAGCGTCCGGCACCGTAGGTTTCCCGGCCGCTGGTCCGGTCGCGAAAAATGAAGAACACTTCTTTTTCGCCGACCGACATCGGCAACAACACAACCTTCTGGTCAGCCACCTCGAAGACAGCCTGATGCGTTACCCCGACCATTTTCAGGTCGCCGGTGACATCGGGCACTTCCATTTGAATCGGGGGCGATAAAGCTTGCCACTCAGCCTCGATCTGCCAGGCCGGATCGAAGCCAAAATAGTCCAGGCCGCCAAACGGCCGACTGGCGGCCCAGTTTCGGTCGCGCACCCGCGCCGCCAAGCGAATGCTACGGTCGGCCACAAAAAATGCCCAATTTTGAAATTCCACCATCGACGGCTGGCCGGCGGCATCGGTCTGCAATTCACGCTGCTCGCCGTCGACCGGTTGCCAGAAAACACGGTTGCCCTCGCAGCGGAGGTCGCCAAGGTGCGCCGGCCCACCTGGCAGGCGGACCAGGCAATCGTCGCCGCTGCCAACGCGGTTGCTTCCCGGCTCCAGCCAGAACAGCCCAACCAGGCCGAGCCAGCTATCCGGCGCGGCAAGCTCGTCGCGACGAGCCTGCCGCCAGTCTTCCCAAGCCCTATTTGGCAAAGCGCATGATCCCGTTTTCGCAGCTGACACGAATCGTATCCTTGGCGCCGAAACGGCCTTCCAGAATCGCCTTGGCCAACGGATTTTCGATCTGTTGCTGGATCGCCCGCTTCAACGGCCGGGCGCCGAACACCGGGTCGAAGCCGGCCTGCGCCAGTTCGGCCAGCGCGCTGTCGGCGACGACGATGCCCATGTCGAGCTGGGCCAGCCGCTTTTCGAGATAGCCGAGCTGAATCTTCGCAATGCCGGCGATGTGTTTTTCGTCCAGCGCGTGGAAGACAACCACCTCGTCGATCCGGTTGATGAATTCCGGCCGGAAGTAGGTCTTGACCTCGGCCATCACCGCCATCTTGATCACGCCGTAATCGTCGCCGGCCATCTGCTGGATCATCTGGCTGCCGAGGTTGGAGGTCATCACGATCACCGTGTTCTTGAAATCGACCGTGCGGCCCTGGCCATCGGTCATCCGGCCGTCGTCCAGGACCTGCAGCAGCACGTTGAAGACATCCGGATGCGCCTTCTCGACTTCATCCAACAGGATCACCGAATACGGTTTGCGCCGCACGGCTTCGGTCAGGTAGCCGCCCTCCTCGTAGCCGACATAGCCCGGCGGCGCGCCGATCAGGCGGGCGACCGAGTGCTTCTCCATGAACTCGCTCATGTCTATGCGGATCAGGTGATCCTCAGCGTCAAACATGAATTCGGCCAGCGCCTTGCACAGCTCGGTCTTGCCGACACCGGTCGGGCCGAGGAACAGGAAGGAACCATACGGCCGGTTCGGATCGGACAGTCCGGCGCGCGAACGGCGGATGGCGTCACCGACCAGACGCACGGCTTCGTCCTGGCCGACCACCCGCTTGTGCAGCCGGTCTTCCATGTGCAGCAACTTTTCGCGCTCGCCCTGCATCATCTTGCTGACCGGGATGCCGGTCGCCCGCGAGACGACTTCGGCGATTTCCTCGGCGCCAACCTGGGTACGCAACAGCTTGTTCTTAGGGGCTACGCCGTCGCCGACCTTTTCTGCCGCCTTCAGTTGCGCCTCAAGCTGCGGCAGCTTGCCGTATTGCAGCTCGGCAACCTTGTCGAGCTTGCCTTCGCGCTGCAGCCTGACGATGTCGGCCTTCAGGTGGTCAATTTCTTCCTTGATCTGCGCCGAGCCGAGCACCGCCGATTTCTCGGCCTTCCAGACCTCTTCCAGGTCGGAGTATTCCTTGGTCAGCTTGGCGATCTCGTCCTCGATCAGCCCAAGGCGCTTAATCGACGCCTCGTCCTTTTCTTTCTTGACCGCCTCGCGCTCGATCTTCAACTGGATGATGCGGCGGTCGAGCTTGTCCATCACCTCCGGTTTGGAGTCAATTTCCATCTTGATCCGGGCCGCGGCCTCGTCGATCAGATCGATGGCCTTGTCCGGAAGAAAGCGGTCGGTGATGTAACGGTGGCTCAACTCCGCCGCGGCGACGATGGCCGGGTCGGTGATATCGACGCCGTGGTGCAGTTCGTACTTTTCCTGCAAGCCGCGCAGGATGGCAATAGTTGATTCAACACTCGGTTCCTCGACCAGCACTTTCTGGAAACGGCGCTCCAGGGCGGCATCTTTCTCGATGTACTTGCGATATTCGTTGAGCGTGGTGGCGCCGATGCAGTGTAATTCGCCGCGGGCCAACGCCGGCTTCAGCATGTTGCCGGCGTCGATCGCGCCTTCGGCCTTGCCGGCGCCGACCATGGTGTGCAGTTCGTCGATGAACAGGATGATCTGCCCGGCTTCCTGCGACACCTCCTTCAGCACGGCTTTCAGGCGTTCCTCGAACTCGCCGCGGTATTTGGCGCCGGCCAGCAGCCCGGCCATGTCGAGGACCAGCACCTTCTTGCCCTTCAGGGTTTCCGGCACCTCTTCGTTGACGATACGCTGGGCCAGGCCTTCGACGATGGCCGTCTTGCCGACGCCCGGTTCGCCGATCAGCACCGGGTTGTTTTTGGTGCGGCGCTGCAGGATCTGGATGGCGCGTCGGATTTCATCGTCGCGGCCGATCACCGGGTCGAGTTTGCCCTGGGCAGCGCGCTCGGTCAGGTCGATGCAATATTTCTTCAGCGATTCGCGCTGGCCTTCGGCATCCTGCGAATCGACGCCCTGCCCGCCGCGCACGGCCATTATCGCGGCATCCAGCGATTTTCGGCTGAGGCCGTGCTGACGGGCGAGACGTCCGGTCTCGTTCTTGTCTTCGCTCAGGGCAAGCAGGAACATTTCGCTGGCAATGAACTGATCGCCGCGCTTCTGGGCTTCCTTGTCGGTCAGGTTGAGCAGGTTGTTCAGGTCACGACCGACCGAGACGTCACCGCCATGGCCCTCAACCTTGGGCAGGCGGGTCAGCGCCTGTTCGAGATCGCGCTTGAGGCCTGGCACGTTGGCGCCAGCCCGCGAAAGCAAGGAAGAGGTTCCACCGTCGTCCTGATTGAGCAGCGCCAGCAACAGGTGCTGCGGCTCGATGAATTGCTGGTCGTTGCCGATGGCCAGGCTCTGTGCGTCGGCCAGTGCTTCCTGGAATTTGGTCGTGAACTTGTCAAGTCGCATGTCGGCTCCCCGGGTGAGAAATTTGTGTTAGCCAGTAGATGAGGCTGGATGGCAAAACTTCAACCTCCAGGCATCAGGAATTTCCGAATTACGTCCCTCTGAAAACCCGCACAGGTAATTTAGATTGTGCTAAAGTTTGACTGGTAATTTTGATGTTTTCGTCAAATATAAAACAGTGGAGACCGAAGACATGAACAATAGAGGCATGACCCTTCACGGCAAGCTGCTTGCCATGACTGTGATCACCCTGGCGGCGCTGGCCGCTCTGTTTACCGTGCTGCTGATCAACGGCAAGAGCCAGATGATGGACGACCGCCAGGCCAAGGTGCGCAACCTGGTCGAGGTCGCCCATGCCACCCTGGCCCACTATGAGCAACAGGCCCGCGACGGCAAACTTTCCGCTGACGAGGCAAAGAAGGCCGCCGCGACAGCCGTCCGCACGATGCGCTACGACAAGATCGAGTATTTCTGGATCAATGACCTGAACGACACCATGGTCATGCACCCGATCAAGCCCGAACTCGAAGGCAAGAAGCTGGACCAGATCAAGGACAAGAACGGCAAGTTCCTGTTCGTCGAATTCAATCAGGTCGTCAAGACGAAGGGCGCCGGTTTTGTCGATTACCTGTGGCCCAAACCGGGCGCCGAGGAAGGCGTGCCCAAAATTTCCTTCGTCATGGGCTTTGAGCCCTGGGGCTGGGTCATCGGCTCCGGAATCTACGTCGACGACGTCGAAGCCAAATTCCGCAGTGACGCGATCAAGCTGCTGCTCTGGGGGCTCGCCATAGGCGCCTTCATCGCCATTTCGTCGTTCCTTTTGTCGACCAACATCCTCCGCACGCTGGGCGGCGAACCGGCCGTCGCTTCGGCGATCACCCGGCGCATTGCCGGCGGCGACCTGGCGACACCGATCGAGTGCGATCCGAACGACAAGGATAGCCTGCTGGCCAATATCCGAACGATGCAGGACAACTTGCGTGACATGGTCGCCAGCATCGTCCGCAACGCCGAACTGGTTGCCTGCTCGGCCGACCAGTTGCTGGTCGCCTCAGAGCAGGTCGCCGAGCGCGCGCGCCAGCAAAGCGATGCTGCTTCATCAATGGCCGCCTCGGTCGAAGAAATGGCGGTCAGCATCGATCAGGTCAAGGAAAGCGCCACCGAGGCCCACAACATATCGGAAGCCTCCGGGGCGCTGTCGAACGACGGTGCATCCGTCATCCACAACGCCGCCAGCGAAATGCGCAAGATTTCCGAAGCCGTGCAGTCGTCTTCGCAGATCGTCGAAGACCTGGGGCACCAGTCCGACCACATTACGTCGATCGTCAACACCATCAAGGACATCGCCGACCAGACCAACCTGCTCGCCCTCAACGCCGCCATCGAGGCCGCGCGGGCCGGCGAACAGGGCCGCGGCTTTGCGGTCGTCGCCGACGAGGTGCGCAAGCTGGCCGAGCGCACCGCCCTGTCGACCACCGAGATCGCCGGCATGGTGTCCAGCATCCAGAACGGCACGCGCAGCGCCGTCAGCAGCATGCAGGCCGGCGTTGAACAAGTCAGCCATGGTGTTGAGTTGGCCAACCAGGCGGGCGAATCGATCAACCGTATCCGCGATGGCGCGACGCGCGTCACCGCCGTGGTCAACGACATTTCAGGGTCGATCGTCGAGCAGAGCATCGCCAGCAATGACATCGCCCAGAAGCTGGAGACCATTGCCCAGATGTCCGAAGAAAGCGCTGCCGCTGTGCGCCATACCGCCGATGCGGCGCGTCAGCTTCAGTCCCTGTCCAGTTCGCTGCACCAGACCGTGTCGAAGTTCCGGACCTGAGCGGCGGCAACAAAACCATAACGGGGCCTGCCGGCCCCGTTATGGTTTCAGTTCGACCGCAAATGCTACGGTCGGCCTTCAAAAAAGGCAAAAATCGAAATTTCCCTGCTACGTCCCCTGCTGCCAGCGCGCAGCGGCGCTGTCGTCGATTTCCCGGGCATCAACCCAGTGCGCGCCGTCCGGCGTCGCCTCGCGCTTCCAGAACGGGGCGCGGGTCTTCAGGTAATCCATGACGAATTCGCAGGCCGCGAAAGCTTCGCCGCGATGGGCACTGGTCACGGCGACCAGCACGATCTGGTCGCACGGCTTGAGCGGCCCGACCCGGTGGATGACCAGCACGTCGTAGAGATCCCAACGTCCTTTCGCTTCGGCGACGATGGCTTCGAGCGCCTTCTCGGTCATCCCCGGATAGTGTTCGAGGGTCATCTCCGAGACGCTGGCCCCGTCGTTGATATCGCGCACCAGGCCGAGAAAGCTGGCCAGCGCGCCAACCCGCGCATCGCCGGCGCGCAAGGCGGCCAACTCCGCCCCGAGATCGAAATCCGCTTCCTGAACCCGAACTGTCATCGCCAATACCCCTGCCTCTCTGCTAACCAATAACGACTACCGACTAACAACCAACTCAAGCCACCTCGCGCGCTTCAAGGAAACGCAGATTGGGATATTTCTCTTTGACCATGTTCAGATAAACATTGTTCGGCGCCAGATAGACCGGATCGTCGGCCCCATCCAACGCGACGTTGGCGCTGTAGCGGTCGGAGAGCTGGCGCAGTTCGCCGGCATCGCCGTGGATCCAGCGCGCCGTCGCGCAGTTGTAGTGTTCGAAGATGACCTGGACGCCGTATTCGTTTTCCAGCCGGCTGGCGACGACGTCGAACTGCAGCGTACCGACGGCGCCGAGGATCAAGTCGGTACCTGAAAGCGGCCGGAACAACTGGGTCGCGCCCTCTTCTGCCAGCTGCTGCAAGCCCTTCTGCAACTGTTTGATCTTCAGCGGATTGGCAATGCGCGCCAGGCGGAAATGTTCGGGCGCGAAGGACGGAATGCCGGTGAAGCGCAGTTCTTCGCCCTCGGTAAAGGTTTCGCCCAGCCGGATCGTGCCGTGGTTGGGGATGCCGATGATGTCACCAGGCCAAGCCTCGTCGGTCGTCGACCGGTCGCGCGCCATGAAGGTAATGGCGTTGTTGATCGACAGCATCTTGCCGCCATCGACCTGCTTGACCTTCATACCCCGGTCGAAGCGGCCGGAACAGACGCGCAGGAAGGCGATGCGGTCGCGGTGCTTGGGGTCCATGTTGGCCTGGATCTTGAACACGAAACCGGAGAACTTCGGCTCGTTCGGCTGCACCTGGCGAGTCACGGCCGGCCGGGCGATTGGCGGCGGCGACAGATCGACGACAGCATCGAGCAGGCTCTGCACGCCGAAGTTGTTGACCGCCGAACCGAAGAACACCGGTGACTGCTTGCCGGACAGATAGGCCTCGGCATCGAAGGCATGCGAAGCACCACGGACCAGCTCGATATCCATACGCAACTCGTCGGCCTGCGTGCCGATCAGCTCGTCGAGCCGCGGGTTGTCGAGGCCCTGGATGATCTCGGCCGTACCCTTCTCGGCCTGCGGGTCGAAGAAGGCGATGGCGTCGTCGTAAAGGTGATAGACGCCGCGGAAACGCTTGCCCATGCCGATCGGCCAGGTCATCGGCGCGCACTGGATGCCGAGCACCGACTCGATTTCGTCGAGCAGATCGATCGGCTCCTTGCCCTCGCGGTCGAGCTTGTTGATGAAGGTCAGGATCGGCGTGTCGCGCATGCGGCAGACGTTCAACAGCTTGATCGTCTGCGCCTCGACGCCGTTGACCGAGTCGATGACCATGACCGCCGAGTCGACGGCGGTCAGCGTGCGGTAGGTATCTTCCGAAAAATCCTCGTGGCCTGGCGTGTCGAGCAGGTTGATCATGCACTCGCGGTACGGGAACTGCATCACCGACGAGGTCACCGAGATGCCCCGCTGCTTTTCCAGTTCCATCCAGTCAGAAGTCGCATGGCGCGAGGCCTTGCGGGCACGCACTTCGCCGGCCACCTGAATGGCGCCGCCGAACCACAGCAGTTTCTCGGTCAGCGTCGTTTTACCGGCGTCGGGGTGGGAAATGATCGCGAAGGTGCGACGGCGGGCAATTTCAGTATCGAGAACGGTCACGGCGGGCTACAAAGTGCGGAAAGTCGGCAATTATACCGTTGCCGCACCGCAACAGCCGGCAATCAGGCGACCGGTAGCGCTTCCCGGTACAACGCCCGGCTGGCATGCGCCATCCATGGCAGGGTCAGCGGCAGCAAGGGCAGCAGCAAGACGCTGCCAATCACGACGGTGGCCAGCAAAATGGCCCAAAGAATGGCCACGGTAAAATTGCCGAAGACGACCCGCACGCTGCTTACCACCGCCTCGACCAGCCCGGCCCGGCGTTCGCACAAAAGCGGCACCGAAAACGCCGCGACACAATAAAGCAGAAACGCGACGACCAATCCCGATACCGCCGACCACTGCACAAAGGCCAGCACATTGGCGCTGGCCGGCAGCAGCTTGCCGAGCCAGACCGGCGTGGCGCCAACCATGTACGCATAAAGAATCGCCGCGTCGGTGACGAAGATCATGAACAGCAGCGCACAAACCAGCGCCAGCGCCCACAAGGCCCGCGAGGCCCGGGCAAAACCGCGGCCGACACAGCCCAGGCTGACCGCCTCGCCGGCTTCGAAGGCGTCGGCGATGCCGAAGAAGCCCGCCAGCATGGCTGGTCCGACCAGCATGAAGGCACCGGCAGCGGCAATGACGAAGGGCGCCCAGCCTTGGGCCAGCAGGCCACCGATGATTGCCAGGCCGCCCAGGGTGAAGACCAGGGCGTAGGCTGTGCCGACGCCGCGCGTGGCGCGGGTGACGCGCCAACCTTGGGCCAGGGCCCGACGCAGGCTGGCGATGGAAAGAGAAGAATTTGTCATGGGCGGTCCGATCGAAGGTCAGCCGCCCAAGCAAAAAGGCGGCAGCATGATCGAGACTACCTAATACGCACCCCGCTCCGCCCTAATGCAAATCAAATTCCCGCAGTGACGATCAGACCACGACCAGCGTCTGCCGCCCGTACCACTCCTCGCCGGCTGGCAGGCTGACCGGACGGGTTGCCGCCGCTTCGAGACACAGCATGTGGCGCCAGCCGTTGGCCGGCATATCGGCCATGCCGGCACATTTATCGACCCAGGGGTTCCACACCACGACATCCGGGAAGCCCTGGGCCTGAATGCCCAGGCTCAGGTTGCCCGCCTGCAGCAGCTGCGGCCGCTTGACGTTGTAGTAGACGCGGTCAATTTCCTGGTCGACGATCAGTTCGGTGCCGGTTTCGCGAATCACCTTGTCGCCGCTGGCGGCATCGCGGTATTCGTGGCCATGCAAACCCTCGAGGGCGACATCCTCGACCTGGACCACACGCAGGTAGCTGTGCAGCGCACCGGTAAACGAAAACGGCTCGCCGCCGGTGTTGGTGACGGAGAATTCGATATCGACGCGGTCGGCCTCGAGCATGACCGTCAACTCGGCCACGAAGGCATGCGGCCAAAGCGCGCGGGTCGACTCGTCATCGTTGCATTGCAGGGTGACCAGTGCGTAATTGTCCCCCGCACGCCGGGCACTGACGCTCCACGGACGGGTGCGCACAAATCCATGTTTGGGCAGATCGCCCACCGCGGCAAACTGCGGGAAACAGACTGGGACGCCGCCGCGGATCGCAACACTGCCGTCAAAACACGCCTTCTCGGAAAGGAAGAGCCGCTCGCGGCCATCCGACGTAACCCAGGACAGCAGTTGCGCGCCCAGCTTGCTGATAACGGCGCTGACGCCATTCGGGCCGTTCAGGCGCAGTGCTTCGATGCCGTGGAATTCGATGTCTTCAATGGAGGGTTTCATGGGGACCAGGAACGATATAAAGATTGGGACGGACGTGCAGCAGTTCGACCTCATGGCCGAGCAAAGTCACGCTGCCGGAGCGGCGATTGTCGCCGTTGTCGCTGTATTCGAAGGTATAGACACGCCGTAGCTTGAGGAGGCCGTCATCGTCGCGGGCCAGGCCCAGCGAACTGCCGACCACGGTCTCGTCGAGAAACTGCAATCCCTCGGCATGACAGGCGTTGCGGGCAGCGAGAATGCCTGTTTCCCGCGCTTTCAGGCTATCGAACCAGAACCATGCAAGGATGGCAGTCAGGGCAAGGAGCAACAGTTCGTACAAGTTCATCGGCTAAGTATACGTAAAGCGGAAATACTCCACAGAAATATCACCAAATTACGAGATAATTCAGTCGTCAAATTCTGCCCATCTTTCATGAATTCTCCCCTTCAACTGTTTCGCGAACTGCTTCCGTTCGGGCCATCCAGCGCCGAACAGAGGGGTGCTGCCGCGGTTCGGGGGCTGCTCGACACGGTCTCCGGCCTGTCGCCGCAGGAAACAGTCGCCAAGCTGGCCAGCAGCGTGTTACCGACGGTGGGCCGGCAAGCCAACCTGCACATGCGATTCAAGTTGCTGGAGGACATTCGCAGCGAAGCCGAACAAGCCCTGCCCAAACTTGAAGCGAGTATTGCCGAGGCAGTATTGCCGTTGCCGCTGGAGGCGACCACCGCCGCGCTGCATGCCGACAACCTGCTCAAGGGCCTGGCCATTACCTACGCCGGCATTGCCAGGAACATCGACAAGAGTCATCTGAATTCCGCGCTGAGCCACCTGTACCATCGCAGCATCCAGCGCGCGATGGCCATGGTCGCCCGTCGCCAATTGCTGGCCTATCGGGCCTACGCCACCCCGTCGGCCACCTCATGGCAAACGCTGCACGAGCTCTACCAGATGGTCCGCGGCCCGCAGGCCCAGCCGCTCAACGGCGAAACGGCTCCGATCGAACACGAATATCTCGGCGCCCTGCTCTTCGCCTATCTGGAACCGAGCAAGCTGCCCCGCGCCGAACTTGAAACGATCAACATCTGCTCGCGACAACTCGCTGCTTACGCGGTGATCGGTGAAGTCAGCCCGGAAACCGGCCCCGGCAAGAGTACCGACTCATGTTTCCTGGTTCGTCCGGACGAAGGCAACCCGGGTTATCCGATGATGCGCCTACCCTCCGGAACGTCGATCTTCGGCAGCATCCTGATCGATTGCACCCAGGTGCTTGCCGCACTCGACCGCAACATCACCCGGCGTCCGGGCAAGACCGTCGAGCCCGATCTCGACGCACCGCCGGCGCTGCTGCAGAGCCTGCGCATCGCCATCGGCGGCAAGAGCGCCCGTCGCTTCAGCCGGACCCGTTTCCGGCCGCGCGGTGACCTGGTCACCGGCTTCCATCACGTCGTCAGCTTCCTTGACGGCAACACCTTTTCCCGTCGCTCGGTCGATACTGCCACCCGCTACGATGGCAAGGATTTTTCCTCCAGCGAATGGGCGCTGATCGACGAAAGCCCGGACGGTTTCCTGCTACGTTTCATCAAGGGTGAAAAGCGCAATCTGGGTGCCGGCGACATCGTCGCCCTGCAGCCGCGCGAATCGAGCAAGATTCACGTCTGCCTGGTCCGCCGTATCTCGTCCTCCCAGGTTCGTCTGGAGGTGGGACTGCAATTGATGTCGCCGCAGGTCAGCGTCGTTGAAGTTGTTGCAGAAAACCAGCCAGAGCAGCGCTCCATTTTTCTGCACAGCCTGCCGGCCTATGGCAAGTTTTCCGGCCTGATTGCCGCCCCCGGCAGCTTCACATCAGGCCAACGCGTCATGATCAAACTGCCCGGTCGGTCGCTGCACCGCAAAATCGGGACATGCATGGAATCGAATGAAGGGCTAGAATTCTTCGCCCTCGACCTCCTCCCGGACTGAATCCGGGCTAAGCTTCCCCCATGCTCAGCTACCGTCATTCCTTTCACGCCGGCAACCACGCCGACGTGCTGAAACACCTCATCCTGCTCCAGATCGCCGAATACATGGCTGAAAAGCCGGCGCCGTTCTGGATCATCGACACCCATGCGGGCGCCGGGCGCTATGCGCTGGAATCGGCCCACGCCAGCAAGCTGGCCGAGTACAAGGACGGCATCGGCCGGCTGTGGGAGGCCAAGGGCCTGCCGCCGGCAGCCAAGGATTACGTCGACATGGTCCGCCAACTGAACCCGGACGGGCAGCTCAGACACTACCCCGGTTCGCCGTGGCTGGCCCGCCAGATGCTGCGCGACAGCGACCGGCTGCGCCTCTACGAAATGCACACGACCGATGCCCGGCTATTGCTCGAATGCTTCAAGGGCACCGGCCGCGAAGTGGCGATCACCGACGGCGACGGCTTCATCGGTCTGAAGGCCATCCTGCCGCCCCCGCCGCGCCGGGGGCTGGTCCTGATCGACCCGTCCTACGAAACGAAAGGCGACTACACCGCAGTCGTCAAGGTGCTGCAGGAGTCGCTGAAGCGTTTCCCGACCGGCACCTATGCGCTGTGGTATCCGATGCTTTCCAAGCTCGAATCGCGTCAATTGCCGGACAAGCTGAAGCGCCTGGGCTGCAGCAACTGGCTGCACGCGACGCTGGAAGTCAAGGCGCCGGCGAAAGACGGCTTCGGCATGAACGGCAGCGGCATGTTCATCATCAATCCGCCGTGGACGCTGGAAAAGAAGCTGCATGAAACGCTGCCCAAGCTGACCGAACTGCTGGCCCAGGGGCCGGGCGCCAAATACACGCTGGAAAGCGAGTCGACCTAGTTGCTAGTTGCTGGTTGCCAGCAACTAGCGGCTAACAACTAACCACTAAGAAAACTCGGTGTATTTGGCCCGCGAACCGTAGGCCTTCTCGACCGGGTATTTGTCCTCGTTCTTGCGCAGCTTGGCTTGTGCCGCGTCGATCAGGTCGATACCGGCCTTGTCGGCGACCAGCAGGAGCAGCAGCAGGATGTCCGCACACTCGTCGCGCAGGGCCTCGGCGGCCTTTGGATCGGCCGGGATGGCCGCAACCTCGGCGTCGCTTTTCCACTGCGTCAGCTCAAGGAGCTCCGCCGCTTCGAGATTGAGCGAAACGATCAGGTTGCGCAGCGAGTGGAACTGCTGCCAGTCGCGCGCATCGCGGAATGCCTGCAATGCTACGGTCAATGCCTTTAAATCGCCCATTTTCAAATCTGCCTGTGGTGATGGCCGGATGATGCCACAGGACAAGGCCGCTAGAATGGCCACATCATCGGCACAATGACCACCATGAAACTCCCCTCACTGAACACCCAGATCCTGATCGGCTGCCTGCTTGGCATCGCCGGCGGCAGCTGGCTCGCCGCTCAGGGCGCCACGCCGCAGGCAGCAGACACGCTCTACGGCGCAAAGATCGTCGGCAACCTGTTTCTCGACCTGCTGCGCATGGTCCTGGTGCCGCTGGTTTTCTCGTCCATCGTCGTCGGCGTCGCCAACCTGCGCGCCCACGACCAGATGCACCGGGTCTGGACGACGACGCTGGTCTTCTTTTTCGCCACCATGGCGTTGGCCATCGTGATCGGCTTTGGCGCCGCCCATATTTTCCGGCCCGGCGAAGGGCTGCAGCTGGAGATGTTCGCCGAGGCGACGCGCAACTACCAGGCGCGCCAGATGCCGCTGCCCGACTACATCGCGCAATTCCTGCGCGGCCTGTTCCAGAATCCGTTCAAGGCGCTGGCCAATGGCGACATCCTGGCCATCGTGATGATCGCCCTCTTCCTCGGCATCGCGCTGGTCGTCGGCGGCGAGCGCTACCGCAACATTCGCATGCTAATCGGCGAGTTGCAGGAACTCTGCCTGATGATCGTCGGCTGGATCATGCGCCTCGCCCCGCTCGGCCTGGCCGCCCTGCTGCTGCAACTGGTCGCCACGCAAAACAGCGCCCTGCTCGCCAGCCTGGGCCATTTCATCGCCGTCGTCATCGGCTCGACGCTGTTCCACGGCGTCATCGTGCTGCCGCTGATCCTCTGGCTGGTCACCCACGTTTCGCCGCTGGCTTTCTTCAAGGGCGCCCGCGAAGCGCTGATCACCGCCTTTGCGACCAGCTCCAGCGCGGCGACGCTGCCGATCACGCTACGCTGCACCGAGCAGCATCTGCACGTCAAAAAGGACATCGCCAGCTTTGTCGTGCCGCTCGGCGCCACCGTCAACATGGACGGCACGGCGCTTTACGAAGCGGCCGCCGCGCTGTTTGTCGCCCGCCTGGCCGGCATCGAACTCGATATTGCCAGCCAGCTGATCATCTTCTTTGTCGCCATGCTCGGCGCCATCGGGGCGCCGGGGATTCCCAGCGTCGGCATGCTGTCGATGGTGCTGGTCCTCGAATCCGTCGGTCTGCCGACCGAGGCCATCGCTATCCTGCTGCCCATCGACCGTATCCTCGACACCGTGCGCACCGCAGTCAATGTCGAAGGCGACATGGTCGGCAGCCTGATCGTACAGAAGATTGCCGGCGATAAGTCCTAACGACGCAGTCGCGTGAAAAGGCCGTGGAATACGGCGGGGGCAATGGCGATCCAGGCCAGCAGCACGACCCAGAGCCGCCCGGCGGCCAGATTGTAGTTAGCCAGCAATTCCGCCCACGGGTGGCCGGTGACGTAGTGGAAAAATAGGAATTCGAAGGCAACGGTCATCGCCACCCAGAGCAAGCCGGCCCGCCAGGCGGCCGCCATGCCGGCGAACGGCCAGCGCCAGGCGTAGGCAGCGATCACCATGCCGAGCAGCGTCATGCCGTAAAGCGTCGACAACTGCTGGGCGAACAGGGGATCGAGGTCGCGGCCGTAGCCGATATCCCGGGCGATGCCGTTCAGCACGGAAACGACCAGCATGGCCAGCCAGGCGAGGACGAGGCGCATTACGCCCACTGTGCAAAGCGCCGGGCGATCATGCCGACGGTCACCGCGAAATATTGCCCAAAATCGAAATCGTTCCCGAGTTGGCTCACGGCTTGTCCGGCACCTCAATGCCCTTGCGACGCAGCCAGCCCTTGTCCAGTTCCCAGCGCACGTCGGTGATGCCGGGCTGGGCGAGGACAATGTCCTTGGCTTCGTCCTGGACCTGGCCGAGCAGGCGCTCGACGGCGATGAAGGCGGGATTGTTGGCGTCCTTGACGTTGATGTCCGGGTAAAGCACGCCGAGCATCCGGAACGCCGGCGAGTCGAAATTGCGCGGCGTGGACATCACCGCCGTGCCGCCCTCGACGCGCAACACCTGGAACTGGTACGGGTAGTCCTTCAGCTTCTGGCTGGCCCTGGTTGCAATGATGTCGTTGAGTTCCCGCGTCCGCGCGTCCGGCCGGCGGATGGCCCAGTCGAGTGCAACCAGCAGGGCGATGACGAGCAGCGCCCATTGCCACGATTTGATTTGCCGAAAATTCATGTTGCCGTGCTCCTTGTCGAAATTCCCGCAGTCGCTGCCCCCAGCCGGCGCTCAGTGCCTGTGAATTTTTTGGGCGCGTCCGAGTAACGTGTCCAAGCGTGCACGATCAAGGCGCAAAGCACAGCCATAGCCCGGGCTATGGCGAGCATTTGCAACGCCGAGCGGGCTCGCTTGGGCACGGGGAGCGGGCGTGAACAATGATTTCACAGGCGCTCAGGGTAACATTGATGGGAATGCTACGGTCAGTGCCTGAAAAGGCCATTTTTCAAACTTGAGGAAACCATGTCCCTATTCAAACTCGGCGACAAACAGCCGCAACTCGGCGCCAACGCCTGGATCGCCCCCAACGCCACGGTAATCGGCGACATCCATCTCGGCGCCAACAGCTCGATCTGGTTCAACGCCACGCTGCGCGGCGACAATGACCCGATCCACATCGGCGACAACACCAACATCCAGGACGGATCGGTGCTGCACACCGACGAAGGCATTCCGATGAACATTGGCGCCAACGTCACCGTCGGCCACCTGGTCATGCTGCACGGCTGCACGGTCGGCGACGGCAGCCTGATCGGCATCGGCTCGGTGATCCTCAACCGCGCAGTGATCGGTAAAAACTGCATCGTCGGCGCCAACACGCTGATCCCCGAAGGCAAGGTCTTCCCCGACCGCGTGCTGATCGTCGGCTCGCCCGGCAAGGTCATCCGCGAACTCTCCGACGAGGACGTCGCCAAACTGCAAAAGTCGGCCGACCACTACGTCGCCAACGCCCGGCGCTACCGCGACACGCTGGAACCGCTGTAGCCGACCGTCCGCGATGCGTCTCTCCTGCCTGCTGCTGCTCGCGCTCGCCGGCCCCTGCCTGGCCGACGAGTGCGACGAGCTGCCCAAGCCCTCGGTCACGGTCAAACGGCTCGACGAGAAGATCAGCTACAACACCGGCTACACCTACAAGGCGCTCAATAACATCGGCGCCGCACTGGCTCAGCCGGGCCGGCAAGTGCTCGGGCTCACGCGCGGCAATGCCACCGCCTCGTTCCTGTCGAAAACGCCGTCTTACATGGACCGCAGTGGGCGCTGGGAATGCGCCAGCCCGCAGATCACGCTGACCTTCGGCTTTACCCCGGTCACCATTTACGTCGCCCGTGAATTCCCGCAAGGCACTTGCGCCTACAAGGAAATCCTCGACCACGAGATGCGCCACCTGAAGACCTACCAGGAACACATGGTCAGCATCGAAAAGTCGCTGGCCGAGACGCTGACCGCCCGTTTCGTGACCGACAGGCCCTGGCGTGCCCCGGCTGGCCAGATCGCGCCCCAACTGCAAAAGGAACTCGACGAGCGCTGGCTGCCCTACGTCCAGCGGGAGATCGCCAAGGTCGAATCCGCCCAGGCCTTGATCGACACCGCCGAGGAATACGAGCGCGTCGCCAATGCCTGTGATGGCGAGATCAAGAAGCGTCTGGGCGAGGCATCAGGCGCAAAAAAGCCACCGTCGAAATAACGGTGGCTTTTCAATCGCCCGGAAAGGGCGCTTTGGACTAGACCGCGCTGGCCAGATTGGACAGCGTGATGTTCGGCAGCATCGTTTCCATGATCTTCTGCAGGCCGACGCGAGCCTTGGTGTTGATGACCAGCGGTGCACGCAGGTTGGGCGTGATCGAAGCCTTGCCGTCCTCTTCCTTCTTGAACAGTACCTGCATCACGGCCACGTCTTCCGGCGCCGGGTCCTGCAGCAGGGCGTTTTCGGCATCGGTCAGGGCCAGTTCGTAGTTGAAGCCGAGGCTGCTCGGATCGGCGATCTGGAAGGCGAGATTCGGATCGTCCAGCGACTGCAACGTAAAACTGGTCGGATGCTCGGCGCCTTCCTCATGCGCCAGCATGAAACGCTTGCTGTCCTCAAAACCGACCAGACCATTGGGAAAAGCGATGACCTTTTCCGGGCTGACTTCGACGGAACCAAACAAATAGGTGTCTACCTTCATTATTCTTCTCCTCTCAAATGGAATACTGCCTGGCGGCATCCTACACCATGCCGGCGCGGTTGTATTTTCCGGGCGGATTGCGCATAGTGCACCCCCTTTTTTGCTGCACTGCCACACCCATGCTGCCACCCATCGAACACCGCATTGCCGCCGAACTCGGCGTCCGCCCGGCCCAGGTCAACGCCGCCATCGCCCTGCTCGACGAAGGCGCCACGGTGCCCTTCATTTCGCGCTACCGCAAGGAGGCGACTGACGGCCTGGACGACACCCAGCTGCGTAACCTGGAAGAACGCCTGACCTACCTGCGTGACCTCGAAGAACGCCGCAGCGCCATCCTGGCCAGCATCGAGGAACAGGGCAAACTGACGCCGGAACTCAAGGCCGAGATCGGCGATGCTGAAACCAAGCAGCGCCTCGAAGACCTTTACCTCCCCTACAAACAGAAGCGCCGCACCAAGGCTCAGATCGCCCGCGAAGCCGGCATTGAGCCGCTGGCCCTGGCGCTGCTCGACAACCCCGAGCTGACGCCGGACGACGAAGCCGAGAAATACCTCAACGCCGAAGCCGGATTCTCCGACGCCAAGGCCGTCCTCGACGGCGCCCGCCAGATCCTGATGGAAAAGTTCGCCGAAGACGCCGAACTGCTCGGCGGCCTGCGCACCTACCTCAGCGAGCACGGCCACGTCCGCTCCACCGTCGTCGAAGGCAAGGAAACCGAAGGCGCCAAGTTCCGCGACTGGTTCGACTTCGCCGAGCCGATTGCGACCATGCCCTCGCACCGCGCCCTGGCCCTGCTCCGCGGCCGCAACGAAGGCATGCTGCAGGTTTCGCTGGTCCTCGATTCCGAACTCGACCCCGAGGCCATCAAGCCCGGCACGCAAAATCCCTGCGAGCAGCGCATTGCCGTCCGTTTCGGCATCAAGCCGCAAAATCGCCCAGCCGACAAATGGCTCGCCGACACCGTGCGCTGGACCTGGAAAATCAAGGTCTTCACTCACCTCGAACTCGAACTGATGAACGAGCTGCGCGAGCGCGCCGAGGAAGAAGCGATCCGTATCTTTGGCAAGAACCTGAAGGACCTGCTGCTCGCCGCCCCGGCCGGCCAGCATGTCACCATGGGCATCGACCCCGGCATCCGCACCGGCTGCAAGATCGCCATCGTGGACGCCACCGGCAAGCTGCTCGACACCGCCACCATCTACCCGCATGAACCGCGCTGCGACTGGGATGGCAGCATGTCGACCATCGCCCGCCTCGCTTCGAAGCACCAGGTCAGCCTGGTCGCCATCGGCAACGGCACGGCCAGCCGCGAAACCGACAAGCTGGTCCAGGACGTCATGAAGCGCTACCCGGAAGCGCGGCTGCAGAAGATTGTCGTCTCCGAAGCCGGCGCTTCGGTCTATTCGGCTTCCGAACTGGCTGCCAAGGAATTCCCCGACCTCGACGTCTCGATCCGTGGCGCCGTTTCGATTGCCCGCCGCCTGCAGGACCCGCTGGCCGAGCTGGTCAAGATTGAACCGAAATCGATCGGCGTCGGCCAGTACCAGCACGACGTCTCGCAGACCAAGCTGGCGCGCAATCTCGATGCCGTCGTCGAGGACTGCGTCAACGCCGTCGGCGTCGACGTGAACACCGCCTCGGTGCCGCTGCTCACCCGCATTTCGGGCCTCAACGCCGGGCTGGCCGCCAACATCGTCAGCTACCGCGACGCCAACGGCGCCTTCCGCTCGCGCGACGACCTGAAGAAAGTGCCGCGCCTCGGTGACAAGACTTTCGAACAGGCGGCAGGCTTCCTGCGCGTGCCGAACGGCGACAACCCGCTCGACGCCTCCTCGGTGCACCCGGAAGCCTATCCGGTGGTCGAAAAAATCATCGTCGACCTCAAGAAGCCGATCAAGGAAATCCTCGGCGACAGCCGCGCCCTGAAAGGCCTGAACGCCAGCAAATACACCGACGAGCGCTTCGGCCTGCCAACCGTCCAGGACATCTTCAAGGAACTGGAAAAACCCGGCCGCGATCCGCGCCCCGAGTTCAAGACAGCAACCTTCGCCGACGGCGTCGAGAAGGTTGGCGACCTGCGACCCGGCATGATCCTCGAAGGCGTCGTCACCAACGTCGCCGCCTTCGGCGCCTTCGTCGACATCGGCGTCCACCAGGACGGGCTGGTGCACGTCTCGGCGCTGTCCAATACCTTCGTCAAGGACCCGCACGACGTCGTCAAGGCCGGCCAGGTGGTCAAGGTGAAGGTGCTGGAAGTCGACCTGCAACGCCAGCGCATCGCCCTGACCATGCGCATGGGCGACGAGCCCACCCAAGGCAAACGCCCCGACAACGCCCCGACCAACCGCGGCGGCCAGCAACGCCCGCAACCACGCAACAGCAGCCCCGCCCCGTCCGGCAACGCAATGGCCGCCGCCTTCGCCAAGCTCCGGAAGTAAATGCTACGGTCGGCCCGAAAAAACGGCCAAAATCAAAAAAGCGGCTGCATGGCCGCTTTTTTTATTTCCGGTAAACGCTAGGCATTTTCTGCCACTACCGCTTTGTGCCCAAAGCGGAAGTTACTGGAATTTGAAAGCGACCCGTCAACACCTAGGCTAATCAGCACTTCCATTGAACCGCCAGTTATGGCTCTGCATGGTTCAGACCAAGAACTGTGCGGATAGATTCATTGTCAGGCCGACTTCGATGCAGGAGCCACCAGACGCAGGCTTGGCCAATTGCTCGACTAATGGCACCGATACCTTGCAGATGGACTTCACAAAGGGACGCAACCGTGGATGACTCATCCGGTGCGCTTTGGCGGCCATGTGTCTCAAGCGACATGAACCGATAGAAGACTGTGTAAAGATCCAAGACATCTGCCTCCCTCGCTTGTTCTTCTACACTTTTTCGCTTGGGAATGTTCTTCATCTGCTCTGTTTCTAGGAACTCGGCAGTTAGGTCTTCTCCTGTGATTTTATTTTTGACCTTTCCTTTGCCTTCCTTGAGGTTAATCTTGAATGCTTTGGCGAGCTCCGCTTTGGCCGCTCCCTGGAGAGCCTCTGCATTTTCAAGAGACTTTATAGCCCACAGAGAAGTTATCAGTTGCTCTAGAAGGCAGCGGCCAAGAATGCCAAGACAAGAAGGGTTTTGATCGGAGCCCAACGTCGCCGCTCCGCGTACCAATTCCGAAGCACGACGTAGTTGCTGGCGTACAAGCTCGTCGCGCGGATCGGCTGGCCCTGCAGCGTCAATTTCGGACGCAGCAATGAGCCTTGACACCTGTTCGTTTAGCGATTGAACAAGTTCAGTCAACAAAGGTGACGGGGTGGACATGCGATACGTATGAGAGCGATGTTGCGCACCGTCCGGCGACCGAAAGTAGCGAGGTAGGCAAGGTTAGAGATTGTTGTCGACATAGGCGTCGGTGGCCTTCACGAGATCTTTGACAAAGCGAATCACTTTTTCCAGTTCGTCGCGTTTGATTAAATGCGCGACAGGGGAGCCATTATTTATAGGCTTGGATCGGTGCACGGCATCTCCGCGCTTGCCTATCCAACTATTCAAAGTACTCCTAGCTTTTTCAGGTTCATAGTTGGCCCATGACCATCCTTCTGTGACATCAAGACCCAGGTATTCTTGAAATATGCGTTTTGTCTTATCCGAACTTGGGTTGTGGAATTGCTTAAGATCAGTGTGCAATTTTTTCAGGACAAAATCACCGACGTAACTGCCGGCAACCACGCCGAGTTTCTTGTTCATCTCTTCAAGGAGCCGATCCTCGACGTAGGTTTCCCAAGCAGTTAAGGCCATGACAAGGCCGGCCCGTTTTAGCACTTCAGCATTGGCGGGTGGCGGATTTGTATTGATAGCGTCGAAGTGGGCGAGTAGTTCTTCTGCATCTTTGATGCCGTACTCAAAACTCTGGTATGCGCGGGACATGGGAATCTCTAACGTAAAGTAGACTGCATTATTGCCGCATAAGCCGACTTGGTGCCATCCATTGTCATGTGACAGTTCTTTTGCCAACGACCGCTTTGGATCGATTAGCCCTACGGCCGCTCCTGGCCGATTGTTGCGCCCAGCCGCCCTTTCACTGAAAAACTGCCGACTCATCAAGTCCGACGCGTTCGCCAATCACCGCCGCCCAACTTCGCCAGCCTGACTGCCATTCCGCGCGCTGGCGGGTTCTGGCACCTGGAATCCTACGGATGCAGCCCCGCGAAATGATCTGCTTCAGCGGTGCGAGGCATTGGCGCAAAAACTGCGATAATCGCGTCGATTCGGCACAAACAGCATCAACGGAGAACGACCATGCCTGCCATCCGCGTCTATGGCATCAAGAACTGCGACACCATGAAGAAGGCCATGAACTGGCTTTCGGACAATGGGGTCGCGTATGAATTCATCGACTACAAGAAGGCTGGCGTTGCCGAGGCCAAGCTGCCGGACTGGGCAGCCCGGGCCGGTTGGGAAAAGCTGCTCAACACGCGCGGCTTGATGTGGAAGAAACTGTCCGATGCCGAGCGCGCCGACGTCAACGAGGCGAAGGCGCTGGCGCTGATGGGGCAATATCCTGCGCTGATCAAGCGCCCGGTGCTCGATACCGGCAGCCAGTTGCTGGTCGGTTTCTCGCCCGAAAACTACGCGGAAAAATTGAAATGAGTGGCGGCACCATTCGTCGATTCCTGTTCGAGGGCCTCGACATTCGGGGCGCCATCGTCCGCCTCGACGATGCCTGGCAACAGATGCAGGCCGGCCGCGACTATCAGCCGACCGTTGCCCAGCTGCTCGGCGAAACGGCGGCCGTCACCGCATTGATTGCCGGCCAGCTCAAGCAGCCCGGCCGCCTGACGCTGCAATTGCGCGGCAATGGGCCGATCCAGTTGCTGGTCATGGATTGCAACGAGCAATTGCAGATGCGCGGCATGGCGCGCAGCAATCCGGTGGTATTGCCGGCGCCGGTGCCGGAACTGCTGGGCGCCCATCAGGGCGGCCAATTGATGATGAGCCTGGACCTGCCGACCGCCCGCCAGCCGTACCAAAGTTATGTGCCGATGGTCGGCGACAGCATCGCGGCGATCTTCGAGCATTATCTGGAGCAGTCCGAACAGCAGCCCTCGCGCCTGTTCGCCACCGCGGGGCCTAAGGCCGCCGTCTGCCTGTTCCTGCAGAAGATGCCGGAAGCCGACCACCACGACCAGGATGGGTGGAACCGGATCACGCAACTGGCGACGACCGTCAAGCCGGCCGAACTGCTCGGGCTCGACGCCGAGGAACTGCTCACCCGGCTGTTCCACGAGGACATGGAAACCCGGGGCATCCGCGTCTATGACCCGCTGCCCGTGGTCTATCACTGCCCGGAGGACTGGGACAAGGTGCGTGACACGATCCGCAGCATCGGTCGCGCCGATGCCGAAACCATTGTTGCCGAACACGGCGAGATCGTGATCCGCGACGACATTTGCAACCGCGAATATCGCTTCACGCCCGAGGATGTGGCCGCGCTGTTTGCGGCGACCGAAGGCAAGGCACTGCATTGAACGCGCCCGATGACTCCTTCGTTCTTGGGCGGCGCGTTGCGCTGCTCTACCGCAATGTCCTGATCGGCCAGATCGTCTCCGTCGTCAACGCCACGGCGCTGACCTGGGTAGCGGTGACGCTGGTCGACAACTCGGCAATTTATGTGTGGTGGCTGGCGGCCATCGCCATTGCCGGATTCCGCATCGCCCAGGCGCGTGCCTATCGTGCCGAGGACGAAGCGACACGCCAGGCCAATGCCGAGTCCTGGCGCCTGCGCGCGCTGCGTGGCGCGGGGATTGCCGGCACCATCTGGGCGGCCGGCGGAATGCTGCTGATGCGGCAGGGCAACACTGACCTGCAGCTGTTCACCGCCTTCGTGCTGGCCGGCATGGTCGCTGGCGCCGTGCCGGTGCTGGCGGCGGACCGCACGGTATTCAGGACCTATTCGTGGCCAATCGTCGTCGCCGCGATCATCGGCACGGTGGGCGGCGATACCCTGCACATCGCCTTCACGGTCATGGCCGTCATCTTCCTGCTCGCCGTGACGCGCAGCGCCGATCTCTTCCACAACACACTGCACGATACTTTCCGTCTCGAACACGAGAAGGATGGCCTGGTCGAGAATCTGGATCGCGCCCGCGAAGTGGCCGAACGCTCGAACCGTGCGAAGACCGAATTCCTGGCCAATATCAGCCACGAACTGCGCACGCCGATGAATGGCATCATCGGGATGGCCGATCTGCTGGCGCTCGACAGCATCACCGACGACCAGCGCGTACTGCTCGATCACCTGCGCGAATCGGCGGACAGCCTGCTGCTGCAGCTCAATCACCTGATCGAGCTGTCGGCCCTCGAAGCCGGTCATGTGACGCTCCGGCCGGCGCCATTTGCGGTGCACGACCTGCTCGACGGCCTGATCTCGGCACAGCGCAAGTCAGCGATGACCAAGGGCCTGGCCATCGACATCGCGGCCGACCGCAGCCTGCCCGACATCGTGACAGGCGATCTCGACCGCCTGCGCCAGGTTTTCCAGCACCTCGTCGGCAATGCCATCAAGTTCACCGACCGCGGCAACATCGGGATCGCTGCCCGGCAGGTTGAGCGGACTGAGGATTCGGTCCGCATCGAATTCAGCGTGAAAGACAGCGGCCCCGGCATCAGCGCCGAGGCTTTGCAGGCCATCAATGGCCTGATGGTCCAGGGCGATGGGTCGAGCGCCCGCCGCCATGGCGGCCTTGGTGTCGGCCTGCCGATTTCCCGCAAGCTGATCGAACTGATGGGTGGCGAATTGCAGATCGACAGCGAACTGGGGAAAGGCAGCACTTTCCGTTTCACCCTGCCGTTTGCGCTGCCGGAAGCCGAAAGCGCCATCCCGACGGCCTGACGCCGCTCAGACCACCTTGCCGGGATTCATCAGGCCGTGCGGATCGAGCGCCTGCTTGACCGTGCGCATCAGTACCATTTCGACCGGACTCTTGTAGCGCAGGATTTCCTCGCGCTTGAGCTGGCCGATGCCATGCTCGGCCGAAATCGAACCATTCAGGGCGTGCACAGTGTCATGGACGAGGCGATTGACCGCCGGCTGGGCGGCAATGAAAGTGGCGTTGTCCTGGGCATCGGCCTGCGACAGGTTGTAATGCAGGTTGCCGTCGCCGACATGGCCGAAGGCGACGACGCGGATGCCGGGAAAGGCTGCTTCCAGCGCCGAATCGGCAGCGGCCAGGAAATCCGGGATTCGGGAAACCGGCACAGAAACGTCGTGCTTGATGCTGATGCCCTCGATCTTCTGCGCCTCGGAAATATTCTCGCGCAGCGCCCACAGCTTCTTGGCCTGGGCTTCGGATTGCGCCACGACGCCATCGCTGACTTCGCCAGCTTCCAGCCGGTCGGCCAGCCAGGCTTCGACGGCGGCCGGGTCGGCCTCCGAGAACTCGGCCAGCACGTACCACGGCGACATTGCGGTCGGCCGCGTGGCATCCGGGATGTTTTTCAGGACCAGCCCGAGCGCCGTTTCCGAGACCATCTCGAAGGCCGTCAGCTGGGCGTCGAATTTCGATTTTGCCCGATTTAAAAGGCCGACCGTAGCATTTGGCGAATCGACGTTCAGCCAGCAGGTGACCTGCGTTTTCGGCAGCGGAAAGAGCTTCAGCACAGCGCCAGTGATGATGCCCAGCGTGCCCTCGGCGCCGATGAACAGCTGCTTCAGGTCGTAGCCGGTGTTGTCCTTGCGCAGGCCGCGCAAGCCGTCCCAGATCTCGCCGTTGGGCAGGACAACCTCCAGGCCCAGCGTCAGTTCGCGGGTGTTGCCGTAGCGCAGCACCTGGACGCCGCCAGCGTTGGTGGAGAGGTTGCCGCCGATCTGGCAGGTCCCTTCCGAGGCCAGCGCCAGCGGGAATAGCCGGTCGGCGGCGCGCGCCGCTTCCTGCACGGCGGCCAGCGTGCAGCCGGCTTCGACAGAAATGGTGTTGTTTTGGGCATCGACCGAGACAACGCGGTTCAGGCGGCTGAGCGAAATGACCACCGCCCTGCCCTCGCCATCCGGCGTCGCCGCGCCGCACAGGCTGGTGTTGCCGCCCTGCGGCACGATGGGCACGCCAGCCTCGGCGCAAGCCCTGACCACCGCCGCCACCTCGGCAGTGTTGCCGGGGCGGACGACGCATTGCGCCGCCCCGCGGTAACGGCCGCGCCAGTCGGTGACGAAGGGCGCGATGTCGGCCGGGTCGGTCAGCACGTGGGCTGCGCCGACCAGGCCTGTCAGTTGCCCAGCCAGCGGCGTCACGTCAGCGGTCCGACAATCTGCCTGAATTCGTCCGCAAAATCCGGACTGGCCGGATCGATGGCTAGGCGTTCCCGGCACAGGCCGACGAACGCCCCGCTCGCCACAAGCAAGCCGGGCATCAGGTCGTGCAGCGTATTGAAATGTTCGGCGATGCCGACGTAGTCGGTTTCGTAATCGTGGGCCGCCAGGTTGCGAGCCGTGCGCAGCAGTTGCCAATCGGCCAGCGAAGCGATGACGCCCTGCTTCTCGTAATAGGCGAGAACCTGCAGGAAACTTTCGGCCGACTCGCCAAGCAGCAAATGGGCATGCCGCATCGCAGCCGCCAGCGTGTCCTGCAACTTGGCGAAACGCTCATTGAACGCCGCCAGGCCACCGAACAACTCCTGGTCTTTCTTCTGCCGCGCCAGCGCAGCGCCATCCAGCGGCCATGGTAATTTGCCGGCCGCCGCATCGAGAAAATAGACGCAGCGCTGCACGGCCTCGATCAACTGGGCCAGATGCCGCTTCTCGGCGGAAAGAATATCGGCGGTGCTCACAGCGCTTGCGCCCTGGCCAGCGCGATGGCCTGGAAGGGCGTCGGTTCCTTACCCGTTTCATAGGCCACAACATCGACCGGCAAGCCGATGGCGGCCTCCAGCGCCGACTTGACTCGGGCCCGCGTCAGCAGGTCGAGACGGCGGGTGGCAGTCAGCAGCAAGTCAACATCGCCGCCCCGGGCTGCGTCGTCGAGCCGCGAACCGAACACGTGAGCGCGGACATCCGCCCCGGCAGTAGCCAGGACGGTTTCGCGGATAGTGTTCAGTTGTTGTTCGGCGAGGCGCATGGGCCTACTTTAAACCACTTGGGCGTAGAGGTCATGGTGGTCGGCGTCGATGACCTTGACCATCAGGATATCGCCCGGCTCGGCATCGAAGTGGCCGTCGAGATAGACCAGGCCGTCGATTTCCGGCGCATCGGCCTTGGAACGGGCGATGGTGCCTTCCTCGTCGACTTCATCGACCAGCACCTGGATGACGGTGTCGATCTTGGCCGCCAGCTTGTCGGCGGAAATGTCTTCCTGGACCTGCATCAGCCAGCGACGGCGGTCTTCGCGGACGTCCTCGGGCAGCAGTTCGCCCAGTTCGTTGGCCTTGGCGCCTTCGACCGGCGAGTAGGCGAAAGCGCCGACGCGGTCGAGCTTGGCGTCTTCCAGGAACTGGATCAGCTGGTCGAAATCTTCTTCCGTCTCGCCGGGGAAGCCGGTGATGAAGGTCGAGCGGATGACGATTTCCGGGCAGATCTCGCGCCATTTGGCGATGCGTTCCAGCGTGTTCTCGGCCGAAGCCGGGCGCTTCATCGCCTTGAGGATTTTCGGGCTGGCGTGCTGGAAAGGCACGTCGAGGTAAGGCAGGATCTTGCCTTCGGCCATCAGCGGGATGACGTCATCGACCGACGGGTAGGGGTAAACGTAATGCAAGCGGACCCAGATGCCGAAGCTGGCCAGCGCCTCGCACAATTCCTTCAGGCGCGACTTGACCGGCTTGCCGCCCCAGAAAGCGGTGCGGTACTTGAGGTCGACGCCGTAGGCGCTCGTGTCCTGCGAAATGACCAGGATTTCCTTGACGCCGGCCCGGGCCAGGTTTTCGGCTTCGGCCAGGATGTCGCCGACCGGGCGCGAAACCAGCGGGCCACGCAGCGACGGAATGATGCAGAAGGTGCAGCTGTGGTTGCAGCCTTCGGAAATCTTCAGGTAGGCGAAGTGGTCCGGCGTCAGGCGGACGCCCTGCGGCGGCACCAGGTCGCTGTAAGGATCGTGCGGCTTGGGCAGGTGGGTGTGCACATAGCCCATGACCTCGTCGGCGGCGTGCGGGCCGGTGACGGCGAGCACGGCCGGGTGCGTCGTCTGGACGATGTCGCCCTTGGCGCCGAGGCAGCCGGTGACGATGACCTTGCCGTTCTCGTTCAGCGCCTCGCCGATGGCGTCGAGCGACTCCTCGACGGCAGCGTCGATGAAGCCGCAGGTGTTGACGATCACCAGATCGGAATTGTCGTAGCTCGGCGAAATCTCGTAGCCTTCGGCGCGCAGCTTGGTCAGGATGCGCTCGGCGTCGGAGGAGGCCTTGGGGCAGCCCAGGGAAACAAAGCCGACGGTCGGCACTTTTTGCGAAATTGTCATGCGGGGGGAACCTTATCCGGGCTGGCCGGCGAACAAAGGGCGTATTTTACGGGGGAATCAGCTCGGCAGGCGGGCAAGTGCCTGTTTCAGCGCTGCAAAACAATCGGGATCGATGGCTGTGCCGACGTTCTCGGCCATCATCTCCAGCGTTTTCGGGATCGGCACGGCGCCGCGATACGGCCGTTCGGCGGTGATCGCGTCGAAGATGTCGGCGGTCGTGATGATCCGCGTTTCGAGGCAGATGTCCTCGGCCATCAGGCCACGCGGGTAGCCCTTGCCATCCAGCCGCTCGTGGTGCGCGGCCGCGACGCGGGCCAATTCCGAGAAGGCATCGATCCGCGACAGGATGGCCTCGGTGTAGGCGGCATGCGCCTGCACGGCCGCCCACTCGTCGGCGTCAAGCTTGCCCGGCTTGTCGAGCACGCTGTTGCTGACGCCGAGTTTGCCGACATCGTGCAGCAGCGCGCCCCGTTTCAGCCAGCGCCGGCGTTCTGCCGACAGGCCGAGCGCCTCGGCAATCAGATCGGTATAGAGGGCGACGCGGGCGCTGTGGCCGCTGGTGTAGGGGCTTTTCGAGTCGACCACCTGGCCGAAGGCGGCGGCGATGTCGTCGAGATAGTCGTCGTCGAGCGCCACGACATGCGAGGCCGGTTCCAGTGCCAGCACGGCCGTCATCACCTCGGGCGACGCCAGCATCGTCCAGAAGCTGTCCTCATTGGCCACCGTTTCAAAGACTTCGACCAGCGCCGGATCGAACCAGCGCCCGGCGCGCAGACGGATTTCGTCGAGCGCCGCCGACGGCCCGCCGGCCGTATGGAAGACGTCGATGACCTGGGCCAGCAGCGCGATCCGCGAAGCGAGCGGGATTGCATCGCCGGCCAGCCCCACCGGCTTGCCTTCGCCGTTGAAATGCTCGTCCAGACTGTAGATGCCAGCCGAGACGCTTTCCGGAAAGCGCAGCAGGCGGGCGATTTCGGCACCGCGCTGGCAACGCGTGGCAATCAGTTCGGTGGCGAGCTGCTCGCCATCACGCATGATCGTCATCACGCTACGGAAACGCTCGGCCAGCCCGGCCTTCAGGCCAGTGTGGCTGAGCACGAACTGGAGCACCTTGGGCAGGCTGTCGCCGACCGTCTTGAAGTCACGCTTGAAGCTCAGGTCGTCGGTCAGATACAGCTCGCAGATGCGCGCCGCGTTGCTGCTGCAGCCAAGATCCTTGAGCAGCAGCGTGTAGTAGAGATTCCAAAGATCGTCGTCGTTAAGCCCCAGGCGCCGGCCGATGTGCATGCCGATCCAGCAGCAGCGCACGCAATGGCCTTCCGGCTGGCCCTCGGTGATGTCGAGCGCGTGACTGAGGGCCGAGATCAGTTCGGAAAGCCGGAGGTCGGCGGTCATCGACAAGGATGGGGCTGGTGAATTCATCGGCTTCTATGATTCACCAAAATCGGCAAGGTTCCAATTGAAAAAACCGCCTGGCGGCGGCTTTTTCAATTTTGGGCATTTTTTGGGCCCGACCGTAGCATTTGCAGAAAAATGCCCGGTGCAGCCAACTTTACTGAGCCGGCGCCACCATCGGCGGCGGTGCCGGCACTTCGGCGACAACCGGCGCCACGGTCTTCTTGTGGCCGGTATCCGGGTGCCAGCCGAGGACAGCTAGCATGACGAAGAAGCCGACGACGTAGGCCAGCGCGACGTGCCAGCCGTGCTTGAGCCACAGGCCGGCCGATTTGGCTTCCGGATACATGTTGGACAGTGCGACGCCGGCCGACGAACCGAACCACAGCATCGAGCCGCCGAAGCCGACGGCGTAGGCCAGGAAGCCCCAGTCGAAGCCACCCTGGCGCAAGGCCAGCGCGGTCAGCGGGATGTTGTCGAAGACGGCCGAGACAAAGCCCAGCGTATAGGCCGACTGCCACGAGGCCGGCGGCAGCTCCTCAACCGGCATCATCGAGGCGCAGAGCACCAGCGAGAGCAGGAAGATCGAGCCCTTGACGGTTTCCGGCAGCAGTTCCCAGTCGTGGCGACGGACCGGGATGGTCAGGATGATCGCCACCCAGACGGCAACGCCGATGAACGGGAAGAGCGAGGCCATTTCCGGTGCCTTGACGTTGATCGCGACGTTGGTGGCGACGGCGAAGACCAGCATGGTGGCGACGATGAAGATGCGACCCCAGTCAATGTGGGTATGGGCGTGCGCATGCTTGATGATCGGCGAGTAGGCGTGCTGCTGCTTGGCGCCGAAGTAGCCGATGATCAGCAGCGCGACGGCGGCGGCGACGTAGGCGTCGAAAACGACAACCGGGCTGATGCCGTCGATCCACATCATGGTTGTCGTCGTGTCGCCGACCACCGAGCCGGAACCGCCGGCGTTCGAGGCGGCGACGATGGCGGCCAGGTAGCCGATATGCACCTTGCCCTTGAACAGTTGGTGGGCCATGGCGCCGCCGATCAGCGCGGCGGCGATGTTGTCGAGGAAGCTGGAGATCACGAAGACCATGACCAGCATCACGAAGCCGCCCTTCCAGTCCTCCGGCAGATATTTCGGCAGAATCACCGGCACGTGGCTCTTCTCGAAATGACGGGCGAGCAGCGCAAAGCCGGTCAGCAGGCAGAACAGGTTGGCGATGGTCACCCACTCATGGCCGAGGTGACCGACCAGGCCGGCGACGCCGACGCCGGTCTTGAAGCCGGTGAACAGTATCTTGTAGAGGCTGATCGTGAACAGCCCGGTCAGCGCGACATACAGCGTGTAGTGGTGGAACAGCGCAACGCCGAGCAGGGTCAGCGCGAAGAGGATGAAGTCGACCGGTATGCCGCCGATGGTCGGCAGGTTGCCGGCCGCGAAGGCGGACGCCGGCAGCAGCAAAAGTGCGGGCAGGAAGCGATGCATGGCTGTTCTCATGGATGATGGAATTCTGGTTATTTATCGATGCTGCTGGTGCGGCCAACCGGGCAAACGACGGCATTGTCGACTGCCCCGCTCGGCTTTTCAAGTTCGGACAATCCCGTAGTCGCTCAGTCGTCCTCGGCCACATCCTTGCGCGGCACGGTCTCCGGATCGGCGATGATGCCACGGTAGATTTCGACGCGGTCGCCCGGCTTCAAGGCGGCATCGAGCTTGACCAGCTTGCCGAAGACGCCGACTTTCTGGGCTGTCAGGTCGATGTGCGGAAACTGCTTGAGGATGCCCGAGCGTTCGATGCCGTCGGCGACGGTCGAGGTGTCGGGCACTTCGATATTCAGCCAGATTTGCTGGCCCGGTTCGGAATAGGCAACGCCGATCTGCATGTTTTTCTCCCTTACGCCGCCAGCGGGGCGCCCTCGCCCGTCGCGGCGGCCTTTTCGGCCAGACGATTTTCCATGACCCGCTTGCCGGCCAGCAAAAAGCCGAGAATCGCAAAACCGCCCGGCGGCAGGATCATCAGCAAGGCGCCGCCGTAACCCGGCAGCTTCATTTCGAGAAAGGCGAAGGCCGGCCCGAGCAGGTTGGAGGCCTGGGCGAACAGCGTTCCGGAACCGAGAAACTCACGGATCAGACCGATGAAGGTCAGCGCCCCGGTAAACCCCAGACCCATGGCCAGCCCATCGACCGCCGAGGCGACGACGCCATTCTTGACGGCGAAGGCCTCGGCCCGGCCGAGAATGGCGCAATTGACCACGATCAGCGCGATGAACAGGCCGAGTACCTTGTACAGATCGTGCATCCAGGCATTCATCGCCATGTCGACGACGGTGACCAGCGTCGCGATCAGCACCACGAAGACCGGGATGCGCACCTGCGAGCTGACCGTGTGGCGGATCATCGAGACGAGGATATTGGAGACAACCAGCACCGCCGTCGTCGCCAGCCCCATGCCCAGCCCGTTGGTGCCGCTGGTCGTCACCGCCATGGTCGGGCACATGGCGAGCAGCTGCGCGAAGACGACGTTGTTCTCCCACAGCCCTTCTTTCATGATGCTGCCGTAGTTATCGCTCATGATTGGCCTCCGAGAATTTCCTTGCGATGTTCGGTGTAGAAGTCCATGCCGCCCTTGACCGCCTTGACCACGGCGCGCGGCGTGATGGTCGCCCCGGCGAACTGGTCGAAGATGCCGCCATCTTTCTTGACCGCCCATTTATCCGGTGTCGGATCGACCAGCGACTTGCCGTCGAAACTCTTGACCCACGGATCTTTCTTGACCTCGATCTTGTCGCCCAGGCCCGGCGTCTCGCTGTGCTTGAGGACGCGCACGCCGAGCGTCTTGCCGTCACTGTCCACCGCCATCAGCACCTGGATGTCGCCGGCGTAGCCGCGCTGGGCGACCTTGAACAAGGCCGCCTTGACCACGCCTTCCTTGCGGGCGCGGTAGATGGTCACTGCTTTGCCGTCTTTTGCGAGCTCGACCGTATCCTTCAGAAAATCGTTGTCGGCCATGCCCTGCGGCAGCACTTCGGCCAGCGAATCGCGCAGGTCCTTGGCCTCGGCAGCAGCGATTGCCTCGCCGGTGGCGTTCGATGCCCAGGCCAGCGCACCGCTGGCGAGCAAGGCGAAGACGCCGAGCAGGAGGGGCTGGTAGGCGATCTTCTCGCGGAAGGATTCGAAATTCATCTCAGGCTCCCTTGCTTTCCGGAATATCTAGCGGCTTGCCCTTGCGGTCGCGGCCGAGGATGCGCGGCTTGGCGAAGCGGTCGATGACCGGGGTCAGCGCATTCATCAGCAGCACGGCGAAAGCCATCCCTTCCGGGTAGCCGCCCCAGGTGCGGATCACCCAGGTCATCAAACCGATGCCGAGGCCGAAGACGATCTGCCCGGCCGCCGTATTCGGCGAGGTCACGTAGTCGGTGGCGATGAAAAAGGCGCCGAGCATCGCCGCCCCGGACAGCAGGTGGGCCGAGACACTCAGGTAATGGGCCGGATCGACGGCATGGCCGATGGCGGCGGGCAGCGCCAGCCCGGCCAGCACCGCAACCGGGGTGTGCCAGGTGATGACGCCGGTGGCCAGCAGGTAGAGGCCGCCACCGAGGATCAGCAGCGACGCCGATTCGCCGAAGCTGCCGGCGCGGGCGCCGACCCACGACAGCACCGGGGCTTGCTCTCCAGCCAGCGAGTGGAAGAGATCGATGCCGCGCGACAGCTCGGTCTTCGAAAAACCGAGCAGCGAGGCGCTGGCCATTGCGTCCGGCTGCGGCAGGCTGGTCAGGAAGATGCGCAGACCGTCGATGAAATCCGGCGCCGCCAGCGTCGTCAGTGGCAGCGGATGCACCCACTGGGTCAGCGGTACCGGGAAGGACACCAGCAGCGCGACGCGGGCGACCATGGCCGGGTTGAAGACGTTCTGACCCACCCCGCCGAAGACCTGCTTGCCGATCACGATGGCGATGAAGCCGCCGACCACCGCCACCCACCACGGCGCCCAGGGCGGCAGGGTCATCGCCAGCAGCCAGCCGGTGAGCAGCGCCGAGCCATCGAACAAGGTGGCCTTGATGCGGGTGACACCCATCATCTTCAGCGACAAGGCTTCGAAACCGAGGCAGGAGAGGATGGTCAGCAGCCACAGGAAGAAGGCAGGCCAGCCGAACAGCCAGAAGCCGTAGAGGGTGGCCGGGACCAGTGCCATCTGGACGCGGAACATCGTGCGCGTGACGGAGTTGCCGCCGTGGGCGTGCGGCGACGCGATGGGCTGGGCGGTAAGAGCGCCGGTGTTCATGCGATTTCTCCTGTTTTATTGAGTGCGTCAATGGCAGCAGCCTGCTGGGCGGCGCGTTCGGCCTTCCGCCGTGCCGCCGCCTCGGCTTTCTCCCGGCTTTCCCTGTCGAGGCGTTCCTGCCGTGCGTTGGCCAGCTTCCGGGTCGATTCGGAGCGCAACTGATTGCGCTGGCGGGCCGACAGGTCGCCCTTGGCGTGATAGAAATACTGAACCAGCGGAATATGTGACGGGCAAACGTAGGCGCAGCAGCCACAGGCGATGCAGTCAGCCAGCCCGAGATCGACTGCCCCGTCGAGATCGTCGTTGCGGATATGCGCGCTCATTTCCAGCGGCAGGAGGCCCATCGGACAGGCCTTGATGCAGGAACCGCAGCGGATGCAGGCCTCCGGCTCGAATGCGGCCGCTTCGCGGGCATCGAGCAGCAGCACGCCGCTGGTGCCCTTGACGACCGGAACCCGGGTCTGCGGCAGAATGCTACCCATCATCGGCCCGCCCATGACCAGCTTGGCCACCTCGCCCTGGACGCCGCCGGTGAAGGCGATCAGGTCGCTGACCAGGGTACCGAGCGGCACTTCGTAGTTGCCGGGCATCGTCACCCCATTGCCGTTGAGTGTGATCAGCCGGCTGATCAGCGGCCGGCCAAGGCAGATGGCTTCATGCACTGCATAGGCCGTACCGACGTTATGGACGATCACCCCGACGTCGGCCGCACGGGCGTCCGACGGCACCTCGCGGCCGGTCAGCTCGACGATCAACTGGCGGTCCGAACCCATGGGATAACGCGCCGGGACGACCACCACGACAACCTCGCCATAATCTGCCGCGGCTTCGCGCATCGCGGCAACGGCTTCCGGCTTGTTGTCCTCGATACCGACCTTGGCGACCTGAGCCCCCGTGGCGATGAGCATCAGGCGGATACCGGAAACGATCTGTACCGCACGGTCACGCATCAGCCGGTCGTCGCACGAAAGGTAAGGCTCACATTCACTGCCGTTGATGATCAGCGTGTCGATGCGCGAGCGGCGCCCAAGGTTGAGCTTGACCGACGAAGGAAAAGTTGCCCCACCCAGGCCGACGACCCCGGCCGCGGCGACCCGTGCGGCGATATCGTCCGGCGCCAGTGCGTAAGGATTGGTCGGCCGCTCAACATCGACCCAGCGCTCCTCGCCGTCCGGATCGAGCGTGATGGCCATGGCCGGGAGCCCCGAAGCGTGAGGTGCGGTAATTTCGCTGATGGCCGTAATCCTCCCGGAGGTCGGCGCGTGCAGCGGGGCTGAAATGTTGCCTTGGGCAGCGGCGATCAACTCGCCTTTCAAGACTTTCTGACCGACCAAAACGACCGGCCGCGCCGGGGCGCCGACATGCTGCGACAGCATCAGGTGCAGGCGTGGCGCGAGCGGCAGTCGGCGCACCGGCTGCTCGGAGGCCGGTCGCTTGTGATCGGCTGGATGGATGCCCCAGTGATTGCCAAGGAAGGTTTTGAACAGGTTCATGAACCCCATCGCCGGCTCCCTAGCTCACCGATTCGGTTTGCGCTGCCGCTTTCGCCGCCGCCGCAGCTTCCCGCTCGGCCTTGCGCTTGGCGTTCGCTTCGGCCTTCTCGCGGGCTTCGCGGTCGAGGCGCTCCTGGCGCTGCTGGGCCAGTTTCTTGGTCGCCTCGCCGCGCAGCTTGGCGCGGTCCTGCGAAGCCAACTCACCCTTGGCATGGACGAAGTACTGGACCAGCGGAATCTTCGACGGGCAGACGTAGGCGCAGCAACCGCAGGCGATGCAGTCCTTGAGGCCGAGGTCGATCGCTTCGCCGTAGGCCTCGTTGCGGATGCGCGAACTCATTTCCAGCGGCAGCAGCCCCATCGGGCAGGCCTTGACGCAGGAGCCGCAGCGGATGCACGGGTTCGGCTCCTGCTCGGCGACCTCGGCCGCGTCGAAAGCCAGGATGCCGCTGGTGCCCTTGACCACCGGCACGCGCCAGTGCGGGATCTGCATGCCCATCATCGGGCCGCCCATGACGCGGCGTGCAAGGCCCAGGCCATCGCCCTTGAGGCCGCCGGCGAAGGCGATGACCTCTTCGGCCAGCGTGCCGACGCGCACCTCGATGTTGCCCGGCGATGCCATGCAGTGGCCGTTGACGGTGACCAGGCGCGAAATCAGCGGCCTGCCTTCGCGCACGGCGGCGCGCACGGCGAGCGCCGTACCGACGTTATGGACGATGACGCCGATGTCGGCCGGGCGGCCATCGGCCGGCACCTCGATACCAGTCAGCACCTGAATCAGCTGCTTTTCCGAACCCATCGGGTAGCGAGCCGGCACCGGGCGGATCTGCACTGCGTCGAATTCGGCGGCGGCTGCCTGCATGGTGGCGATGGCTTCGGGCTTGTTGTCCTCAATGCCAACCAGTGCGACCTGCGCCCCGGTGGCGTGCAGCATGATGCGGATGCCGTCGACGATGCCGGCGGCGGCGTCACGCATCAGCCGGTCGTCGCAGGACAGGTAGGGCTCGCACTCGCCGCCGTTGATGACCAGCGTCGTCACCTTGGCCTTCGAGGCGCCGATCAGTTTGACGGCCGACGGGAAGGCGGCACCGCCCAGACCGACCACCCCGGCCGCGGCCACCCGCTTGCCGATCTCGGCCGGATCGAGGGCGAAGGGGTCGGCGCAGCCATGAAGTTCGCACCATTCGTCGGCGCCGTCGGCCTCCAGAATGATCGCCGGCAGCGTCAGCCCCGACGGGTGCGGCGCAGTGATTTCGGTAACGGCGGCGATGGTGCCCGAAGTCGGTGCATGAATCGGCGCCGAGACCATGCCCTGCGCCTCGGCGATCAGCTCGCCCTTCTTGACCTGCTGGCCGACCAGTACGACCGGCCGGGCCGGGCCACCGAGGTGCTGCTGCAGCGGCAGGTAGAGCCTTGCCGGGACCGGCATGACGCGCACCGCCTGGTCGGCGGCCGGTCGCTTGTGGTCGTCCGGATGCACGCCCCAGTCATCGCCCAGGACATGCTTTATGAGGTTCATGAATCCCATGTTTTTCTTACGCAGCGAAGGGTTTTGGCATCACCCAGTGTTGCAGGGTGACCGGCACCGGCTTCATGACCAGCGCCTCGGTCGGGCATTTCTCGACGCAGCTCGAACAGCCGGTGCAGGCCTCGCGGAAGACGTTATGCACCTGCTTGGCGGCGCCGATGATGGCGTCGGTCGGGCAGACCTTGCTGCAGCGGCAGCAGCCGATGCACAGTTCCTCGGCGACGACGGCGATCTTCGGGCCGTCGTCGGACATCGCCGAGAGATCGACGGTCAGCCCGAGCTTGGCGGCGATGGCAGCAGCCAGCGACTTGCCACCCGGCGGGCAGCAGGTGGGCGCCGCGCTGCCGTCGGCAATCGCCGTCGCCGCACCCGAGCAGCCCGGGAAGCCGCACTGGCCGCAGTTGGAGCCGGGCATCATGGCGATCAGTTCGTCGACCAGCGGGTTGCCCTCGACCTGCAGGAACTTGTTGGCAACGCCGAGGATGATGCCGAGCGCGGCACCGAGGACAGTCAGGCTGAGGATGGCGGCGATCATTTCATTCCTCCGAGGAAGCGTTTGAAAAATGAAGCGCAGCGGCCCGGCCAAGGCCTGCCGACGCAGACAGTACGAGTAGTACGGCAAGGAGGCAGAACGCAGGCAGGGTCATTTTGCAAACGCTTCCTAGACGTTGAGGCCCGAGAAGCCCATGAAGGCCAGGGCGAGCAGGCTGATGGTGACAAACGATATCGGTGCGCCGGCGAAGGCGCCCGGCACGCTGGCCAGCGCGATGCGTTCGCGCAGACCGGCGAAAATCAGCAGCACGATGGTGAAGCCGAGCGCCGAACCGAAGCCGTAGAGCAGGCTCTTGAACAGGCTGAACTTCTGCTCGACGTTGAGCAGCGCGACGCCGAGCACAGCACAGTTGGTGGTGATCAGCGGCAGGTAGATGCCGAGCGACTGGTAGAGGCCGGGACTGGATTTCTTGATGAACATCTCGGTGAATTGCACCACCGCCGCGATGACCAGAATGAAGGTCAGGATGCGCAGGTAGCCGAGGCCGAGGGGCTGCAGCAGCCAGTTGTCGAGCATCCACGAAGCGCCCGCGGCCAGGGTGATGACGAAGGTCGTCGCCAGGCCCATGCCGAAGGCGCTATCGACGCTCTTCGAGACGCCCATGACCGGGCAGAGGCCGAGGAACTTGATCAGCACCACGTTGTTGACCAGGGCGGTCGATAGGAGAAGCAGCAGGAATTCGCTCATGGCAGTCGGGCTCGGGTTGTTTCGTCGCCTTCACTGCATAAGGCGTGCCAATAGACTGACTCGCACTGCGAAGCCCGTCCCGATGCGGAATGCTACGGTCGCGCCCAAAAATGGTGCAATTTCGCGAAAAACAAATGTCGCAAACGCTACAGGAATTTCGTCGCATTTGCGCCGAAGCACCACCAGCCGGACCTTGCCGTTTCGTGAAACTGCGTGCGGCACGGATTCTGCTAAGAATGCCCCGACATGTCTTTCAGGAGTCTTCACATGACGGCGGTACAGCGCACCAAGACCATTGCCGATCCACAGGCCGGAATCACCCTGCCGCCGGAAGCCTACCGTCAGGCCGTTGACCAGGCTGACCTCGCCATTTCGATTACCGACGCCAAGGCCAACATCCTGTTCGCCAACGAGGCGTTCTCGCGAGTGACCGGGTACGACAAGACGGAAATCGTCGGCAAGAACGAATCGGCGCTGTCCAACCACACCACGCCACCCGAGCTGTACCAATCGATGTGGTCTGATCTGTCAGCGCAGAAGCCGTGGTCGGGCAAACTGCTCAATCGGCGCAAGGACGGCGATCTATATCTAGCCGAACTGACCATTTCGCCGGTCGTCGATGCGACGGGCAAGACCACACATTTTCTCGGCATGCACCGCGACATCACCGAATTGCATCGCCTCGAACGCGTCGTCGCCAACCAGAAGCACCTGATCGAATCGGTCGTCGATGCAGCACCGATGGCGCTCGCCCTGCTCGACCCCACCGGCCGCGTCATCCTAGACAACCAGGAATACAAGAAGCTGGTCACCGACCTGCGCGTCAAGGAGCCGGCCCACGCCCTGCTCGACGGCTTGACGCCAACCTGGCGCGAAACCCTGGCCGACGATCCGCGGCAACTGGTCATGCACAACCGTGAGGCGCGGATCGACCGCGCCGCCGGCCGCGCCCGCTGGCTGTCGGTCACCTCCTCGGTGATCGGCATGCACAGCGATTGCGCCGACAGCTATTTCTGCGCCGCCGGCCAGCCCGGCCTGCTGCTGGTCATCGCCGACGTCACCAACCTGCGCGACGAGCAGGAACGCGCCCGCGCCTCGGCACTGCAGGCGGTGCTGGCCGAAGAGGAACGCACGGCGGCGATCCGCGAAGGCCTGTCGGCCGCCATCTTCCGACTCGAAGAGCCGATGAACGTGATGACCTCGGCCATCTCGGTGCTCCAGCGCCGCGACCCGGCGACCGCGACGATGCTGCAGATGGCGCTGAACAGCAGCCGCGAGCACATCGAAACCTTGCGCCAGGTGATCCCGCAAAGCCCGCAGGAGATCGTCGTCAGCGTGAACATCAACGAAATCCTGCGCGATGTGCTGGAAGTCAGCACCCCCCGCCTGCTCGGCGCCGGCATCATCGTTGATTGGCAGCCGGCAACCACCCTGCCGCCCATCCTCGGCCGACCGCTGCAACTGCGCATGCTGTTCAAGGCGCTGGTCGACAACGCCATCGAAGCAATGAACATCAAGGGCTGGAAACGCCGCGAACTGTCGCTGACCAGTGCGCTGAACGGCGACTGCATCGTCATCTCGGTCCTCGACAGCGGCCCCGGCATTCCGCACGACTGGCGGCACAAGGCTTTTGAGCCCTTCTTCACGGCCAAGGGCGGCAGCGGCAAGCACATCGGCACCGGGCTTTCGCGTGCGCAACAGGTGGTCGCCGACCACGGCGGCATCATCGACCTCGACGAGAGTCCGAGCGGCGGCTGCGCCGCGATCGTCGAATTCCGCGTAGACGGCGACCCGATCTGAGAACAATAACGAGAACAGCATGCACGATCACATCATAAAGACCTTCGACGAGTGCCCCCCGACCGGCGGTTTCTGCCGCACGCACGAGTTGAACATCCAGCTGCTGGCGGCGCTCTATGCCGTCAGCCGGGTGCTTAGCCGGACGCTGGATTTCAACGAAACGCTGCGTGACGTCCTGCGCGTCCTGCACGACGAAGCCGGCCTGACCCGCGGCCTGATCAGCGTCGTCGACCCGGAAAGCGGCAAACTCAACATCCACAGCATCTACAGCCCGGAAGGCCTGATCGTCGACGAGAACCAGTACGGCCCGGGCGAAGGCATCATCGGCCTGGTCCTCGAAAAACCCCGCACCATCAAGCTCGCCCGCGTCGCCGACGAGCCGCGCTTCCTGAACCGCCAGCAGGTCTATCAGCCGGAACTGCCCTTCATCGCCGTTCCGATCAAGGTCGGCGGCGACCTCAAGGGCGTCCTCGCCGTCCAGCCCGAGGCACCGGAAGACGGCCTGCTCGAGGAACGCGCCCAGTTCGTCGAGATGGTCGCCAACCTCATCGGCCAGAGCCTGCGCCTGGCCATGGACGTCGCCCAGGAGAAGTCGTCGCTGGTCGAAGAACGCGACCTGTTGCGCCGCACCGTTCGTCACCAGTTCGGCTTCGACAGCATGGTCGGCCGCTCGGCGGTCATGCGCCGGGTCTTCGATCAGGCACGAATGGTCGCCAAGTGGAACACCACCGTGCTGATCCGCGGCGAGACCGGCACCGGCAAGGAATTGATCGCCAATGCCATTCACTACAACTCGCCGCGCGCCCGCAACATGCTGGTCAAGCTCAACTGCGCCGCGCTGCCGGAAAACCTGCTCGAATCGGAACTCTTCGGCCATGAACGGGGCGCCTTCACCGGCGCCGTCGAGTCGCGCAAGGGGCGCTTCGAGCAAGCCCACGGCGGCACGCTGTTCCTCGACGAAATCGGCGAAGTCTCGCCGGCCTTCCAGGCCAAGATGCTCCGCATTCTGCAGGAAGGCGAATTCGAGCGGGTCGGCGGCAGCAAGACGATCAAGGTCGATGTCCGGATCATCGCCGCGACCCACCGCGATCTGGAAACCGCCGTCGAAATGGGCGACTTCCGTGAAGACCTTTTCTACCGCCTCAACGTCATGCCCCTCTTCCTGCCGCCGCTGCGCGAACGGATCGAAGACATCCCGGAAATCGCCCGCCACCTGCTCGGCAAGATCGGCAACGACCAGAAGCGCAAGCTGAAGCTGACCGACATGGCCAACCGCCGGCTGGCCAACCACGACTGGCCGGGCAACGTCCGCGAACTGGAAAACTGCCTGGAACGCGCTGCTGTGCTCTCCGAGGATGGCAACATCGACGTCGACCTGATCCGCTTCCCGAGCGCCCGCGAACGCAGCAGCCCACGGCCGCTGCGCACGGCAAATGCTACGGTCACCCCGGAATTTTCGGCAAATTCCGAAATCGACATCGATGACCCGAATCTCTCGGAAAAGGAACGCGTCATCGCTGCGCTGGAGCAGGCCGGCTGGGTCCAGGCCAAGGCCGCCCGCATCCTCGGGATGACGCCGCGCCAGATCGCCTACCGCATCCAGACGCTGAACATCGAGGTCAAGCAGTTCTAGGGCTACAGTAACTGGTGGGACAACGTTTGGCGGGTCGGGATGGGCACCAAGGCGCTAGTGGCGCCTTGCACGACATCTCAGCCTGCCCCTTGCGCTGCCCGCCGCTTGCTGTGAACACGCCCTAACCGCCCGGCGGGCGATACGGGGCGGCCATTGGCCCGACTGCTTGACGCACGTCAATGCGCAAATGCCTATTTCATCAAATACTGATATTTGATACCGGGCGCCTGATTCGATCCTGCCATTGTCCGCGTCTGTAAGGATTTGTGAGGATTTTGCGTTCAGGCCGATGCCCCCTAGTATTCGAATGAGATAATTTTGGTGTCATGGCTTTGTCGATTCGCTTGTTGCTCGCTCTTGTATTGTCGTGCCTCTGGTGCGCTTCGCCATGGGCGGATCAATCTGTATTCCCGCGCACCCTGCAGGGCATCGAGCAAAAGCGCGACCTCGATGGCGAAATTGACCTTCTGCGCGACCCGGAGGGGCGCCTGAGCATCGAAGAAGTCGCCGCTCCCGCCAGCCAGTCCCGCTTTAAACCACTGACCCGGGGCGTCGCCCTGGGCTTTACCCGCGATGTCGCCTGGTTGCGCATTCCACTCCGGCGCGCTGCCAATGCGCCCGCTTCCTGGCGCCTGGAAGCAGGCAACGCTGTGATCGACGACTTTCAGCTCTACGCCCCGGACGCAGATCAGCGCTATTCGCTGATCCTGCATACCGGCGACCGTCAGCCCTTTTCCAGCCGCTTGCTGCCCTATCGGCATCCACTTTTTCCGATCGCACTGCCCGATGAGCTGACGCGCGTCTATTACCTGCGTGTCGAAAGCGCATCCGCCCTGAATGTACCGCTCCGCCTGTGGCAACCCGAAGCCCTGCACCAGTCCGGACAACGCGAGTTGCTGCTGGTCGGACTGACCCTCGGCCTGGTTGGTGCGATCGCGCTGCTCAATCTCCTGACCTGGGTGACCATCCACGAACCGAAGTACCTGATCTTTTCGCTCTCCGGCCTCTATCTTTTCGAGGCACTCGTCACCTTTCTCGGTTTTACCGCCCAGCATATCTTTCCCGACGCGCCGCTGATCGTCGATTTGCTGCACAACATCAACGTCTGCCTGATGCCCGCCTGGCTGCTGATTGCCATGCGACAGGCCATTGCCACCCCGACCCATCATCCGCGCCTGGATCGCTGGATGCTCGGGGCCATCGCCGCGAGCATATTGGCCGTATTCAGCCTTCCTTTCGGCACCTTCGGCCGAATTGCCCCGTTCATGCACATTGCGCTTCTGCTCACAGTCTTCGTCACGGCCTGGGCCGCCTGGCAGGCCTATCGGCGAGGCCAGCCGGGAAGCCTGAGTTTTCTTGCCGGTGCCTTGTGCTTCCTGCTGCCAGCCAGCCTGACCACGCTCCGGGCCCTCGCCGGCTTTCCCTTCACCTTGCGGTGGCAAGAAGAAACCTGGATGCTGAACATCGTCCTTTTTTCGGTCCTGATGTATCTCGGCCTCATGCTCGACGTGCTGGCCATCCGCGAGAAACAACTGCTGACCGAGCGCGATGGGCAGCACAACATCGACATGGCGAATCAGGAACGCCGACTGCGCGACGAGCAGACCGTATTCTTCTCGTTCGTCGCCCACGAGTTGCGCAATCCGCTCGGCGTCATCATTTCCGGACTGGCCAACCTGCGTATCGGGCTTGCCGGCGCCGGCACCGAGGTCAACGAGCGCATCGCCCGGATCGCCTGGTCGGCAACCCATCTCAGAGAGGTGATCGACCGCCACCTGCGCCTGCAACGGCTGGCCAGTGCCGACTTCGAACCCGACATTACCGACTGCTCACCCCAGTTTCCTGCCCTCCAGGCCCTGGAAATGATTGGCCAGTCACGTCCGGAACGTCATATCGAGTACATCAGCGCCGGCAACCTGCCGGAACAGGTCATGCTGGACAGCGAACTGGTCACCCTCGCCCTTGCCAATCTGCTCGACAACGCCGTCAAGTATTCGCCGGGCGATGCCTGCATCCAGCTCTCCATCACCCGCAGCATTGCCGGCCCCGAACGGATCGTTTACCGCGTCACCGACCACGGGCCAGGCATCCCTGCCGACGAGCAAGCGCAACTGTTCCGGATCTTCACCCGGCAACACGGCAATGCCAAGGCCGGATTCGGCATCGGCCTGGCACTGGTCGCCAATATTGCCCTGCATCACGGGGGAGAAATCCGCTGCGACTCAGCGCCCGGCGCCGGCTCAACCTTCACCCTGAGCATACCGCCGCAACCGGGTTGCCACGGAGCGATTGCATGAGCCTTTCCGTCCTTCTGGTCGAAGACGACGCTGCATTGAGCTTCGAATTGGCGGCCTATCTCTCGCACGCCGGGTTCAGCGTCCGCTGCGCTGGCACCATCGCGGCGGCCGAAGCCGCGCTGGCCGAACCGGCCGACCTGCTGGTCATCGACATCAACCTGCCCGACGGCAGCGGCCTCGAACTATGCAAGCGCCTGCGCCAGAGCGAGCGCTCCGGCATAGTGATCTGTACCGCCCGCAATGAACGCGACCTGCGCATCACCGGCCTGAAGGAAGGCGCCGACGCCTATCTGGTCAAGCCGGTCGATGTCGAGGAACTCGAAGCCACCCTGCTCAGCGTCCATCGTCGTCTGCGCGCGCTCCCCGCCGGTTCTCTCTTGCAACTGCCCAAGCCCCATCCCTGGCGACTGGACACAACCCAGTCCCTGCTGATCGCCCCGCACGGGGTTGGCATCCTCCTGACGGCCAATGAATCGACCATTCTCGAGCGGCTATTCAGCGCCAGCGCCCAGACCGCCAGCCGTGCCGAGCTGATGACGCTTCTCGACAGCGCGGCAGACGCCGGCGGCGACCACCGGCTGGAGGCCCTGATCAGCCGCCTGCGGCGCAAAGTCCAGGACAAGGCCGGCATCAAGCTGCCCCTGATTTCAGACTACGGCCGCGGTTACCGATTTTCCGCGCAGGCTCAACATGTTCAATAACCAAGACCCGACTATCTTCGCCCCGGACGAATCCGTCGAAAAGGCTGAACGGCAGCGCATTTTCCTGTTGCGCGTCGATGTGATCGAAACAGCCACCGGCAAATTGGCCGACAATGGCACCCTGGGCAAGCTCCTGCAACGCCGCCTCAAGCGCATCGAGCGCACCCTCGCCCCCCACTGCGGCATCCTGCTCCATTCGTTGCCGCAAGGGCTTCTCGCCTCCTTCGAAACGCTCGACTCCGCCATCCATGGTGCCTGCGACATGCAGCGCTGCTGCGCCGCCATCCCGCAGATTCCCGGCACCCGTATCGGCATCAGGATCGGTATCGACGTCGGTCCGGCAGACCACAGTGAGGCCACGACCACCAGCTCCGCCTCGCGCATGGCCATGCTCGGCGGCATGGACGCCATCATTCTTTCGAATGCCATCGCCGACGAACTGGGCTCGCCCCTGCGCCAGAAGGCATCCCGCCTGACCGACGCGGATGGCGGGATAGCGGCCTATTCGCTGGACTGGAAAAACACCACGTTGCCACCGCTGAAAACGACCAACGACACGCCAAAGTCGAAAAAGGCAGCACCTGCGCGCACGACCCATATCGTTCTGCGCATGGGCGGAAAGACACTCTCGCTTCGCGACAGCCGGCGGGTCATCACGATCGGGCGCGACGCCGGCAACGACATTTCAGTCGATAACCCGGAAGCATCGCGCAAGCATTGCCGGATCGTCATCCAGCACGAAAGCTACGTCCTGGTCGACCAGAGCACGAACGGCACCTACCTCACACCCGACGAGGGCACACCACGCTACATCAAACACAAGATGGCGACGCTCAGTGGGGCAGGATGGATCGCCTTTGGGCATCCGCATGGCCGCAGCAGCGACAACATCGTCGAATTCAGAATCCTGGGGGTGACATCATGAAATTTGCCATCATCGAAAGCAGTCGCAGGCAGGCTGAGGTACTCAAGGCGCTGCTGAAGAGTGAAGGACACCAGAGCGAAGTCTTTGCCGAAGGCCGGGCCTGTCTCGACGTTCTGGACGAGGCCGCATTCGACTTCTTCATCTTCGACTGGGGCATGCTCGACATCAGCGGCAGCGAATTGCTCCAGGAAATCCGTCGCCGCCGCGGCTGGCAGGTGCCCGTGGTCGTCAGTTCGGCCCTGACCTCTGAGGAAAACGCCGCCGATGTCCTGCGAGCCGGCGCCGACGACTTCATTCCAAAGCCAATCCGCTACATGGAGTTCATGGCAAGGATCGAAGCCTTGCTGCGCCACAGCCGGCCGGACAATCCCACCACCTTGCGCGTCGGCAACATCGAAATCGACCTCGACACCCAGAAAATCCTGCTCAGTGGCGCCGATGTCGGACTGACCCGACGCGAATTCGATCTCGCCACGCTGTTCCTGACCAATGTCGGGCGTATCTTCTCGCGCGAAGAGTTGCTCAAGAATCTTTGGCAGGGAGAAATCGCCATCGACACCCGCACCGTGGACACCCATTCCAGCCGGGTGCGCAAAAAACTGGGACTGGATGGCGGCAGCGGGCTGGTCTTGTCGTCGGTTTACGGCAAGGGCTATCGACTGGATACGGTGCAAACCGATTGACTCGTCGCCAAGGCGACAAATTGCGAATTTTTTTCCCCAGAAGCCCGTTTACCCGGGTTATCTGGTTATAATGCGCGCCCTTTCGCGTTCTTAGCTCAGTTGGTAGAGCGTCTGCCTTACACGCAGAATGTCGGCGGTTCGAGCCCGTCAGGACGCACCAGGTTGCCCATGTGGCTCAGTGGTAGAGCACTCCCTTGGTAAGGGAGAGGTCGGCAGTTCGATCCTGCCCATGGGCACCACCCCTTTTCGCGCCAGCTTCCGGCGCCTGGCTTATTGCCTTGTCGGCTGCATGCCGAAAGATTTCAGCGCTGCTAGGAATTCGCTGAAATTCGCCTCGCGAACGACAATTCCGTTCAGCGTATCGCGCAGGCTGAAAGCCCCGAAATCGCCGTCGCCACCGTGCATCCCGACCTTGCCTGCAGTTGCGCTACCGGTCAGGTTCTGGGAGGTCTTGGCGGATGAAACGGACATTTTTTTGCTTTCGTGAATCTATGGGCGAATTTTCTCCAATTTGCCGCAAAGCGTCCGTGATCAAATTCACAGCCCATTCAAGGCCGGCCAGGCATCGTGCGGCCTTGTCGCAAACCCGACATAGCAAAATTTCGCCAAGTCACTGAATTTATTGAATACGTAGCTGGCACTCCCCTTGCAGTGGTAGACCTATCGATAAGGAGAGCTCCATGCCAAAACCCAAGAAACACGTTCTCGTCTGCGTCCAGGGGCGCCCCAACGGACATCCACGCGGTTCCTGCCAGGAAAAGGGCTGCGGCTCGACCTGGCAGGCATTTTCGGACGAATTCACCACCCGCAACCTGTGGGCTTCCGGCTTTCAGCTGACCAATACCGGCTGCCTCGGCCCCTGCCACCTCGGCCCGAGCGTGCTGGTCTACCCGGAAGGCATCATGTACACCGGCGTCAAGCCGGAGGATGTCGGCGTGATCATCGACGAGCACCTGATGTTCGACCAACCCGTCGAGCGCCTGCTGGCGCCGGCCGATGTCTGGAGCTGAGATCATGGAAAAGATCCAGTACGAAGTCGGCGACATGGTCTTTGCGGCCGAAGACATTCTCAACGACGGCGGCATGCCCGGCATCGCCGAGGAAGAAGGCCTGATCGCGCCCGCCGGCATGCGCGGCGTGGTGGTTCATTTCGGCGTTGCCGAGATGGACGAAACCAAGGAAATCTACCTGGTCCAGTTCGAGAACGGCCCGGATGGCAACCTTGGCCACCCGGTCGGCTGCCTGCCGGACGAATTGACGCAGAACGCGCAGCCATGACATCGAAGGCAAATCCTACGGTCGGCAGGAAAAAATGGCAAAAATCGGAATTTATTTTGGCACCGACACCGGGCGCACCCGGCTGATAGCCAAGCAGATCGCCAAGAAGCTGGGCGACGCCGCCGACGCGCCGGTCAATATCGGCCGCACGACGCTGGCCGACTTTCTGGCCTACGACGCTTTGATCGTCGGTAGCCCGACGCTGGGCGACGGCGAACTGCCCGGCCAGTCAGTCGGCCTCAGCCAGCCGAGCTGGGAGGAATTCCTGCCGCAACTGGCTAGTACCAACCTGAGCGGCAAGACCATCGCCATTTTCGGCCTCGGCGACCAGAAGAAGTACGCCGAGGAATTCGTCGATGCCATCGGCCTGCTTCACGACGCCTTTGTTGCCGCCGGCGCCCGTGTCGTCGGTCGCTGGCCGACCGACGGATATGAGTTTGCCGCTTCGCAAGCGGTCGATGGCGATGAATTCCTCGGCCTGGCTATCGACCAGCACCACCAGCCGGTGCTGACCGAACAACGCATCGATACCTGGCTGAGCCAGATCAAACCGGAGCTGCTGCGATGAATACCAACCCCTGGTCCATTCCCAAGGAACGTTCCCTGCGCCGCCTCCTTGTCTCGCTCGACGAACGGGTCGGCGACGCCTGCGACATCGCCCCGGACAGCGGCAGCGACCCGTGCATCGTCACCCTGCGCCACGCGGAACTGGAAACCCTGCGCGCACATGTCTATCTGCATGGGCAACGGCCGGGTACCTACGGCCTGTTCTTCGAATACCCGCACCCGGTGCCGGGCATCCTCGAAACCGAGGAAAACCTGCCGCTGCCCAAGGCGCTGGCCAGCCTGGCTATGCATTTCGACGCCTGAAACTGCAGTTCAGGCCGGCACGCCGAGCACGACATGGCTGGCCTTGATCAAGGCGCAGGCCGGCGCACCCGGTTTCAAGCCAAGTTCCATCACCGCCTCGTTGGTGATCACCGCATGAACCTCCGTACCGCCAGCCAGCCGGATAGCCACATCGCTGTTCAGCGCCCCCTTCTGCACGCTCTCGACCGTTCCAGCCAACTGGTTGCGGGCGCTGAACTTCACCCCGCCCTCACCGGCCAGCACCATCACCCATGGCGCCTTGACGTAGGCGATCGCCGGCTTGCCGACGGCCAGGCCCAGTGCGGCCACGCTGCCTTCGGTGACAACGGCAACGATGCGGTCGCCCCCCGGCGTCGTGATTTCCACCTCGGCATTGACCTTGCCATCCACCAGGGCGCTAATGCTGCCTTCAAACACATTGCGGGCGCTGATCTTCATGATGCTCTCCTGAAAACGTTATGGGCTGGCCCGTTTTTCGCTATATACGATACAGTATAGCGAAATCGTTTGGCCACATCGGCAATTTAGCGAACATCGTTGCGCGTATTCAACCATAGCGCCGCTCTAAAAATCGCAATTTTCCGATGCCGACCGTAGCATTTGCGCTATCGTTATATACACGACAACATAACGTAGCAAAGGCGACAAAATGGAACAAATCGCACATCGTCTGCGTAGCAAGCTGGAAGTCGATACCGAGTTCGGCAGCTTTCTCGGCGATACCCGCATCCGCCTGCTTGAAGCCATCGACAAGCACGGCTCGATCTCCCAGGCCGCCAAGGCCGTGCCGCTTTCCTACAAGGCGGCGTGGGACGCCATCGACGCCATGAACAACCTGGCCGACCAGCCGCTGGTCGTTCGGTCCACGGGTGGCAAGAACGGCGGCGGTACGCTGCTCACCGAGCATGGCCGGAAGACCGTCGCCCTCTACCGGGCACTGGAAGCCGAATACCAGGCTGCCCTCGACCGCCTGTCGGCCAGCCTCAACGAAGGTCTGGCCGGCGATTTCCAGCAGTTTCGCCAGTTGCTCCGGCGGATGTCGATGAAGACCAGCGCCCGCAATCAGTTCGCCGGCCAGGTCGTCGGCCTGCGCGAGGGCGATGTCGATTTCGAAGTCCGCCTCAAGCTCGATGCAGAGAACGAACTGGTCGCCGTGATAACCCGCGAATCGGCCGAGACACTGGGGCTGACCATCGGCATGGAGATCAGCGCCCTGGTCAAGTCCTCGTCGGTGCTGTTGCTAACCGACCGCAATGTCCGGACCACGGCCCGCAATCACCTGTGGGGCGAGATCACCCGTATCCACGACGGCCCGGTCAATGCCGAAGTCACCCTCGCCCTGCCCGGCGGCCGTAGCGTCTGCGCCGTGGTCACCCACGACAGCATGGAAAAGCTCGGTCTCGCCGTCGGCGAGCAAGCCTGCGCCGTATTCAAGGCCTCAGCCGTCATTCTTTGCCTCTACGCCTGAAAGGAGTTCAACCATGAAAAATGGCCTTTTTATCGCCCTGACCGTAGCATTTGTCACGACAGCACACGCCGATGAGGTCCAGGTGGCCGTGGCTGCCAATTTCACCGCGCCAATGCAGCAAATCGCCGCCCAGTTCGAGAAGGATACCGGCCACAAGGCGGTCCTCTCCTTTGGCGCCACCGGAAAATTCTACGCCCAGATCGTCAATGGCGCCCCCTTCGAAGTGCTGCTAGCCGCCGACGACGAAACCCCGGCCAGGCTGGAAAAAGACGGCCATGGCGTTGCCGCCAGCCGCTTCACCTATGCCGTGGGAAAACTGGTGCTTTGGTCAGCCAATCCAGATATGGTCGATGCCCGGGGCGACATATTGAAAAGCGGCAACTTCAAGCATCTGGCGCTGGCCAACCCGAAAACGGCCGCTTATGGCACCGCTGCCCTTGAGGTGATGACCCGACTCGGCCTCCTCAACAATCTGCAACCACGCTTCGTGCAGGGCGAAAACATCGCCCAAACCCATCAGTTCATCACCAGCGGCAACGCCGAACTCGGCTTCGTGGCGCTGTCGCAGATCTACAAGGACGGCAAGATCACCGGTGGATCAGCCTGGATGGTTCCCGCCAACCTTTATGAACCGATCCAGCAGGACGCCGTGCTGCTCGCCAAAGGAAAAGACAAACCTGCCGCCAGCGCGCTGCTTGCCTTCCTCAAAGGTGACAAGGCGCGCGCCGTGATCCGGACGTATGGCTATGAGTTGCGCTGAGATGCCGGCCACTAGCCTGCGCGCTTCCAGCCCGCGCCGAATCGGGTCAGCCAGCGCAGTCGACTGGCAGCAAAGCCTGCCCGAAAAATGGCGCACCAGCGTCGTTGAAGCCCTAGATTTCACCGAATACCGGGAATACGAAATCCCAGCCTGCCGTACGCTGGGCCACGATGAAAACGGCGAACTGTGCTTCTACGCCCATCGCTACACGCTGACCGAAAGCCGCTCGGACGACGACGAGGATTTTTACGAAGTCGTCGCCTACAGCGAAACCGTCCGCGCCTGGCGGCTGCGTGACGCCCGCTGGCTGACCTGGCGCATCGTCCAGACCGGCGATGATGCCATTCCCGGCCGCGGCTTCTACAGTTTCTCCGAACATGCGCCTCGCTGACACCCAAGCATGAACCCATACACCCTGCCTGACACCTTCCTCGAATCGCTACTCCAGGACGATGCCCCCTGTGGGGACGCGACGACCCACACCATGGAAATCGGCGGGCAGCGCGGGCAAATGATCTTCCGTGCCCGCACCGCCATGGTGCTGTGCGGTGCCGAGGAGGCACTACGCTTGGGCCAGATGCGTGGCCTGCGGGCCATCGGGCCAATCCGCAGCAGCGGAGATGATCTGGTGGCAGGCGACGGAATTCTCAGTCTTAAAGGCGAAGCCGCCGCCCTGCACCAGGTCTGGAAAACAGCCCAGACGCTGATGGAATACTTGTCCGGTATCGCCAGCGCAACGGCCGACATCGTGGCCGCCGCCCGAGGTGAGAACCCGGAAATCGGCGTCGCCTGCACGCGCAAGAACTTTCCCGGCACCAAGGCGGCGGCGATTAAGGCCGTGCTCTGCGGCGGCGCCAGCCCACACCGGCTGAATCTCTCGGAAACCCTGCTCGTCTTTGCCGAGCATCGCGCCTTCCTTGGTCACGAAGCGCCACCTGACACCATCCGTCGCCTCCGCCGCCAGCGGCCGGAACGGGCCATTGTCGTCGAGGTGGGCGACGAGGCCGATGCACTGCTTTGGCACGCAGCCGGCGCCGACATCCTGCAACTGGAAAAACTGGCGCCAGAAGCGATCGGCCGTATCAAACGCAGCATACCGACCACAGGGCGGACCCTGCTGGCCGCTGCAGGCGGCATAAATTCTGCTAATGCAGCAGCTTATGCTCGGGCCGGTGCTGACATCCTAGTCACTTCGGCCCCGTATTTCGCCCCGCCACGCGACGTGGCGGTGACCATCACTGCCGTCTAGAGCGCCTTCACCATGAAAATCGCCATCGCCACCAAGGAATTCACCGAAGTCAGCGGCCATGCGGGGCAAACCCGACAATGGCTGGTTTACGACCTGTCGCAACACCGTTCCAACCAGCTACTGCCCGCTCCGCACCGGGTCGATCTGGACAAGGATCAGGTGCTGCACGTATTCGAGGATGACGGGCCGCATCCGCTCGACGGCGTCGATCTCGTCGTCTGCGCCAGCGCCGGCGATGGCTTCGTCCGCCACATGAAAAAACGCGGCGCCGAAGTACTGACTACCGGCGAACCTGATCCGGCCGTCGCCATCACCCGCATCCTGGCCGGCGAGGCGCTGGCCGATCCACGCTTCGACATCACGACCAGCCTGTGTAAACTGCGCGATCTGTTCTCAAGACACTAAAGAGCCTGTGAAATTCTTGTCCACGCCCGCTCCCCGCGCCCAGGCGAGCCCGCTCGGCGTTTCAAATGCTCACCATAGCCCGAGCTATGGCTGTGCTTTGCGCCTTGATCGTGCTCGCCCGGACACGTTGCTCGGGCGCGTCCAAAAAATTCACAGGCTCTGATCTGCATGGATAGCACCGATCTCGCCGCCGTCTGGCTGACGCTCAAGCTGGCAACGGTGGTTACCCTGTTGCTGCTCGTCGTCGGCACGCCCATCGCCTGGTGGCTGGCCCGCACGCGTTCGGTCTTCAAGGGCGTGGTCGGCGCCGTCGTCGCCCTGCCGCTGGTGTTGCCGCCGACCGTCATCGGCTTTTACCTGCTCGTCGTCATGGGCCCGAACGGACCGGTCGGCCAGCTGACCCAGTCGCTCGGCCTCGGCCTGTTGCCCTTCACCTTTCCCGGCCTGGTCATCGCCTCGGTGTTTTATTCACTGCCTTTCGTCGTCCAGCCGATCCAGAACGCCTTCGAGGCGATCGGCGAACGGCCACTGGAGGTTGCCGCGACCCTGCGCGCCAGCCCGTGGGACGCCTTCTGGTCGGTCGCCGTGCCGCTGGCCAAGCCCGGCTTTTTAAGCGGCGCAATCCTCGGCTTTGCCCACACCGTCGGCGAATTCGGCATCGTGCTGATGATCGGCGGCAACATCCCGGAAAAAACGCGCGTCGTCTCGGTGCAGATCTACGACCACGTCGAGGCGCTGGAATACACGCAGGCCCACTGGCTGGCCGGCGGCATGGTGCTGTTCAGCTTCGTCGTGCTGCTGGCGCTGTACACCTCCAACCCGGCGCGGCGCAAGACAACATGAGCCAGGGAGTCCGTGCAAAGCTCCGTATCGAGCGCAGCGATTTCAGCCTCGATGTTGACCTGAATCTGCCCGGGCGAGGCGTCACGGCGCTGTTCGGCCACTCCGGCTCGGGCAAGACCACCTGCCTGCGCGCCATGGCCGGGCTGGAGCGGGCGCCGGGCGGCTATTTCGCCGTCGGCGACGAGGTCTGGCAAGACGAAGCCCGCGGCCTGTTCCTGCCGCCCCACCAGCGCGCGCTGGGCGTCGTCTTCCAGGAGGCCAGCCTGTTCCCGCACCTGTCGGTGCGCGGAAATATGGAATTTGGCCAAAAAAGAGGGGCGACCGTAGCATTTGGCGCTTCACTGCCGGAAATGGCCAACATGCTCGGCATTGGCCACCTGCTCGACCGTTCGCCCAACCAGCTCTCCGGCGGCGAACGTCAGCGCGTCGCCATCGCCCGCGCCCTGCTCGCTGCGCCGAAAATCCTGCTCATGGACGAGCCGCTGGCCGCCCTCGACCTCAAGCGCAAGCAGGAAATCCTGCCCTATCTCGAACGCCTGCACCGCGATCTGGCCATCCCCGTCGTCTACGTCAGCCACGCCCCGGACGAAGTCGCCCGCCTGGCCGACCACCTGGTTCTTCTCGACGAAGGCCGGGTCGTCGCCAGCGGCGCGCTGAACGACGTTTTGAGCCGCATCGATCTACCGGCCGCCTTCGCCGACGATGCCGGTGTCGTCATCGAAGCCACGGTCGCCGCGCATGAGGCGGACGGCCTGACACGCCTAGAATTTCCCGGTGGCTCGATCTACGTGACGCGTTGCCAGGAACCGGTCGGCAGCTGGCTGCGTTGCCGCATCCATGCCCGCGACGTCAGCCTGGCCCTCGTCCCGCAGGTGCAGACCAGTATCCTGAATTGCGTCAGCGCCATCGTCGTCGACCTGGCGCCAACCGACACGCCGGGCCACGTGCTAGTCAGACTCGATGTCGCTGGCGAACCCCTGCTCGCCCGCATCACCCAGCGCTCGGCCAACAAGCTGGACATCCGTCCCGGCCTTGCCCTGCGCGCCCAGATCAAGGCCGTCGCACTGCTCGCCTGAGCCCCCTCCCAGATCGACCCGCATCCCAATTTGCACGCTCTTCGCCTAAGCGCGAATTAATTCACAGGCATCATAGTTATCACTTTAGTTACAATAACGCCTGCATTCATCAAAAATCAAAACACGACCACGTGGGCTTTACCAAGCCAACCCGTGGCTCAATTGTCGTCAGGGACATTAAATGAAGCGAACAACGCTATGGATAGCCATCCTGGCCGCTTTCACCTCCGGTAGCCACGCAGCCGGCGATTCGCTTGACGAATTGAGCCTCGAAGACTTGGTCAAGACCGACATCACCTCGGTCGCCCGCAAGAGCCAGAGCCTGGCCGACGTACCCGCCGCCGCCTTCGTGATCACCGCCGAGGATATCCGCCGCTCCGGTGCCCGGGCGCTGCCCGACGTGCTACGCATGGCCCCCGGTATTCAGGTCGCCCAGATCGACAACGGCCGGTACGCCGTCACGGCCCGCAGCTTCAATGGGCGCTTCGCCACCAAGCTGCAGGTACTGGTTGACGGCCGCAGCCTATACCACTCGCTGTTTGGCGGGGTGATGTGGGAACTCGACCCAATTCCACTCGAAGACATCGAGCGCATCGAGATCATTCGCGGCGCCGGCGCCGTCATGTGGGGCGCCAACGCGGTCAACGGCGTCATCAACATCATCAGCAAGCATACGCGCAACCAGACCGGTACTGCAGTCACCGTATCCGGCGGCACCAAGGGCACCGCCGACTTTTATGCCCGCACTGGCCAATCCGTCAGCGACAACACGAGCTGGAAACTGTCGGCCCAGGCTCGACACATCGAACCCTCGCGGCAATATTTGAATTCTGCCGACAGCGTGGACCGCCTCGACAACGCCGTCATCGACTTTCGCCTCGACCACGACCTGGGCGCCGGCCGCGACCTGAGCGTCTGGGCCAGTGCCAGCCGCTCGAAAACCACCGAACTATGGAATACCCAACCTGACTTCTCGCAGGGCGGCCTGAATGTGAGTGCGATCACCCCCAACCAGGTGTTGAACAGCGAAAGCCTGGTCGGCCGTTACCGCTGGCTAGGCGACACCGGCATCGAATCGTCGATCCAGGCCTCGCTGACCCGCTCCGGGATCGAAATCGACAATTTCGTCACAGAAACTCTGACCACCGTCGACCTCGACTATCAGGGCCGCTACGCCGTTGACCGCCACGACATCCTCTGGGGACTCAATCATCGCAGCGCCAGCGACGAAATCTCGACCAACGAACCCTACATCGCTTTCACCCGGCGGTCTGCCACCCAGCGCGATACCGGCTTGTTCATTCACGACGACTGGACGCTGATTCCCGACAAACTCAAGCTGGGCGCCGGGATACGGGTCGCCACCACGACCGCCAACGGTACCAACGTGTCGACCAATGCCACCCTGCTGTGGACCCCGTCGCGCAGCGACTCGCTCTGGCTCAAGTACGCGCAGGCACCGCGCACCTCAGCTCGCGCCGAACGCGACGTCTCCATCCTGGCCGGCGCATCGGTCGTCCAGACGGCAATTCCTTTCCCTCCTTTTACGGCCAATATCCCGGTCGTCACCTACGTCAATGCCAGTGGTGGCCTCTCCCCCGAAAAATCACAGGGGCTCGAACTGGGCTACCGCAAGCAGCTCTCAACTGCCATCAGCGCCGACATCAATGTCTATCGCTACCGCTACACCGATCTCCGCTCCGGCCGGCAGACCTGGATGTTCGGCTGCCATCCGATGTTCGCACTGTCCAGCATTCCCGTCGACGCTGCCAAATGCGCCTATTTCGGCATTCCCATCGGCACCCCGGTCCTCTTCAACGAAATGCAGACCACCAACGGTCTGGCTGCCTGGAATGATGGCATAGAACTCTCAGCCGACTGGCTGGTCACGCCGGGCTGGCGCCTTCAGCTTTCTTACAGCTGGAGCCACCTGAAGGTTGATCACGACAGCAATGCGACCATCGATGCCGACGGCAAGATCATGGAACGCGCCTCCCCGCGCCACCAGGCATCGCTGCGCTCGCAGTGGAATATCACCCCCAGCCAGCAATTCGACCTCTGGCTGCGCGGAGCGAGCGGCATGGATCGCCTCAACCTGGTCGACACCGTGCCGAGCGCTACCGGTGCCCCGACCTTTACGCGTATTCCGGGTTACATCACCATGGACCTGCGCTACGCCTATCGCGTCAACAAGGATATGGAGTTTGCCCTGATCGGGCGCAACCTGATTGGCAGACATCGCCTCGAATACCTCTCAGACTACATCCCGACGGCCGCCACCGAGATAGCGCCGGCCTGGCTGCTCACCACGCACTGGCGCTTCTGATCGATCATGCCGACCAGAATTCTTCTCCGCCTCGCAGCCCGAATCACATTCGCGACCACCCTCGCGTTTACGATTCCGGCCAGCTTCGGCGAAGTGACCACCGAGGCCCAGCTCAAGGCTGCCTATCTGGTCAATTTCCTGAAATACGTGGAATTTCCGGGTACCCGGACGGTCGTCAACCTCTGCCTGTTCGGCCGCGACAGCCTCGGTCCCTACCTGGCCGGCTACGAAGGCCGCCAGGTCGGCGGGCGCGAATTGCGTATCCGCAAGGTCAGCAGCCCTGAACAGATCGCCGACTGCCAGGAGCTATTCATCCCCGATACCGAAGAAGCCCGCCTGACTGCCGTCTTGCGCTGGGTGGACAAGCAACCGATCCTGACCGTCAGCGACGCCGACACTTTCACCCGTGAAGGCGGCGGCATTGCCTTGGTCCGCGCCGAAGGCCGCTTGCAGTTCGAGGTCAACGTCGAGGCACTGACCCGAGCCGGTTTGAGAGCCAGTCCACAGATGCTGCGCCTAGCCAGGCCGATGGCAGGAGCAGCGCGATGAGCCGGTTCGCATGTCTTTACCGCGCAGTGCCATCGCTGATGGCCGTCGCGCTGTTGTTTTCGCCAAAACCCGCCCTGGCCGCTATCGACGCCATTGACATGACGCTCGATGAACTGGTCAATGTCAACATCATCTCCACACCGAAGTTCGCCGAAAACCCCGACCAGATACCCTCCATCGTCTCGATCCTGACTGCCGAGGATATCCGCCTCTACGGCTGGCGCACCCTGGGTGACGCCTTGCGCACCCTCCAGGGCTTCAACGTCACTGACGACGCCACCTACAGTTACGCCGGGGTGCGGGGCATCTCGGCGCCCGGCGACTACCGCCCGCGGCTGCAGATACTGATCGACGGCATGTCGGTCAATGACAATATCTACGCCAGCAGCACGGTCGACTCGTCCTTTCCGCTCGATATCGGCCTGATCGAACGCATCGAGGTCATCCGCGGCCCGAGCGCCTCGATCTACGGCGGCGACGCGATGTTCGGCGTGATCAACATCGTGACGCGCAACGGACACAGCATCAACGGCAGCGAAATCGGGCTGAGTTTCGGCTCAGGAGCCGACCGCCGATTGCGCGCGACCTGGGGCGGCCAGGTGGGCAGCGCCGACGTACTGGTTTCGGCCACCGGCTTCGACGTCAACGGCCGGAGCCGAAACATCAACGACGTGACCGGCGACGGCAGCGGGCAGCGCATCCACGGCATCGGCGGCGAAGACGGCAACCAGTTGTTCATCAAAGCGCGCGGCACCGACTGGAGCGCCTCGTTCATCCATGCCGAACGCGACCGCATCGTTCCCCACGGCAGCTACGGCACCATCCCGGACGACAGCGGCCACGTCGAATCCGATCATTACGACCTGTTCCAGCTGGCCAAGAACTGGCGAATGGATGCCCACAATACCCTCGAACAGCGCTTCAACATCGGGGCCTACGGCTACGACGGCCAGTATCCCTACGACTATTCGTCCTACCTGCCGGCCGACCCGCGCCTCATAAACGTTCAAAAGGCCCGCGGCAGCTGGTGGAGCATTGAGAACCGCCTGATCAACACCGCCTGGAGTGGGCAGCGCCTGACGTTCGGCGTCGAATACAAGGTCAATTCCCGCCAGGACCAGCTCAATTTCGACCAGGGCTACGGTTGCTACGGCTACAGCTCAACCCCCTGCCTGGAGGGCCGCCAGCAGAGCAAACAGCTGACGCTGATGGCTCAGGATGAAATCCAGATCGGCGCCAGCAGCCTGCTGACCCTAGGCATCAGCCACAACCAGTACGAAGGCTATCGGGCGTTCTGGAGTCCGCGAATCGGTTTCATCCACGATGCTGGTGCCTGGGGATTGTTCAAAACGCTATACGGAACGGCTTTCCGGGTACCGTCGGTCTTTGAACGGCTCGACTACTCCGGCTATCTGAACTTGCGCCCGGAGGCCATGCGCTCGCTGGAATTCTCCTGGGAAAAGCGGCTCACCCGCCAATCGCGGCTGAGCGCCACGATCTATCACTTCCACATCAAACACATCGTCACGGTGGACAACACCGGCCTGTACATCAACGGCGACCATGCCTGCGGACATGGCGCTGAACTCGAATACGAACACCAATGGGCCAACGGCAGCCGCCTGCGTACCAATTACTCGGTGCAATACGCGAGCGATGAAAACCAACGCCTGGACAACTCACCGCGCCACATGGCCAAACTGAACCTGGCCGTACCGGCTGGTCTTCCCGGCCTGACCGCCGCGATCGAAGGGCAATGGATTGCGTCGCGCCTGGGCAATGCCGGCAGCGACAGACTGCCTTCCTACGCGCTGGCCAATTTCAATCTGCGCTACGCCCCGGCCGGTAGCCGCTGGGATATCGCACTCGGCATCTACAACCTGTTCGACCGGCGCTACAGCGACCCGGTGGACGTCGACGACCAGTTGCCGACCACCCGCTGGCAGTTGCCGCAGCAGGGGCGCAGCGCCGTACTCCGGACGACGCTGCATTTCTGAGCCAACGAGCGCAATCAGTCGGCCAGTTCGATCTGCCCGCTGACCGTCGTCGTTACGAGGCTCTCGCCGGCTTCCAAGGGTGCCGGTGCCGCCTCGGCCATCATCGCGACGCGGGCCGAACGCACCATCGGCATCGGCATGCCGCCGCCCTGCTGCACATTGAGCTGCTTGAGCTTCCAGGCCTTGCCCAATTCGCCGGCGACCACGGCAGCACGATCCTGGAAGGCGCGAATCGCGGCACGGGTAGCCTCTTCCTCAACCTGCCGACGGGTTTCCGGCGATGGCATCAGGGAGACTTCGCCAACCGCCAGACGCATCTGCTGCAATTTGCCGAGCAGCTCTGAAACGCCGCCCTGGTCCTTGGACTCGATGACTAGTTCGCTACGCATCCGCCAGCCCTCGATTTTCTGGGCCTGACCATAGACCGGATAAGTCGACTGGTGGCCGCTCTTGACCGATATGCCGTTCTTGCCACGAATGACTTTCAGTGCCTCGGCAATATCGGCATTGACGCGCTGCGCAAGTTCCGCCGGATTCTTGCCATTCGCTTCACTGAACACGCTGGCCCGAACCATGTCGTTGGTGGCCGGCCGGCTGGCTTCGGCAGCCAGGTCGACCAGCGCTCCGGCCTGGACGGGCGCGCTGCCGTAGCAGGCAGCAGCGACCAGGAGCATCGCCAGCCGGCTCATTGCATTTCCTTGTCGCGCAAGCGGCCGTAAATGACCAGCAAGACCACGGCGACGACCACCGAAGCAACGAAACCGGCGCCTTCACCAGCCTGATACCAACCCAGCGCCTGGCCGGCCTGGCCCGCCACTACCGAGCCGACAATCCCGAGCAGCACGGTGGGGATGATGCCCATGCCTTCCTTGCCAGGATGCAGCCATTTGGCAACGACGCCAATCACAAAGCCGACCACGATGGTCCAGACAATTCCCATGGTTTTCCTTTTTTATAAAAATGCACTGACAGGCAACGTTTTCCATATTAACGCTTTCGCATTAAGCCGGTTGTCATGGGTCGGTAAAGATTTTTGTCCCGGGGGTCAGCCGGTCGCAAGCCTTTCGGCCAGATAATCCATGAGGACACGAACACGGTGGGGCACGTGGCGGTTGCCAGGCAGCATGGCGTAGATGCCGAGTTCCGGCATCGGAAAGTCAGCCAGTATCGCCTCGACCCGGCCGGCCTGCAAAAGCGATTCGGCGATGAAATCGGGCTGGCAGGTGATGCCCAGCCCTTGTGCAGCTGCCTCGGTCAGCACGTCGCCGTTGTTGGCATTCAGGCGACTATGGATATTGAAGTTCTTGAGCTGCCCATCCACCATGAAAGGCCAGAGTTGCCGACTACCAGCATTGGTATAGCCCAGGCAGACGTGATGTGCCAGCTCCGCCGGGCTTGCCGGGCAGCCGTGACGGGCGAGATAGTCTGGAGACGCGACTACCTGCATGCGGCTCGAACCGATCCGGCGCGCCACGTCGCCGGCCTCGAGACGACTGGTGATGCGAATCGACAGGTCGATGCCCTCCTCGATCAGATTGACCCGCCGGTCGCTGTAGTCCATGTCCAGCGCCACTTCGGGGTAGCGCTGCGAGAAATCGAGCAACAGCGGCGCAAGCCGTTTCAGGCCGTAGCTCAGGGGCAAGCTGATGCGAATCTGGCCACGGGGTGTCAGGCGCTCCTCAGCCACGCCAGTTTCGGCGGCATCGACCAGATTCAGGATGACCCGGCACTTCTCCAGATAAGCCGTTCCGGAAGACGTCAGGGCCAGGCGGCGCGTACTGCGGGCCATCAGCTTGACACCAAGATGCGCTTCCAGCGCAGCGATCTGTCGGGTCACCACCGACCGGGCAACGCCCATCTGCTGTGCCACGGCCGAAAAACTGCCAAGTTCGGCGACCCGAACGAAAACGTGCATCGCATCCAGCCTGTCCATTGTTGCAATCTTGACAATAGTTATTTGCTTATTGTCTGCTATTTCGATCCAAATAACAGGACTACAGTGCGTCCATCGTTTCAGGAGTTGCACCGATGACACAGACCCAACCCGCACTCTTCGTCCCGCATGGCGCGCCGACCTTCGCGCTGCGCCCCGGCGCGGCAGGCGCTGCGCTGGCCGCGGCGGCAAAGAGGCTGCCCTCGCCGCGCGCCATCGTCATCGTCAGCGCCCACTGGGATACCGCCGTGCCGACGGTCGGCTTTGCCGAGCGTCCGGCAACAATTCACGACTTCTGGGGATTTCCGGTCGAACTGTACGATATCCGCTACCCGGCTACCGGTTGTCGCGAAGCTGCCGAGGAGGTGGTATCTGCGATCCGCAATGCCGGCCTGCCCGTTGAAACTGACGCCGCCCGCGGCCTTGACCACGGCGCCTGGGTACCGCTGCGCCTGATGTTCCCCGATGCCGAAGTCCCGGTGATTCCGCTCTCCATCCAGAGCCGAGGCGGCCCGGAACAGGCCTGGAAGCTCGGCCGTGCCCTGGCGCCGCTGGCTGCGCGAGGGTTTCTTGTTGTCGCCTCGGGCAATGTCACGCACAACCTGCGCGACTACCAGTTCGCTGCCCGCCATGATGGCCAGGCGCCGGCCTATGTCCGCGAATTTCCCGAATGGGTGGCCAACCGACTGGCCGCCGGCGATTTGAATTCACTGCTTGGCTATCGTCAGCAATGCCCGCACGGCGCACGCGCCCATCCCAGCGATGAACATTTCCTGCCTTTGTTTGTCGCACTCGGAGCCGGTGGAGAAAATGCCACCGTCAATCGCTTCCATGCCGGTATCGATGATTACGTCATCGCCATGGATGCCTACGCATTTTTGCCAAAATAAGGAGCCGACCGTGGGAAATAGCTACACCGCCACCGCCAAGAGCCTGCACTGGCTGATGACCGTGCTGATCTTCGGCCTGCTGGCACTCGGTTTCTACATGCACGACCTGCCGCTGTCTCCGGACAAGCTGAAGCTCTATTCCTGGCACAAGTGGGCCGGCGTCACCGCCTTCGCGCTGCTGCTCGTCCGCCTCACCTGGCGCGCCACACATCAGCCGCCGGCCCTGCCCGACAGCATGCCGAAATTGATGCAGCTCGCCGCCCACGGCGGCCACTTCGCGCTCTATCTGCTGATGATCGCGATCCCGATTTCCGGCTGGCTGATGAGTTCGGCCAAGGGTTTCCAGACCGTGTATTTCGGCGTCCTGCCCATTCCCGACCTGCTCGAAAAGAACAAGGAACTGGGCGACCTGCTGGCCCTGGTGCACAAGAGCCTGAACCTGTTCTTCGTCGCCGTGCTGGCCGGCCATATCGGCGCCGCGCTGAAGCACCATTTCATCGACCGCGACGACATCTTGACCCGCATGCTGCCCCGCCACTCCAAGGAAAACTGACATGAAACGCATCCTCCTATCGCTCGCACTGGCGTCCGCAGTGTCTGCCCACGCTGTCGAATACACCCAGGTCCAGCCCGACAAAAGCGCCGTCAATTTCGTCTACAAGCAGATGGGCGTTGCCGTCGATGGCAAATTCCGCAAGTTCGCCAGCCAGCTCAGTTTCGACCCGGCCAAGCCGACCGCCGGCAAAGCGACTTTCGATGTCGAGCTGGCCAGCGTCGATACCGGCGCCCCGGAAGGCGACGACGAAGTTGCCGGCAAGCCATGGTTCAACACCAAGGCCTTTCCGACCGCCCGCTTCGTGTCCAGCAGCGTCAAGGCGCTCGGCGGCAACCGCTACGAAGTCACCGGACAACTGAGCATCAAGGGCAAGACGCAGGATGTCGTCGTCCCGGCCACCTTCACTGCTCAGGGCAACAGCGGCGTCTTTGAAGGTGCCTTCACCATCCGCCGCGCCGACTTCTCGATCGGCGAAGGCGCCTGGGCCAAGTTCGACATCGTCGCCAACGACGTCCAGATCAAATTCCGCATCACCGCCTCAGGCAAATAACCCCCCAACCACATCGGAGAATCCCCATGAAGAAACAACTCGCCATCCTGGCCTTCGCCCTCGCCGCCGCACCAAGCTTCGCCGCGCCGGAAACCTTCACGCTTGACGGCAACCACACCTTCCCGCGCTTCTCGTACAGCCACCTCGGCTTCTCGGTCCAGATGAGCCGCTTCGACAAGGCCACCGGCACGGTCGTCCTCGACAAGGCTGCCAAGACCGCTTCGGTCGACATCGTCATCGACACCAAGTCGATCAGCACCGGCTCGACGACTTTCAACGAGCACATTCAGGGCGAGGATTTCCTCGACACTGCCAAGTATCCGACCGCCACCTTCAAGTCCACCAAGGTCGTTTTCGAAGGCGACAAGCCGGTCAGCATCGAAGGCAAGCTGACGCTGAAGGGCGTGACCAAGCCAGTCACCCTGAAGGTCACCAACTTCCAGGCCATGCCGCATCCGATGATGAAGAAGGATGCGATCGGCGCCAACGCAACGACCACCGTCAAGCGCACGGACTTCAACATGGGCAAATATGCCCCCAATGTCGGCGACGAGGTGAGCATCGACATCTCGCTCGAAGCCGTCAAGCAATAAGGCTATTGCCTTGCTTTCCAGGCCGCCCGCTGGCTGGGGCGGCTTTTTTGCGCCCGGCTTCCTGCGACCAGCCATCTCCCCCGAATGACCAGTGTCGTGAAATATTTCACATTGTCATATTGCCGCCAGCGGTACGATCCGCTCATCTTCGTCCCGAATAGCCGCCGCAATACCGACCGAACCCATGAACTGCCAACTCCACAAAGCCATCGAACGGGACGACCTCCAGGCGGTCATCCTCGCCCTTGAGCAAGGTGCCGATGTCGACGCTGCCGACATGCACGGCGCCCCGGGGTGGCCACTTCGCACGGCGTGCTTTCGTGGGCAGGGCGACATCGTCATCGAATTGATCCGGCGCGGCGCCGACATTCACATGACGAACGCCGACGGCTCCGGCGCCCCGATTCGCACGGCTGTCCGTGGCAAGCATTGGCACATTGTCGAGCTGTTGCTGAGCCAAGGCGCAACGCTACCGGCCGATGTAACCATCCCGCGCGCCGATAGCAACGAGCGACGCAAGCGACGCGAACGGCGAGGCAACAACTACGGTCCGCCCAGCGGCCTGAAGGAGAGGCGTAGCACGCAGGAGCGGCGCGTCACCTTCGTCCGGGAAGTTGAGCTTCCCGAGCATCAATGGTCGCTTTATTTCGCCAAGACCCAGCCAATGGCCATGCCTCACCACGATGTTGCCGACCCGGCAGCACTGGTTTTCGAACGGGTGCGCGACTAACTGCACCCTGTAGCAAACGAATGCCATTGCCAATGGCATTCCAGCCAAATGCTACGGTCAGCCCCAAAAAAGGGCAAAAATCGGCATTTTCCCTCGCCCTGCGCGCGCCTATCGGCGCAGCCTTCGCCACAAGTTGGCGTTGCGAGCTAGCCACCTCGCCAGATGGGGATTTCTAGGCCTTACACCACCTTAAGCGAGCCTTAATCTAGGGTACATACACTTCGCTCGACCATTTCCGGACCGAGCCATGTTGCCAAGAATTCGCCTGTTGCCGCTAGTTTTCGCCGCTGCCTGCCACCTGGCCTGCGCCGGCGAATCGATCACGCTGCAAGCTACCCAGCTCAAGGCCCTGGGCATCGAGACTGCGTTGGTCAGCCAGTCCGGCTCCGCAGGCGGTCTCCTGCCCGCCCGCGTGCTGGTTCCCAACGAGCAGTTGCGCGTCGTCGCCGCCCCGGTCGGCGGCATGATCGAGATGCTGGCCGTGGCGCCCGGTTCAACCGTCAAGCGCGGCCAGGTCGTCGCCCATCTGGCCAGCCCACAGGCCCTGGAACTGCAGCGCGATGCCCTGCAGGCCGACAGCCAGGCAGCGCTGCTGCAACAAAATCTGAAACGCGACGAACAACTGTTCGCCGAAGGCCTGATTGCGGAATCCCGGCTGCAATTCACCCGTGCCGCGGCGGCCCAGGCCGGCGCGCAGGCCAGCGAAAGGCGGCAAGGACTGACCCTGGCCGGCGCCGCCCCGGGCAAGCTGGGCGGCAAACTGGCGCTGACTGCCCCGATCGACGGCGTCGTGCTCGAACAGGGCGTTCAGCTTGGCCAGCGTGTCGAAACCTCGGCCCTGATCTATCGCATTGCCAAGCTGTCGCCACTGTGGCTGGAGATCCAGGCCCCGCTGGAACTGGCTGCGACGCTGCGCGAAGGCAGCCCGGTCAAGCTGGCTCGCAGCGAAGTCGTCGGCCGGCTGATCGCCGTCGGGCGTGCTGTCGACGCGGCCAGCCAGACCGTCCTGCTCCGCGCCGAAATCGGCAAGGGCGCCGAGACCTTGCGCCCCGGCCAGGTCGTAGAAGTAGAGATCACCGGCACTGCCGCCCAGCAGCAACGCCTGCCGGCATCGGCCATCGCCCGCAACCAGGGCGCCACCCTCGCGTTCGTGCAGACGGCCGGCGACGACAAGAGCAGCACCTTCGCCGTCCGCCCGGTACGCATCGTCAGCCAGGGTGGCGACAGCTTCACCGTCGACGGCATCAAGGCCGGCGAACGTGTCGCCGTCAAGGGCGTTTCCGGCCTCAAGGCCATGCTGACCGGGGTCGGCAAGGAATAATGCTCGCCGCCCTGATCCGTTTCTCGCTCACCCAACGGCTCCTGCTGCTGGTGCTCACCGTCATGCTGATCGGCGCCGGCGTGCAGGCCTTCCTCGGTCTGCCGATCGACGCCTTTCCCGATGTCTCGACGACCCAGGTCAAGATCATCCTGAAGGCGCCGGGCATGACACCGGAAGAGGTCGAGACCCGCCTCGCCGTGCCGGTCGAGCAGGAACTGCTCGGCATTCCGCACCAGCGCCTGCTGCGTTCGACCTCCAAGTACGCGCTGACCGACATTACCCTCGATTTTGAGGACGGCACCGACATCTACTGGGCGCGCCAGCAAGTCGGCGAACGGCTGGCCGCCGCGATGGGCAACCTGCCGCCCGGCGTCAGCGGCGGCATGGCACCGATCACCACACCGCTCGGCGAGATGTACATGTTCACGATCGAGGGCGACCTGTCGCTGGCCGACAAGCGCGCCCTGCTCGACTGGGTGATCCGCCCGCAACTGCGTACCATTCCCGGCGTCGCCGACGTCAACAGCCTGGGCGGCGAAGTCCGCACCTTCGAGATCGTCCCCAACCCGCAACTGCTGGCAGCGCGCGGACTGGCGCTGAAAGACCTGCAGGCCGTGCTGGAAGCCAACAACCGCAACGACGGCGCCGGCCGCCTGAACGATGGCGAAGAATCGTTGCTGGTGCGGGCCGAAGGTGCAATTGCTACGGTCGATGATGTAAAAGCGATTGTTTTGCAGGCCACGGATGGCAACATCGTTCGCGTCGCCGATGTCGCCACGGTCGGCCTCGGCGCCCTGACCCGTTACGGCGCAGTGACCAAGAGCGGCAACGGCGAGGCTGTCGAAGGACTGGTGCTCGGCCTGCGCGGCGCCAATGCCCAGGCCGTGGTCGCCGGTGTCAAAGCCCGGCTGGCCGAAATCGCCCCGACCCTGCCACCCGGCGTCACCATCGAAGCCTTCTACGACCGCAGCAACCTGGTCCAGCGCGCCGTCGGCACCGTCTCCAAGGCGCTGCTCGAAGCCATCGTGCTCGTCGTGCTGCTGCTCCTCGCCTTTCTCGGCAACCTGCGCGCAGCGCTGGTCGTCGCCCTGATGCTGCCGCTGTCGGCGCTCGCCACCTTCATCCTGATGCGCATGGCCGGCTTGTCGGCCAACCTGATGAGCCTGGGCGGCCTGGCCATCGCCATCGGCATGCTGGTCGATGCCGCCGTCGTCGTCGTCGAAAACGTCGAGAGCCAGCTCGCCGACGCCCCCGACAACCTGCCGACCTTGCACCTGATCTTCCGCGCCGCGCGTGAAGTTGCGGCACCGGTCGCCTCGGGCATCGTCATCATCATCATCGTCTTCCTGCCGCTGCTGACCCTGCAGGGACTGGAAGGCAAGATGTTCGGCCCGGTCGCGCTGACCATCGTCTTCGCGCTGGCTTCATCCCTGTTGCTGTCGCTGACCGTCGTGCCGGTGCTCGCCTCCTACATGATCCGGCGCGGCGCCCATCATGAGCCCTGGCTGGTCAAAAAGCTGGCCGCCCTCTACGAGCGCGTTCTCGCGTCGGCGCTGGCCCACAGCCGCAGCTACCTGCTCGGCGCGACCATTGCCCTGGCTGCGGCGGCCGGCGCCTTCCTGCTGCTCGGCAAGAGCTTCATGCCGACCATGGACGAAGGCGACATCATCATGCAGCTGGAAAAGCTGCCCTCGATCGGCCTCGACCAGACCATCGCCATCGACAGCCGCGTCCAGCAGGCAATCCTCGCCCAGGTGCCAGAAGTTAAGGCCATCGTCGCCCGCGCCGGCTCCGACGAACTTGGTCTCGACCCGATGGGCCTCAACCAGACCGACACCTTCATGGTCCTGCAGCCTCGCGACAGCTGGCGCAATCCCGATCCGGCCTGGCTGGCCGACCAGTTGCGGGCGGTCATGGCCGATTTTCCCGGCGTTGGCTTCTCCTTCACCCAGCCAATCGACATGCGCGTCTCGGAAATGCTGACTGGCGTCCGTGGCGACCTGGCGATCAAGATATTCGGCCCCGATCTCGCCACGCTGAACAGGCTTGCGGTCGAGGTCGAAAACACCGTCAAGAAGGTCCGCGGCGCCGAAGATACCTTCACTCTGAAGAACGACGGCGTTCAGTACCTCAAGATCGCCATCGACCGCCTGGCCGCCGGCCGCTTCGGGCTGAATGTCGATGCCATCCAGAACGACCTGAAGGCGTTGCTCGAAGGGCGCAATGTCGGGACGGTCATCGAGCAGGGTCGCCGCGTACCGGTCGTCCTGCGCGGCCCGGACAGCCTGCGCGCCTCGCCGGCCGATTTCGCGGCCCTGCGCCTGAGCCTGCCCGGTGGCGGCAGCGTGCCCTTGGCCAGCGTTGCCCGCCTCGAACGCATCGACGGCCCGGTCAAGGTCGACCGCGAAAACGCCCAGCGCTATGTCGTCGTCCAGTCCAATGTCCGCGACCGTGACTTGGTCGGCTTTGTCGACGATGCAAAGGCCAGCGTTGCCCGCGACGTCAAGCTGCCCGACGGCTACCAACTGGCCTGGGGCGGCCAGTTCGAGAACCAGCAACGGGCTGCGGCGCGCCTGATGGTCGTTGTGCCGGTCGCCCTGGCGCTGATCTTCTTCCTGCTCTTCTCGACCTTTGGCTCGGTGCGTCAGGCGCTGCTGGTCCTTTCCAACATCCCGTTCGCGATGATCGGCGGCGTCTTTGGCCTGCTCATTTCCGGCGAATACCTGTCGGTGCCGGCCTCGGTCGGCTTCATCGCGCTGCTCGGCATCGCGGTGCTCAACGGCGTTGTCATGGTCACCTATTTCAACCAGTTGCTGGGGCGCGGCCTGCCGGTCGCCGAAGCGGTAGTCGAAGGCGCACGACGCCGGCTGCGCCCGGTGCTGATGACCGCCAGCATCGCCGCCTTCGGCCTCGTCCCGATGCTCTTCGCCAGCGGTCCCGGATCGGAAGTGCAGCGCCCATTGGCCATCGTCGTCATCGGCGGCCTGCTCACCTCGACCGCGCTGACCCTGGTCCTGCTGCCCATCCTGTTCCGCCGCTTCGGCGTTGTACCCAACGTCAGCTTCACGGAGAAAAAGCATGACTGACGTCCTGCTCAACCTGCTCATGCCTGACGATGTCGCCCAACACGTCGAGGATCTGCTGCTTTCCCGCCCCGACCTGGTCGTCGGGTTCACGGCCAGCCAGGCCGAAGGACACGGTTCGGTCGTCAGCCTGGTCGAAGCGGCCGAGCTGGTGAGCGGACATTCGCCGCGCACCCGCATCCAGACGGTTGGACCGGAGTCGGCGATGCGGGAAGTCCTGGCCTTGATCAAGCACGAACTGCCTCGGGCCAACGTCTTCTTCTGGCTGATGCCGGTCATCGAGGCGGGACGGCTATGAAACGCCTGATCCTTCTGCTCCTTGGCGGCATCGGCGGCACCGGCTTCTGTGCCGAATCCCCCAGCGCCCTCCCGCCCGCCGAGGTCGTCTCCCGCGTCCTGCTTGCCAACCCGTCGGTACAGGCGGCCAGCAGCCAGATTCGGGTCGAACAGGCCAATCGCAGCCGCCTGGAAGCGGGCAGCTACGAATGGAGCCTTCGCCTGGGCGGCCAGCAACGCCGCAGCCGCCCCAACACAGGGCCGGACGAGCGCTTCAACGAATGGAACGCCGCCATTGAGCGCCCGGTACGGCTGCCCGGCAAGGCTTCGCTGGACAGCGAACTGGGTTCCGCCGGCGTCGCACTGGCCGAAACCGGACATGGCGACGCACTGCACGAAGCCAGTCGCAAGCTGCTGAAATCGTGGTTTGTCTGGCTCAAGGAAAGTGCCGCCAGCACCCAATGGAGCGAGCAGCTGGCACTGCTGGAAAAGCAGACCAAGGCGGTCCAGCGCCGCCAGCAACTGGGCGACGCCGCGCGCCTCGAAACGATCCAGACTGAGGCGGCGCTGGCCCAGGCGGCCGCGCAACTCGCCCAGGCCCGTGTCCGCCAGCAGACTGCCGGCGAAGACTTGCGGCGCCGTTATCCCGGTCTGCCGATCAGCGCGCCGACCGCCATTGTCGATCCGGCGCCGGTCGAGGGCAGCGAAGCCGACTGGGTGAGCGCCATCCTCGAACACAGCCACGAACTCGAACTGTCGCGTGGCGAAACACAGCGCGCCCGCATCGCCGCCAGCCGGGCCAGCGGCGACCGCCTGCCCGACCCGACCTTCGGCCTCCATGTTTCCCGCGAGCGGGCCGGCGAAGACCAGATCGTCGGCGCCTACATCAGCATTCCGCTGCCCGGCGGCGGCCGCCGAGCCACGTCGGATGCGGCATCGGCCCTGGCCGAGGTCGCCAATTTCCAGGAAGCGGCGGCTACCCAAAAAATCTCCGCCGAAGCGGCGATGCTCTACCAAACGGCCAGTGCCGCGTTCGCGTCGTGGCAAGCCAGCGGCAATGCCGCCGAACGCCTGACCCAGGCTGCCGACATGACCGCCCGTGCCTATCTGCTCGGCGAAGGCAGTCTCAACGAACTGCTGGCCGCCCGGCGACTGGCCAACGAAGCCCGGTTGTCGGCCCGCCTGATGCAACTGGACGCCCTGGAGCTGCACTACCGCCTGCAGCTCGATGCCCACCGCCTGTGGGCCATGGACTGACCGCGATTAGCGGCGGCCAATGCCGCGCAATGGCCCGCAAGCCGCGCGCTATGCGGCATTTCGACGATCAGAAAAACATCTTGTAAGGATTTTCAGGGTCTCTCCGACTAATTGCTCAAGTAGCCAATCGCTGCTTGATCAAGACCTCACTCAACGGAGATTCAAAATGAAAACCACCAAGATCGTTTCCCTCGCCATCGGTTCCGCCTTTGCTGCCGCCACCCTGACCCCGCTGGCTTATGCGGCCGCCGACAACCCCTTCGGCGCCAGCAAGCTCGAAGCCGGCTATCAACTGGCCCAGGCCGACAGCAAGACCAAGGACGGCAAATGTGGCGAGGCCAAGTGCGGGGCTGACAAGAAGGCCGCCGAGAAGAAAAAGGATGGCAAGTGCGGTGAAGCCAAGTGTGGCGCCGACAAGAAAGCTGCGGACAAGAAGAAGGATGGCAAGTGCGGCGAGGCCAAGTGCGGGGCTGACAAGAAACACTGATCCAGCGAATGCTTTCCGGGCGTCTGTCGCCCGGAAAGCGGCACGCCCCCACCCCGACACCTCATACCCGGAGCCAGAAAATGAATAACACCCTCCACCGCACGCTCACCCACACCTTCTCCAGCCTCGACCTGCTAGGACTCTGGCTCGGCATGCTCAGCCTGCGCCTGCTGCTCGGCTGGGATTTCTTCGAATCCGGCCTCGAAAAATTCAATGGCAGCAACTGGTTTGCCGACATCCAGGACCGCTTTCCCTTCCCGTTCAACCTGGTTCCGCCCGAAATCAGCTGGCAGATGTCCACCTGGTTCGAGTTGCTTGGCGGCATCGCGCTGGTCATCGGACTGGGCACCCGCTTCTTCTCGGTCTCGCTGCTGATCCTGACCATCGTCGCCATTGCCGCCGTGCATTGGCCTGACATGTGGTCGAGCTATGGCGAACTGCTGATGGGCTACGGGTTCACCGACAACGGTTTTGGCAACTTCAAGCTGCCCATGCTGTTCATCGGGATGCTGCTGCCGCTGATCCTGCTCGGCCCCGGCAAGCTGTCGGTCGATCATCTCCTGCGCCGCAAGGTGCTGTAAGGCGCGAAATCATCATGACCGCCACCGCTTTCCGCAAACTGCTGCAAGCCAATCTGCTGGCCATCATCAGCCTGCTGATCGCTCTGGCCAGCCTGTCGTACAACACCTGGCGCAACGACATGACAGAGCAGAACCGCAACCAGCGCGCCGCCGGATTCGCCCTGTTGCAGGAACTGGCGACCCTGCAACTGCTGGTCGACCATCTGACCTACAGCGACGATCATCAAAAGGGCGACGCCATCGCCGGCTGGACCCGCGTCATCTTCATCGGTGACCTCGCCCATCTCACCGCGCCGAAGGTTGAGGCTGGCGCACAGGCCCTGCGCACCCAATGGAGTACCGAAGTCGGCCGCCTGGAATCCAGCGAGGAGGCCAACAAGACCATGAGCCGGTCAATCGAAGCTCTGCGCCAGGAAACCCTGCATGCCCTCTCCGCACTGCGCTGAACTGCGCCATCGAAAAATTCGACAGGACGCCAACCAATGCCGGGCGGCCTTGACAAACTGCCAGATCGCCAGCAAGATCGGCCGTCCAAACGTATGATAGCCAGACGCACTCGTCAGAAAGAGACAAAGCCATGAACCTGTATCTGCGCCAATTCGCAGGCCTCTCTGCCGCTCTTCTCGCCATGGCCTTGCCGCTGAGCGCTTCGGCCTGGGACCTGGCCGGCAGCAAGCAGATCAAGCTGCACACCCGGGACGGGCAAACCATTCCGCTCGGCAGCGTCGAGTTCAAGCCGAAGGGCGACGCGACCACTTTCACCCTGCATCTTGACCACGCCAAGATGAAGGATTTCTTCCTGTCGATGAAGGAATTCAAATGTCTGGAGGGCGAGGAAATTCAGTGTCACGTGCCCTATCCCTACCCCAACCCGGGCACCATCAATCGGGGTGACCTGCGCTGGCTGGAACACTCGCTGCTCTTCCTCTACAAGGCGCCCAAGGATTTCGGCGCCAAGCTCTGGAATGGGCTGTACTACCGGATGGAGATCACCGACAAGGGGATCATCGGCACCCCGCAGGCCGTCGATCTCGTCATGATTGGCGCCCCGCCGGCCGACACCACCATCCCGCCCTACGGCCCGGGTGAGCGCTCGGAGATCACGCCCAACTCGCGCTGGATTAGCAGCCTGACCATCGAGTAAATGGCCGCCCGCTGGCGGGGTCAGTTCCTTACTTTCTGCCAGCCTTTTGCCATCAGGCAGGCGTGCATGTTGCGCACGGTCGCGTTGGTGACCACGCCGTCGGTGCCGGAATAGACCTGCTGCTTGCAAAAATTCTCGTCGCTGGCGTAATCGCCGTCGAGCGCGCCGCGCTTTTCCCAATGCCATGAAGAACATCCGGCGAGGCCGATAAAAATGAGAATTGGTAGTTTCATGTCGCGGATTCTACGCCGCCCAGTCGGCTGAACGATTTACCGCCCGGCATGATCACTCATTCAAATAAACATTGAAATCGATAATTTATTCTATAGAATAAATACAACTCCATCAGGCGACACCCATCATGTCCACTGCCCCGCAAGCCCTTCCCCGCTCCGACCGCTCCCGCGTGCTGTCCACCGCGGTGATCGAAGCAGCCCGGCGCCTTGGTCTGGGTTCCAGCGACCTGAACGCGATCATCGGCACCAGCCAGCCCTCGGCCTCGCGCCTGCTCAACGGCAAGTATTTCATCCCCGAAGGCAGCAAGACCTGGGAGCTGTCGGCCCATTTCGTGCGTCTCTACCGTTCGGTTTCCTCGCTGGTCGGTGGCAACGACGACCTAGCCCGTAGCTGGCTCAAGTCCGCCAATCAGGCCTTCGACAACCGCCATCCGCTGGACGTGGTCAAGCGCGTCGACGGCCTGCTGCATGTCTGTGAATACCTGGACGCCCACCGCGCTCGCGTCTGAAGCCCGGCCCTGGCTGGGCAAGGGCTGGCGGGCTGTCGAGGCGCAGCACCGGGTGGCGACGATGACGCTGGTTCATGGCGACCTCGGCGACCAGTCTCTGCTCGAAAGCATTCTTGAGGAAGCCAAGCCCGTCCTGCCCCGCGATGCCCAGGGCCTGCACTGGCTGTTGGCGACACCCTTCCGCTACTGGCCGAAGCCACCAGCCGGTTCGCGCTTTCGGGCGCGCACCGACCCCGGCGTCTTTTACGGCGCCGACGACGAAAAGACCGCCTGCGCCGAATGCGGCTACTGGCGCCTGCGCTTCTGGCTGGACAGCGAGGGCCTGGCTGGCCGCGAAGCATCGATCCCGATCACCTTGTTCGAATTCCACGGCGCCACCCCGCGCGCCCTCGACCTCACGCTACCCCCGCTTGTCGCCGACCGCGCCCGGTGGACCGATCCGGCCGATTACACGGCCACCCAGCACCTCGCCGGTGAGGCCCGCAAGGCCGGCGTCGAACTGATCCGCTACCAGTCCGTCCGCCACCCCGGGGGCAACTGTCTCGCCGTCCTGACGCCGCAGGTATTCAGGGGTGTCGATGAAGCCTTCCGCAACGTTCAGCACAGCTGGACCCTCTGGCTGAAGCCGCCCGACCTGACCGTCTGGCAGCGCGAATTGGCGCCCGAAAGCCATGTTTTCCGGTTTGCCTGAACGCATCGCTCGTTGTGACAGCAGGCAAAGCACGAAAATGCAGGAAAAAACATTGCCCGGCAGACGAATCGGCATTTCAATTGCGCGGCCTGATCTATAAACTGGCTGCGCCTAACCAACGACAATCTGGAGAAGAAACATGCAAGGTTTGTTTGAGTACAAGCTCGACGGCAGCGGGGATGCCATCGCTTTGGCGGTCAACCTGGATTCGGTCAGCGCCAATGCCCTTGTTCGACTTGATCGCTACATCAACTGGGCAGATGTCCTGAAACTGACGGAAAACGACCCGGAAGCGGCCTATGCCGCCGAACGTCTGCACACGGTTCTCCAGCACATGGGCAGATAGCACCGAACTGATTAGATTGCCGTAAAAGGGAGCACGGAATGCACATTCCGGCTCCCTTTTTCATTTACGTGCCCGACGCAGCCGCTCGATTTGCAGCCAGCCAAGCCACCGTGTTAATCCCGGCTTAAGCTTCGCCTAAGACCGCTTTAAGACTCGCTCCCTAGACTGCTCTCCATGGACAACCCCAGGAGAACGACAATGAGAGCCCTCCCCGCCCTCGGCCTGCTGCTCGCCAGTTTGGCCTGCCATGCCGAAACCCCGCAGCAGATTCGCCAGGCCTACGTTGCCGAAGCCATCGGCCAGCAAACTACTTTCTTCCCCTCTTTCAAGCGCGGCGATGCGCTGTTCCGCCAGCGCTTTGCAATCAACGACAAGATGCCGGCCTGCACCAGCTGCCACACCGACAGCCCCGTGAATGCCGGCCGGCACGCGGTCACCGGCAAGAGCATCCGACCACTGGCCACCGCGGCCAATGCCGAACGCTTCACCGACCCGGCCAAGGTTGAAAAGTGGTTCGGCCGCAACTGCAAGGAAGTTCTCGGCCGCGCCTGCACGCCCGCCGAAAAGGCCGATTTCGTCACCTACATGAGCGAGGTTCGCTGACATGAAAGCCATCACCCTGATTGCCCTGCTCGGCCTGGCCCTGCCAGCCCTGGCCGACCGCCTGCCGATGCCGGCCAACACACCGGCCAGCTTCAAGGCCGAGTGCGGCAGCTGCCACATCGCCTACCAGCCCTCCCTGCTCAGCGCCAACGATTGGCGGCAGATCATGGCCGGCCTGGACAAGCATTTCGGCAGCGATGCTACGGTCACCCCCCAAAAAAGGCAGGAAATCACCGCCTTCCTCGAACGCCATGCCGGCGATGCCGGCCGCCTGGGCCGCGCCGGCAACCCGCCGCGCATCACCGAGACCCAGCGCTTCGTCCGCAAGCACCGCGAGGTACCGGCCAGATTCTGGCGCGACCCGCGCGTCAAGTCGGCCGCCAACTGCGAGGCCTGCCATCCCGGCGCGGCCAGCGGCAACTACGGCGAACACGACATCGCCATCCGCGAACTACGGGAGTAAATCATGAAAAAAATACTGGTCTGGGACTGGCCGGTGCGCCTCGGCCACTGGCTGATGGTCGGTGGCTTCATCGTCGCTTGGCTGACGGCCGAAAGCGAAACCTGGCGACTGGTGCATGCGTGGTCCGGTGCGCTCGTCATCGCCGTTGCGCTCTTCCGCCTGCCCTGGGGCTTCATCGGTTCGCGCTACGCTCGCTTCGTCGACTTCGTCCGCGGTCCACGCGCTGTCGCCGGCTATCTGGAAGGTTTGCTCGACCTTCAACCAGGCCACCATACCGGCCACAACCCGGCCGGTGGCTGGGCCATCATCGCCCTGCTCGGACTCGGCATCCTGTGCGGCGTCTCAGGCTGGGCCGTCTACAACGAAATGGGTGGCGACACGCTGGAAGAGCTGCACGAAGTGCTGGCGGCAACGATGTTGACTGTCGTCATCGTACACGTCGCCGGCGTCATTTCCGGCAGCGTCCTGCACGGCGAGAACATGGTCCGCTCCATGTTCACCGGTTACAAGCTCGGCGCTTCAGACGAGGCCATCGAATCGGCACGACCACTGGCTGCCCTCGTCCTGCTGGGCTGGGTCGCTGCAGCCAGCTGGTGGCTTGCAAGCTGATAAAATACTGGCCATGCGTATCCTCCTTGTCGAAGACGACCCCGAACTCGGCGACGGCCTGACCGTCGGCCTGCGTCAGGCCGGGTTCGCAGTCGACTGGCTGCGCGACGGCCATTCCGCCGACCAGGCGCTGCAGACCGAGACCTTCGACTTCGTCGTCCTCGATCTCGGCCTGCCGCGTCTATCAGGCATGGAGGTTCTGGTTCGCGCCCGTAGCCGCGGCCAAGGGGTGCCCATCCTGATCCTGACCGCCCGTGATGCCACCGGCGACAAGGTATCCGGCCTCGATGCCGGCGCCGACGATTACCTCGTCAAGCCGATCGACCTCGACGAACTGACCGCGCGCATCCGCGCCCTGACACGGCGCAGCGCCGGACGAGCGGCACCACTGCTCGTCCATGGTGACCTGTCGGTCGACCCTGCAGCACATCAAGTCAGCCTCGCCGGACAAGCCGTAGAACTCTCCAGCCGGGAATTCTCGTTGCTCCAGATGCTGCTTGAAAACGCCGGCCGCGTACTGACCCGCACCCAGCTCGAACAGTCGGTTTACGGCTGGCGCGACGAACCGGACAGCAACGCCCTCGAAGTGCATATCCACCACCTGCGCAAGAAGCTGGGCAGCGACCTGATCCGCACCCTGCGCGGCGTCGGCTACACGATCGCCAAATGAACACCGTCTGGTTCTCGCTGCGTCGTCGCCTGCTCACCCTGCTGCTCGGCGGCGTTGCAGTGGCCTGGCTGGTCACCATGGTTTTCAGCTACCTCGACGCTCACCACGAAGTCGATGAATTGTTCGACGCCCAACTGGCCCAGGCCGGTCAGACTCTGCTTGCCATCGCCAGCCACGAGGCCCACGAGGGCAACGACGGCGGCGAGATCGACGATTTTGGCGAAGCCATGCACAAATATCAGCGCCGCCTGCGCTTCCAGATCTGGCGCGCCGACGGCAGCCTGTTGATGCGCTCGAACAACGCGCCAGAAGGGCCGATTACCGCCGCCGACGGTTTTTCGGAAACCCGCGATGGCGCAGGGCGCTGGCGGCATTTCAGCCAGTGGAACGATGATCGCAGCCTACAGGTTCAGGTCAGCGAAAGTCATCATGTCCGCGACGAACTGATCGGCCAGATCGCCTGGCGCCTGCTGCTGCCCGCTCTGTTCGGCCTGCCCATCATCGGGCTTTGGGTGTGGCTGGTGACACGAAAAGGTTTTGCCTCGCTCGACGGCATGGCCCGGCAAATTGCCAGCCGCGACCCGCAACAACTGCAAGCGGTCAGCCCGGCAACCGCCCCCGAGGAAATCAAGCCGCTGCTCGATGCGCTGAATGGCTTGTTCCTGCGGGTGGAACGCACGCTGGAAGCAGAACGCCGCTTTACCGCCGACGCCGCCCACGAACTGCGCACCCCGCTCGCCGCGCTGCTCGCGCAGGTGCAAGTTGCCCTCCGCGCCCGCGACGCCGAGGAGCGCGACCGCTCGCTCGATCAACTGCAGAGCGGCCTGACCCGGGCTTCCCATCTGGTTGACCAGATGCTGCAACTGGCACGCCTCGACCCCGAATCCGGCCTGCCCGATCCCCAGCCCGTCGACCTCGGGCTACTCGCCGAATCCGTCTGCGCCGATCTTGGGCCACAGATCCTGGCCCGGAATCTCGATTTCGACCTGAACGCCGGGCCTGCCTGCGTCGTCACCGGCCAGGCTGACTGGCTACGCATGCTGATCCGCAACCTGGTCGACAATGCGGTTCGCTACACCTCGCCGGGTGGCCTGGTCCGCGTCGAAGTTTCACGCAACGAAAACGGCTGCCTGTTCACGGTCAGCGACAGCGGCCCGGGCATTCCACCCGAGGCCCGCGAACTGGTACTTCGCCGCTTTCATCGACTGGATCAGGGAAACCAGCCGGGTAGCGGGCTCGGACTGGCAATCGTCGCGCGCATCGCCGAGCTGCATGGCGCCCAGTTCCGACTTGACACATCAGATATAACTAAAGGCCTAATTGTCGCGGTACAATTTCCCATTCGCTGATAGCCGACATCGACCGGAACATTGAATAAACGCCAATGTCCAACTTAGCCGCACAGCAATTGGGTGTCTCAACTCGTAGCGAGCCAATGACCTGACCATGACCACGACGCATCTATCTGCAACAACGAGCCCTTCCGACGTGGAAACGCCGCAGGAAGGCACCCGCCGTATCATCGATGGTCAGGAACGTGTAATTTACGAGGGCTACTGGATCAAGACCTACCCGGTGCCCGCTGATACGCTGGAAGCCAAGAAGCGCCTGATCGAGGCCCTGACCCGGCGCCTCTTCAACCACACCGAGCATGGCCTGAACATTCCCGGTACGCGCCTTGGCGAGGCTCGGACGAGCTACGAAACTGAGACCGATCCGGCCCGCAAGCGTGTCAAGGGCGCAATGCTGGCCGGCGCCCTGTTCAACCGGGCGGCCGACATCTTCCGCAAGCTGGTCGAACTGCAGGCCTGCGGCATCGAGATTCTCAGCGACAACCCGTTGATGCGCGAATGCGGCAAATGCCTGCTCGACGCCATGGAACTGGGACGCTGCGTGCTGCACCGGAGCGGCGAAGAAGGTATCGACGAGCTGTGGGGAGAACCCTTCCGCGCCTTCTCGATTCCGCTCGAAGACTTCTACGAAAGCCGCTACATCAAGATCGGCCAGACCCTGCGCGACATCGACAAGATTTCCCGGATGATGATCGATACCTTCAGCGGCATCCCGGCGTTTGCCGACATCGAAGGCCCGGTCTGCGATCTGGCCACCGCGGCCAAGATCAAGACCGAAACCCTGCTTACCGACCGCGACATCTTCGACGCCTGGGCCCGCATGGTTACTGCTGGCGAGCGCCTGGCCGACATCGAATGGCTGGCCGGCCCGGGCGTCAACAGCGCACCGTTCACCTACAACCTGTCGGACGGCCTGCAACTGATCCGCCAGGGCCGCGACCTGATCTTCTACATTTCCCGCGCCAGAACCGCCATGCCCAAGAGCACGCGGGAATACATCGAGCGCTGCCAGGCCTACCTGGCCACCGGCCGCGCCCCGCTGCTTCCGGCCTACCTGCCCGCCTGAGCGGCGGCAAGCATTCATCCTGCCCCCTTTTCAGGGGATAAAACGCTATAGCCAGTTTTGCCTATGACAAAAGGCATAACTCGGCTATATTCGCGATAACAATTCAAACAACATCCAATTTGCAGGGAGAGCGCCATGTTTGCTCAGATGAAGGTATTCCACCGCATCCTGATCATTGCTGCGGTATTCGTCGTCGGCATCCTGATCGTCACCTATTCCGGCCGTGTCGGCATGCAGTCTGCGGTAGCGGGACTGGACACCGTTTACAAGGATCGCGTCGTCCCCCTGCGCGACATCAAACAGATTGCCGACATGTATGCAGTCAATATCGTCGACACTGCGCACAAGGCCCGCAATGGCAACATCGATTCCAAGCAGGCGCTGAAAAACGTGCTCGAAGCGGAAGCGGTCATTGGGGAAAAATGGAAGGCCTATCTGGGCACCGTGCTGGTTGCTGAAGAGACCCGTCTGGTCGGCGAAATCGAGTCCCTGATGAAGAACAGCGCCGCACCGCTGGCCAATCTCAAGCAACTGCTCGAAACCGGCAATCGCGAGGGCCTCGCCAAGTTCACCACCGATGACCTCTACCCGGTCATCGACCCGCTGTCGAACAAGTTTTCCGAGTTGATCGAAGTTCAGCTCGACGTCGCCAAGCGCGAATACGACGCGGCCAACCAGTTGTCCGACCGCCTCAACCTGACCAACCTGATTGCCGGCGCCCTCAGCCTGCTGGTCGGCATTGCCTTCGCCTGGACGATGGCCACGCAGATCACCAACCAATTGGGCGGCAAGCCGGGCGACGTGGCGGCGATTGCGCAGCGCATCGCCGATGGCCATCTGGAGGCATCAAGCATGGAAGGCAACTTCCCGCCAGACAGTGTGATGGCCAACATGGAAACCATGCGCTGCAATCTGCGTCAACTCGTCGGCCAGATCCAGAATGCCGCCGAACAACTGGCCAGCGCGACCAGCCAGATGTCGACTGCCGGCATGCAGGTCGCGGCAAGCACCACCGAGCAGTCCGATGCGACGGCCTCGATGGCCGCAGCCATCGAGCAGATGGCAGTCAGCATCCAGCACATTTCCGACAATTCGGACATTGCCCGCCAGAATTCACTGACTTCGAGCAACAGCATCGATCGCAGTATGAAGGTGGTCGAGAGCACCGTCTCGGAAATGAATGCCATCACCCAGACGGTCAGCACCACAGCCACCGACATCGAGCAACTGGTCGCCCAGTCGCAGCAGATCGGTTCGGTGATCAACGTCATCCGCGAAATTGCCGACCAGACCAATCTCCTCGCCCTCAATGCCGCGATCGAAGCGGCGCGCGCCGGCGAACAGGGGCGCGGCTTTGCCGTCGTCGCCGACGAGGTGCGCAAGCTGGCCGAGCGCACGGCACTGTCGACCCAGGAAATCGTGCAAACCGTTCAGGCCATCCAGAGCAGCACCCAGCAGACGCTGGCCAGCACGGAAACCAGCCGCCGTCAGGCTAATGAAGGAGCTCGCCTGGCCAACGAAGCCGGCAATTCGATGCGCGACGTCAAGACAGGACTGGACTCGGCGCTGGCCTCCGTCAGCGATATACGCAATGCCCTGGCCGAGCAGGGCAGCGCGAGTGCCATTGTCGCCTCCAGTGTCGAAAAAATCGCCCAGATGACCGAAGAAAACTCGGCGGCGGTGGCCAGTCTCAACGATTCCGTCCAGTACGTCAGCGACCTGACCGGTCAATTGAAGTCAGCTGCCCTGCGCTTTCACCTTTAATCCCCCCGGCCTCAGGCCAGCGCCCGCGCCAGGAGCACGGCAACGTGCTCCGCGTCCCGCCCGGTGCCATCCTTGATCTGGTGCCGGCACGAGAAGCCGTCGGCGACAATCACCGCATCGGCCGGCGCCGCCCGCACCGCCGGCAACAAGGCCAGTTCGCCCATCGCCACCGAGGCCTCGTAATGCTCGGCCTCCAGCCCGAAGCTGCCGGACATGCCGCAGCAACTGGCATCGACGATCTCGAACTCGAATTCCGGTATCCAGCCGAGCACCTTTTTCACCGATTTCATCGCGCCGAAGGCCTTCTGGTGGCAATGACCATGGACCACGGCCCTGCCCCCTGGCAGCGGCTTGAGCGGCAGTTTCAGGCCCTTGTTGCCCTCGCGCATCAGGAATTCCTCGAAGAGGAAGGCCTGCTTGCTCAACTGACCGATGTCCGGTCCGAGCGACAGGCTGTAGAACTCGTCGCGCAGTGCCAGCAGGCAGGACGGTTCCAGCCCGACAATCGGCGTCCCCTCGGCCAGCGCCGGACCGAGGGCGGCCATCACTCGCTGCGCCTCCAGTTTCGCCGCATCGACCATGCCCTGCGACAGGTAGGTCCGGCCGCAACAGAGCGGGCGTTCCGGTTCGCCGTCGTCGGTCGCCGGGCGCAGGATTTCGACCGTGTAGCCACCGGCCTGCAGCACCTTTATCGCCGCCTCGGCGACTTCCGGCGTGTAGTAATGCGTGAAGGTGTCTACGAAAATGGCCACTTTTTTGGGCCGACCGTAGCATTCCGGGTTTGGCGCCACAATCGGGCGGTCGACGATCTCCGGAATCGGCCGCCGGGCCGAAATGCCCAGCCAGCGCTCGGCCAAGCGGGCAATCGTCGGCGAGGCATTGCGCCAGCGGACCAGCCAGGCAAGTTGCGCCCGCCAGCGATGCAGCCATTGCGGCAGACCACCAAATAGCCTGCTCCGCCGGGAAAGGCCGAGGCACTCGTTCCGGTGCGCCAGGTATTCGGTCTTGATCAGCGTCATGTCGACGGCGCTCGGGCATTCTTTCTTGCAGCCCTTGCACGAAACGCAAAGGTCCATCGCCGCCGCCAGATCGGGGTGGGCGAAGGGATCGTCGCCGGGTTTTAGCGTCAACTCGCCATTGAGCGCCGCCTTGAAGGCCTTGACCCGGGCGCCGGTCGAATGCGCCGGGTCGTGCGTGATCCGGTAGCTCGGGCACATGACGCCCTTGCCGTCGCGCTGGCACTGGTGGTTGTTCATGCAGACGGCGACCGCCTTGGCGTAATTGCCGCCGGTCGCCGGAATGCCGGCGTAGGCGTCGCCGACGCCGTAGGTGTCGTAGGCCGACCAGTCGAGAAAAGTTTTCATGGCCGATAACAAGCAAAAGCGGCGCCAGAAATATTCCTTGAATATCAAGCCGATAAAATCGGCGTCCTTGTCGGGAATGCGACATGTTCCCCAACGCCAGCCAGCCGATTGGTGCAGCGCACAACAAAACCGCAGTCCCGACCGACGAATCGGCAAATAGTCGTAGGAATGCCGGCCGGCGCTGGCTATCATGCTCGGCTTCCCAGAAAGTTCGCTCATGATCACGCTCAAGAACGTCACCTTGCGCCGCAGCTCGAAAGTGCTGCTCGACAAGACTTCCGTCACCATCAACCCCGGCGAGAAGGTCGGCCTGGTCGGCCGCAACGGTGCCGGCAAATCCACGCTGTTCGCGCTGCTCAACGGCACGCTGCACGAGGATGGCGGCGACTATTCGATTCCCAAACAGTGGCAGATGGGCCAGGTGGCGCAGGACATGCCGGAAACCGAGCAATCGGCCACCGACTTCGTCATCGACGGCGACACCAAGCTGCTCGCCGCCCGCAACGAGGTGCACGACGCCGAAGCCAGCGACGACGGCATGCGCATGGCCGAGGCCTACATGGCGCTCAACGATGCTGGCGAACACGACGCCGAAGCCCGCGCCCAGTCGCTGATCCTCGGCCTCGGCTTCAAGGTCAGCGAGCTGCACAATCCGGTCAACAGCTTCTCCGGCGGCTGGCGGATGCGCCTGCAACTGGCCCGCGCCCTGATGTGCCCGTCCGACATCCTGCTGCTCGACGAACCGACCAACCACCTCGACCTCGACGCCCTGGTCTGGCTCGAAGCCTGGCTTAAGCGCTACCCGGGCACGCTGGTCATGATCAGCCACGACCGCGAATTCCTCGACGCCATCACCCAGGTCACGCTGCACATCGACAATGCCAAGCTGGTCCGCTACGGCGGCAACTACAGCAAGTTCGAAGACATGCGCGCCGAGCAGATGCTGCTCCAGCAGGCGACGATGGCCAAACAGGCCGAGAAGATCGCCCACCTGCAATCCTTCATCAACCGCTTCAAGGCCAAGGCCAGCAAGGCCAAGCAGGCGCAGAGCCGGGTCAAGGCGCTGGACCGCATGGAGAAGATCGCGCCGGTGCTGGCCGATGCCGAATTCACTTTCGAATTCCAGGAACCACAAAACCTGCCCAACCCGATGCTCTCGATGGTCGACACCACCATCGGCTATCCGCCGGCCGAAGACGCGCCGGCCGGTACGCCGCCGACCGTCATCGTCCGCGGCATCAACCGCTCGGTGATGGCAGGTCAGCGTATCGGCATCCTCGGCGCCAACGGCCAGGGCAAGTCCACGCTGGTCAAGACCATCGCCCGCGACCTCAAGGCGATCAGCGGCGAAGTCACCGAAGGCAAGGGCCTGAACATCGGCTACTTCGCCCAGCAGGAACTCGACGTGCTGCGCCCGCAGGACACCCCGCTCGAACACATGGTCCGCCTGGCCAAGGAAGCCATCGCCAACGGCCGCAGCAACGTGCCGGGCCGCGAGCAGGAACTGCGCAACTTCCTCGGTACCTTCAATTTCGGCGGCGAGATGGTCAAGCAGGCCGTCGGCACCATGAGCGGCGGCGAAAAAGCCCGGCTGGTGCTGTGCATGCTGGTCTGGCAACGCCCCAACCTGCTGCTGCTCGACGAACCGACCAACCACCTCGACCTCAGCACCCGCGAAGCCCTGGCCGTCGCCCTCAACGAATTCGAAGGCACCGTCATGCTGGTCAGCCACGACCGCGCCCTGCTCCGTTCGGTCTGCGACGAATTCTGGCTGGTCTCCAAGGGCGGCGTCGCACCGTTCGACGGCGACCTCGAAGATTATCAGCGCTACCTGCTCGACGAAGCCAAACGCGTCCGCGAGGAAGCCTCGGCCACCCAGAAGCGGGCCGCCTGAGCGGATAACACAGGCAGTCGGCAGCCATGACCGTCACCCCGTTCCCGGCACTAGCCTGCCCGCTCGACGGCAACCCGCTGCAACGCGACGGTTCGAGCTGGCGCTGCGCCAGCGGCCACTGTTTCGACATCGCCCGCGAGGGCTACGTCAACCTGTTGCCGGTCCAGAAAAAGCGCTCTCTGGACCCCGGTGACAGCAAGGAAATGGTCGCCGCCCGCCGCCGCTTCCTCAACGCCGGCCACTACCAGCCGATTGCCGACGCCGCCAGCCGCGCGGCACTCGCCAACCTGCCGGCCGGCACGACGGCCAGCATCCTCGACGCCGGCTGCGGCGAAGGCTACTACCTGCGCCAATTGGCCGCCGCCGCGACCAGCGCCGGCCAGTCATTGGCCATCCTCGGCCTGGACATTTCCAAGTGGGCGACCCTCGCCGCCGCCAAGCAGGACCCGCAGCCCAACTGGATCGTCGGCAGCAACGCCAACCTGCCCGTGCTGCCCGGCACCCTCGACCGCGTGCTGTGCATGTTCGGCTTCCCGGTCTATCCAGAATTTGCCCGCGTCCTCAAACCCGGCGGCCAGCTGCTGCAGGTCGACGCCGGCCCGGACCACCTGCGCGAACTGCGCGAAATCATCTACCCGACGCTGAAACCGCAGCGCACCGCCGAGCCACAGGCACCGCAAGGCTTCACCCCCCTGCCCGGCGACACTGTCCGCTACACGCTGGACCTCGACGGCGCCGAACCAATCGCCGACCTCCTCGCCATGACCCCCCACCTCTACCGCGCCAGCGCCAAAGGCCGAGCAAGGGCGGCCGCGCTGACCAAAATCTCGTTGGCCGTTGACGTGCAAATTACGCGGTTCGCGCGCGTTAGCTGCGGCTAATTCGAACTAGGCGCCACCATTTCGGCGGCGAAAATCGGCCAGTAGCAGACCTTTAATTCTTTGTCGCAAATGTCGGTAACAGGTCTAAAAGAGATGCTTGTCATAGCTTCCTTTTCAACCGAGCAAGTAAGGTAAGATGCGACCAAATTTTCATTTTCAATGAAGACGTCTATGCCGTACAAAACAACATGGGAGTTGCACGGTCTGCTGACTGAGTGGCACGGACATTCCACTAATGCAGAAATGGTTCACATGCAGGAGCAAGTCCATTGCCATCCTGAATTCGACACTGTGCGCTACTCTATTCACGATTTCAGCAAGTGCGAGAGTTTTTCGCCAAGCAGCTACGATGTTGAATTTTCAGCTGCAATAGATGGGGCTGCTAGTAGGACGAGCAAGCTCCTAAAGATTGCCATCGTTGCAGCTAATGCGGGGGTCTCTGATATGGTTAGCCGTTATGTAGATTTAGGCTTAAGCCCCTATCCGGTTAAATTTTTTGCCACACTACGAGAGGCGAGGGAGTGGGTTTAGCTTTGCCCACTGTGCAATTGAGCAGTGATAAGCGGCAGGTAAAAGGCGTTTGCGGACGTAGCAAGTTGAGATACTTGGGTCCGAATTGGGCATATAGCCGCCCCTGAAAAGAACATCCGGGCAACCCACCACGCAAGGCGTAGACTGCACGATCACACTCCTGCCTTACACCGATGCACCCTCCCCTCACCATCCCGCCTGACGAAGTCGAAATCACCGCCATCCGCGCCCAGGGGGCTGGGGGACAGAACGTTAACAAGGTGTCGAATGCAGTACATCTGCGTTTCGACATCGCTGCATCGTCGCTGCCGGAGGAAATCCGCGAGCGGTTGCTGAAGCTGGGCGATCAGCGGATCAGCAAGGAGGGCGTGGTGGTGATCAAGGCACAGGAATTCCGCAGCCTGGAGAAGAACCGGGCCGAGGCCTTGCGGCGGCTGGAATTGCTGGTGGCCAGCGTGGCGACGGTAGCGCGCAAGCGCCGGCCGACCAAGCCGACGCATGGTTCGGTCAAGCGGCGGCTGGAGCAGAAGGGGCGGCGCGCGGCGATCAAGGCTGGGCGGCGGTCGACCGGCGACTAGTCGCGCCGCTGGAAACCGCCGGTCGATTCAGGCCTGGCCGCTGTTACTGGCCGCGCGTGAACAGGTAGTTGTTGTCGGCGTGCGGAATGTGGCAGGTGAAGCAGGCCGTTCCGCCATCCTTGACCGCCTTGACCTTGGGGTCGCCACCTTTGAAGCCCTGGAAGCCCCAGCCGCCAGTTTCCGGGTAACGTTCATCATCCTTGACCATTACGGCCACCACTTTGCGAGCGCCCTGCTCCATCACGTGGTTGTCCTTTTCCGCGTAGGTAAAGCGATCAACGGCGAAGGTGGCGCCCTTGGCGAATTTGCCGGTCTTCAGGCCTTCGACGGCGGCCGGGTTGGCATAGACGTGCTGGATGCCGACATTGCCGGCCGGGTCGTGGCCGGTCTGGTTGACGGTTGAATGATGGTGGTACCAGCTGCGGTAGCCTTCGGGGAAGGCGATGTCGCTGGTATCCTGCGCTGCAAAGGCGCCCGCTGCAGAGGCCAGGATGCAGATGGTAAAAACTGATGCCGTGATTTTATTCATGGTAGTCGTCTCTTCCGTTTTGATTGGTAGGAGCGGCGCTGCCCTGCCGCCGTTTGCCATCGATAGTGGCAAAACCAGTATATGTTTTGCATCTTTTGACTCGTTCATGAATTACGCTGCATTCAGCTCACGAAAATCATGAGTGCATAAAAATTCCAGGCCGGGGAATAAGCTGCGCGAAGCCGGGCAGCACTCGACGGTTTTTTGAATTTGGCCGTTTTTTGCCATTGACCGTAGCATTCTGCCCACAGCCCGCCTGACAGGCTGTCTGCTTTGCGACAAAGCCCCCGACAATGGGCCGGTCGATGAAGCGCATCATCCTGTTTTAAATAAATAATTTCCACTGGCACAGCGATTGCTGAATAGGCTCCGCACAGCATTCGAGGAGCCTTCATCGTGGAACTTCCAGTCATCAGCAACACCCCGTCCGAAGCAGCAGAAGGCGGCGGCTGTTCTTCCAGCGGTTGCGGCACTGCGCCGGACGCCCTGGGCCATCTCCCTGACCACATCCGCGCCAAGGTGCAGGACCACCCCTGCTATTCGGAAGAAGCGCACCACTACTTCGCCCGCATGCACGTGGCCGTCGCCCCGGCCTGCAACATCCAGTGCAATTACTGCAACCGCAAGTACGACTGCTCCAACGAATCCCGTCCGGGCGTCGTTTCCGAGCTGCTGACGCCGGATCAGGCGATCAAGAAGGTGCTCGCCGTCGCTGCCGAAATTCCGCAGATGACGGTACTCGGCATCGCCGGACCCGGAGACCCTCTCGCCAACCCGGGCCGCACTTTTGAAACCTTCGAACAGCTGTCCGAGCGCGCCCCGGACATCAAGCTGTGCGTGTCGACCAACGGCCTGAACCTGCCGCAGTACGTCGACCGTATCGCCCAGCACAACATCGATCACGTGACGATCACCATCAACTGCGTCGATCCGGAAGTCGGCGCCAAGATCTATCCGTGGATCTACTGGGAGAACAAGCGCATCTTCGGCATCGAAGGCGCCAAGATCCTGATCGAGCAGCAGCAGAAGGGTCTGCAGATGCTGACCGACCGGGGCATCCTGGTGAAGGTCAACTCGGTGCTGATCCCCGGCGTCAATGACGAGCATCTCAAGGAAGTCTCGAAGATCGTCAAGGCCAAGGGTGCCTTCCTGCACAACGTCATGCCGCTGATCGCCGAGCCCGAGCACGGCACCTACTACGGCATCATGGAGCAGCCGGAACCGACCCCGGAAATGCTGCAGGACCTGCAGGATGCCTGCGCCGGCGATATGGCGATGATGCGCCACTGCCGCCAGTGCCGCGCCGATGCGGTTGGCCTCCTGGGCGAGGATCGCGGCGACGAGTTCACGCTCGACAAGATCGACGTCATGGATGTCGATTACGAAGCCGCCATGGTCCGCCGCAAGGTGGTGCACGACGAGATCATCGAGAAGCTCGACGCCAAGCGCGGCATCGTCAAGCCGAAACACGAGGGCATCCCGGAAGGTTCGCGCCCGGTGCTGATGGCGGTCGCCGGCAAGAACGGCGTCGTCGCCGAGCACTTCGGCCATGCCAAGGAATTCCTGATCTACGAAGCCTCGCCGGAAGGCGTCCGCTTCATCAGCCACCGCAAGACCGAGCTGTACTGCGGCGGCATGGATTCCTGCGGCGATGGAGACGTGGCCGAGGCCGGCGCCACCGAATCGCTGCTCGACCGCAACATCCGGGTGCTGGAAGGCTGCGAGGTCGTGCTCTGCTCCAAGGTTGGTTTTGAGCCCTGGGCCAAGCTGGAAGCCGCCGGCATTGCGCCGAACGGCGAACATGCGATGGAGCCGATCGAGGATGCCGTGATGGCGGTGTACAAGGAAATCGCGGCAACCGGGAAGCTGCTTCCCGCCGCAGAAAGCCTGAAGGTGGCGTAAATGGCCCTGCAAATCACCCAATCCTGCGTCAATTGCTGGGCTTGCGTCGATGTCTGCCCAAACGATGCAATCTACCAGGACAGCCCGCACTTCCTGATCGACGACGGAAAATGCACCGAGTGCCTGGGCGATCACAGCGTGCCGCAGTGCGCCGCGATCTGCCCGATCGAGATGGCCATCGTCAATGAACTGGGCGAGTTCCTGAATCCGCCCGGCTCACTGACCGGCATCCCGATCGAGAAGCTGAAGGAATTCGGCTTGTGGCGCGAGGCTGCCTGATGGCCGTCGTCACCTTCTATGAGAAACCCGGCTGCAAGGGCAATCTTCGCCAGAAGACCCTGCTCGCTGCCGCCGGCCACACCGTCCAGGCCAAAAGTCTGAAAACCGAGGCCTGGACGGCCGACCGGCTGCTCGCCTTCCTTGGCAAGCTGCCGGTGGCCGAGTGGTTCAATCGCGCCGCGCCGGCCATCAAGGCCGGCGAGATCGTGCCCGAGCACCTTGGTTTCGAGGATGCCCTGCATCTGCTGCTCGACAACCCGCTGCTCATCCGCCGGCCGCTGATGGAAATCGGCGATGAACGCGTGGTCGGTTTCGACATTGCTACGGTCGATGCCTGGATCGGGCTGAAAAATATCGAGCTGCCGGAAGGCAACATCGAGGCCTGCGTACACGGTCCGGAAGGCCATGGCAGCTGCGGCAGCCATGCCCATGAGGAAGAGGAACATGCCGGCTGCGGGACTCACTGACCGCGCAGTAGAACTTGCTCCGGGCGTCCACTGGGTGGGCGCCCTCGATCCGCATCTGCGGAATTTCGACATCATCCTGAAGACCGCCAACGGCACCAGCTACAACAGCTACGTCGTGCGCGGCGAGACCGGCGTCGCGGTCATCGACACGGTCAAGGAAGAGTTCGCCGACACCTTCTTCGCCCGCCTCGAATCGGTCGCCCGCTACGACGAAATCACCGTCATCGTCCTCAACCATCTGGAGCCGGACCACAGCGGCGCCCTGCCCGAACTGCTCAAGCGCGCGCCGCAGGCACGGGTCTATCTGTCCAGCCGCGCCCAGATGATGCTCAAGGCACTGCTGAAGCCGAGCGGCGAGAAGCCGCCCGAATACATCCCGGTGACCACCGACGACGAGGTCGATCTCGGCGGCCGTACCTTGCGCTTCCTGCACACGCCCTACCTGCACTGGCCGGATACGCAATGCACCTATCTGGTCGAGGAAGGCTTCCTCTTTTCCGGCGACGTCTTCGGCTGCCATTTCTGCGACGCGCGGCTGTTCAACGACCGGGTCGGCGATTTCCGCTTCTCGTTCGAGTACTACTACGCCCACATCATGCGGCCCTTCCGCGAGTATGTGCTCGATGCCGTGGCGCTGATCGAACCGCTCGACGTCCGCATGATCGCCCCGGCCCACGGCCCGATCCTGCGCCACCAGCCACGCGACTACCTGCACCGCTACCGCGAACTGGCCACGCCGCGCCTGTTCAACGAGGCGCGTAGCGAGAAGACGCTGGTCGTCTTCTACATCTCGGCCTACGGCAACACGCGGCGCATGGCCGAGGCGCTGGCCGCCGGCGCTGAAACCATCGCTGGCGTACGCGTTTCGCTCTATGACCTCGAAGGCGGCGAGTCGGGCATCTTCACCGATCTGATCGAGGAAGCCGACGGCCTCGCCTTCGGCAGTCCGACCATCAACGCCGACGCGGTCAAGCCGGTCTGGGATGTGCTGTCATCGCTGACCACGGTCAACGTCAAGGGCAAGCTGGGTGCCGCCTTCGGCTCCTACGGCTGGAGCGGCGAGGCGGTACGGCTGATCGAGGACCGCCTGCGCGGCCTCAAGCTGCGCGTCCCGGTCGACGGGTTGCGCATCAAGCTGGTGCCGGATAGCGGCGAACTGGCGCAATGCCGGAATCTCGGCGAACAGCTGGCCCGTCACCTGACCGGCCAGGTCGAACATCGCGAAATCAGCATGGCTGCGCTCGCGTAATTACAGGGAGATAAAAATGCCAAAAGCCAAAGTCACCTTCCAGGACATCGGCGTTTCCGTCACCGTGCCGGCCGGCACGCGGCTGATCGAAGTCTCCGAAAAGGTCGGTGCAGGGATCACCTACGGCTGCCGCGAAGGCGAGTGCTGCACCTGCCTGACCAAGATCGTTTCCGGCGGCGAAAACCTGGCCCCGCCAAGCATCCTGGAAGACCAGGTTCTCAAGGACAACATGGCCCCGCGCGGCCACCGCCTGGCCTGCCAGGCACAGATCATTGGCGGCGAAATCGTCGTCAAACCTGCGTAGTTGCGCAGGGCAGTCAGGACAAGAAGATGAGCCGAAGACAGTGCTTTTGCACGGCGAGGCGAAGTCGACGCAGTCATGGCTGTCATGCGCAATTACGCTGAACCGAACAAGATTAAAAGCAATCACCCAACCACAACAGAGAAACCCAAACCAACCCGCTCTTCTGGAGAACCAAGAAATGGCCCTCATCACATTCAGCAGCCCCATGCACAAGGACAAGACGGTCTACGCCGTTGCCGGCAGCCACACCCAGACCATCCTCGCGCTGGCCAAGGAACATCACATCCCGATCGACTTCGGTTGCCAGGAAGGCAACTGCGGCACCTGTCTGGTCAAGGTTTCATCCGTCGATGGCAAGCGCGCCCCGATGGGTGGCCCGCTCAACGTCCGCGAAGTCGCCGCCCTGCTCGAACTCGGCCACATCAACAAGGCCCAGATTGACCAGATGTACGTCGACGACATCCCGCCGACCCAGTGGCGCCTCGCCTGCCAGATGATCGTCCGCGACGAGGACATCCTGGTCGAGTATCCGAGCAAGTAAGGCCTCTGCCATGAACGGTCCGGATCGCCTGCCCTACCGGGCAACCCTGTTCGCCGAACTGCTGGCTTCGCCGGCAGCCGGCGCAGCGGCACGCGATCCGAACCGTGCATTGCTGGCCAGCATGGTCGCTGGCCAGGCAACGGGCACGGGCTGCCTGCCCGGCGATTTTGGCCTGTGCGCGGCGGCCTGCCGCCATCTGCTGTCCACCTATTTCCCCGGCTGCGACATCGCTCTGACGCAACGCACGGTCGAGTCCATCCCCGAATGGGAAGACCTCCAGAAGCTGTTGCTCGATCACCGCGCCAGCGAGTCGCCCAGCGAACTGCTGATCGCCAACATCGTCGCCACCGCCTGCGCCGGCCGTGATCACCTGTGGCAGGATCTCGGCCTCGCCGAGCGCAGCGAACTGACCCGGCTGATGTGGGTGAACTTTCCCGAGCTTGCCCGCGCCAACACCGGCGACATGAAGTGGAAGAAATTCCTCTACCGCCAGTTCTGCTCGCGCGAAGGTATCTACGTCTGCCCCGCCCCGTCCTGCGGGGTCTGCAAGGACTACGCCCAATGTTTTGGACCGGAGAACTGACCAGGACCGCGCCGGTGCTGCGCCGCGCCGCGCCATTCCCGGAACGCCCGCCACAACTGGACAGGGCAATGGCCGCCTATGTCGGGCTGGCCGTCGGCGACGCGCTAGGCGCCACCGTCGAATTCCTGACCCCCAATGAAATCCGCCACCAGATCGGCGTGCACGGCAACATCACCGGCGGCGGCTGGCTGCGCCTGAAGGCCGGCCAGGTCACCGACGACACGACGATGGCGCTGGCGCTGGGCGAATCCATCCTCGGCGCCGGCCGCGTCGACGCCAAAGCCGCCGCCGAAGCCTTCGACGCCTGGATGCGTGCCAAACCGGTCGATATCGGCAATACGGTGCGGCGCAACCTGATCACTTTTCGCAAGACCGGCAACCCGGAAGCCGCCGCCTCCGAGCACGATGCCGGCAACGGCGCGGCGATGCGCGTCTTGCCGGTGGCGCTCAAATGCTACGGTCAGCCCGAAAAAACGACCAAAATCGCAAATCGCGCCCAGGCCCACGTTACCCACCACAACGCGCTGTCCGACGCGGCCTGCGACACATTGGTGTTCATGGTCCAGGACTTCCTGGCCGGCCGAGATGCGCTCGAGGTCGAGCGCGAGCGGGCCGGCAAGCTGGTCGCCGAATTCCCGGTCTTCGCCTATGACCGCAAGCGCCGCGACAACCCGAGCGGCTTCGTGGTCGAAACGATGCAGGCGGTGCTGCAATCCTTCTTTGCCACCGACAATTTCGAGGATTGCCTGCTCGATGTCGTCAATCGAGGCGGCGACGCCGACACCACCGGCGCCATCGCCGGCATGCTGGCCGGCGCCCGCTACGGCTACCAGGCCATCCCCCGGCGCTGGCTCGCCACCCTGGATCAGGCCGTTCGCCTGCGCTGCGAAGAGCAGGCCACGTCGCTGCTCCACCCAGCCCTGGGCTAAAGCGAGCAGGGCGATATCCCAAGTAGACGGGGCCCCGGGCCCAGGGTGATGTTTTTGCCATTTTTCACAACCCGGGATATACTTTTTACAACATTAGTAATAGAGTAACAGCATATACGAATAGACGACGCACCGGCCGCCATGCAATCCGGCGGTCGCAGATAAAACAAAATCACGGAGAGAAAAATGTCCTTGTCCAAGCGCCTGCTCATCCTGATGGTCACGTCCGTCCTTGCGTTGGTCATCGTTGCCGGCTTGAGCCTCTACGAGATGGGGCGTGTTTACAAAGCCGCCAATTTCGGCAATGAGAATGTCGTTCCCAGCGTTCTGCTGCTTGACGAGGCCCTGCTCAACTTCGGGCAGCTTCGGGTCCGCATCTACCGCCACATCCTGACCAAGGATCAGAAGGCACAAGCCGAGATTGAAGTTACCGTGGAAAAAGCTATCCATGGCGTCAGGGAAGCCCTGAAAGCCTACGAGTCACTAGTCATGGATGCCGAAGACCGACGACTGCTCGACGAGGATGTAAAAACCTTTGCCGCCTACAGCGAGAACATCAAGCCGCTACTCGCCCTGTCGCGCCAAGGCCGTGTCGATGAGGCTATTCAGAAGACTGCCGAGGCAAGTTCAGTAGCCCGTCACTTCAACGAAGCGCTCGAAGCTCACATGAAATTCAACGCCGAACTGGGCAAGAAGACCTCGGCCGAAGGTGCCGCCACCAAGGACTTCGCCACCTGGTCGTCCCTGATTGTTGCCGGCATCGCCATCCTGATCGTCGGCGGCCTGGCCGTCCAGATTCGCAGCAGCCTGACCGCCCGCCTGCAGGAAGCCGGTGTTCTGGCCAACGCCATTGCCGGCGGCGATCTGTCCAACCGGAACACCCCGCGCTCGATTTCCGATGACGAAGCCGGCCAGCTGATCCAGTCCATGGAAAAAATGCGCCAGGACCTTGCCCGGACGGTCGGCCAGATTGCTTCAAACAGCGACCAGCTTTCCTCGTCCGCCGCGCAGCTGTCGATCACTGCCCAGCAGGTATCGGCCAGCACGCAGAGCCAGTCCAGTTCCACCGCCTCGTCGGCAGCCGCGGTCGAGGAGCTGACCGTCAGTATCGACCACGTTGGCGCCAGCGCCGACGATGCCAGCGATCGTGCCCGCGCGGCCGGCGATCTGGCCGTCGACAGTGGCAAGGGTGTGCAATCGGCCACGTCGCAGATCAACAAGGTGGCACGCAGCGTGGAAGATACCGCTCACCAGATACATACGCTCTCCGAACACATCCAGAAGGTCGGCAATATCACCACCGTCATCCGGGAAGTGGCCGACCAGACCAACCTGCTCGCCCTCAACGCCGCCATCGAAGCGGCCCGTGCCGGTGAACAGGGACGCGGCTTCGCGGTGGTCGCCGACGAAGTGCGCAAGCTGGCCGAACGGACCACGCTGTCGGTTCAGGAAATCAGCACGGTCATCTCGACGATCCAGAGCAGCGTTTCGGTCGCCGTTTCGGGGATGCAGGAAAACTGCACGCTGGTTGCCGGCGTCGTTCAATCGGCCGAGTCAGCCAGCAATTCCATGGAAGGCATCCGCGGAGCCACAGAGATGGTTCGCGATGCGATCACCGGCATTTCCGAAGCCATGCGCGAGCAGCGCAGCGCCTCGACCGAACTGTCGCGCAACGTCGAAGCCATCGCCCAAATGTCGGAAGAAAACTCGGCAGCCGTCGCCTCGGTCGCCGACACAGCCAGCATGCTGGTTAACGTGTCGAACAATCTGAAGACTGCAGTCGCCGGCTTCCGCCTCTAGCCCCCAGCAGTAGTGAGCGCTGGCCGGATCAGCCTTTCTTGAGGCAACCGGCCAGCGCTGCATCCATGGTCGCCAGATGGGTAGCGAACCAGGCCGGCAGATTGCGCGCATAGTCCCTTGCCATAGCCAGGCGCCCGGCCGCCACGCCACGCGCCAGATGGGCCAGTTCGCCCAATACGCGCAGGTGTTCGCCGTTGTGCTCGCCGGTAGCGGGAAAGCGGCAAGCCTTCATCAACTTGCCTTCATGCTCGAAATGCAGGCGCGTATGCTCCCGCAGCGCCTCGAACAAGGCCGGAAAGCTTTCATCCGGCGCGGCAAGTAGCCGGTCGGCCATCTCGACGAATTCGCGATGGGTGGCATCCATCTCCGCCACCCCGAGCGAAAAACGCTCATTCCAGGGCATCAGACTGCGCCGTGGACTTCGCGCTTGGCATTGTTGGTCGTCTTCATGGCTTCTTCGACGCTCATTTCGGGATACTTGTACTTGTGCCCCTTGAAGGCGTTGAACACGGTGACCACCTTGTCGGCCGAACTCTGACCCTTGAAGTCGCCCTTTTCGAGGGCCGCCAGATCGATCAACTCGTTCCAGCAAAGCCCTTCGGTCAGCGGAATGAAAGCGACGGTGGCACCATTGATGACCGAGACGAATGGCTTGGGGATGTTGACGGTGAACATCACGGCCACGGTGCTCGGATTCAGATCGCCCCCAAACTTTTCCATGAAGGCCGGCCAATGCTGGAGCTCTTCCAGCGAACCTGAGATCAGCTTCAACTCGTCGCCCTGAACCAGCACGGCGGCCTGCTTGAACAGCGCGACCGGCGGCTTGCGACGGCCCATATCATCCGCCACTTCGCCCTCAATGACGACCAGTTCGCCGCGATAGGCGGCCCAGCCGGCATCACTGGCGGCTTCCTTGAAATTGGAATTGAAAAATAGCGGTTCGTAACGATCCAGCAGCATGGTGTTTCCTCCCTGTTTAGAAATGGTTCAGAGCCTGTGACTTTATTGCGTGCGTTGAGCGGGTATGAACAAGCATTTCACAGGCTCTCAGGCCGGCACGGCGGCACCGATGAATTCGAAGACATCGGACTCGATGATTTCCAGCCCGACCTTCTTGCAGAAACGCCGCTCCTTGTCGGTCGGCGTGGCGATAAACACCCAGCCGGACGGCTGGGCGGCGGCGTAGATCATGTCGGCCATGACCATGCGCTCGGTATCGCGGTTCAGGCGCATGCCCATCAGCAGGTACTGCTTCCCCTTGCGCAGCTCCTTGACCTCCGGCGGAATCGAGAAGCCGCCCATCAGTTCGGTGATGAAATCGACGTAGTCGGCATCGGACGCGATATACACCGCCTCCGGCTTCGGCGTGCCCATCGGCTTGAACAGGATGGGGATGGCCGGATTGATGACGGTGCTTTTCTGGTAGGCGTTGCCGTCCCAGAACCACAGCTTGTAGCGGAAATCGGTGCCGCCGATGCGGGCAATGCCGGTGATCAGGTTGTGCGGCACATCGGCGTAGGAATCCTGCAGTTGCGTATCGCGGTTGATGTCGATGACGTAGTGCGGCGAGACGCCCTTCAGCCAGTCATGCAGCGCGCCGCGCGTCCATTGGGTTTCGCCATAAACACGGGTCAGGAACTTGGTGACCGTCGTCCGGCCGCGCTTCAGCTCGACGTTCATCGCGGCGCGCGGGAACTCGTACATCAGCTTTGGCGCCATCGGCTTGCCGTCGTTCATCGCGTAGATCAGCGAGTCGCTGTCTGCTGGAATCGGCGCGCCGGTCGCGACGTTCTTCACATCGGCGAGGACGCCGGGGCCAAGATAAGGAACGATGCTGCCGTCCTTGAGGCCGGCGAGCAGTTTTGCGCGGAGTTCTGGAGTCATTTTGTTTGCTCTGAGTTGGGTATGCCCCCTCACAGCAAATTCCACGCCCGACACCAGACAACGCAGTGGCGGGCCTTTCCGGCCGCACCAAAATGGCATTGTCGGGTTTGCGACAGCCGGCTTCTGAGCTAAACCAGCGCCGCACCGAAAATTTGCGATGCACTTGCACCAGGCGCTATGCTGAAAGTGTACCCAGCAACACTTCAATTCCGCCATGCGCTTTTCCCGCGTCTACCTGAACCGCCTGCAGAACCTGCCGCACATCGACGACACGGTAATCGTGATCGACGTCTTGCGGTCGTTCACCACGGCGGCCGTGGCGCTCGCCCGGGGCGCACGGGCGATTTATCCGGTCGAAGGCATCGCGGCGGCGGTCACCCTGGCCAACAGCTTGCCGAACGCGCTACTCGTTGGTGCGGTTGCCGGCGGCGACCCGGTGCCGAATTTCGATTTCGGCAACTCGCCATCGCAGTTGATGGCCGCCGATCTGGCGGGAAGAAACATTGTGCTGAGTACCGCTGCAGGCGTCCGCGGCCTGCAGCGTTTTCGCGGTATCCGTCGCCTCTTCGCCGCCAGCCTGGTCTGCGCCCGGGCCACGGCGGACGCGATCCGCGCCGCCGGGGCAAAAGATGTCTGTTTCGTGATCACTGGCGACTGGGTCGATCGCGATGGCGACGAGGATATCGCCTGTGCCGACTACATCGAAGCCCTGCTGCGCGGCGAGCCAGACAATGTGGATGCTTACGTGCAGCGGGTCAGAAACTCGGATTTCGGCCGGCGTTTTGGCTCGGAGGCCTGGCCCAACCTGCCCGCCGCCGACCTTGAACTGGCGGCCTCGCCAGACCTGTTCGGATTTGCCATGCCGGTCCGGCAAACCGGCGGGCATCTGCTCATCCGCTGAAGCGGTCCACCATTTTTGTCAGCCCATCGATTTTTCGATGGCTTCCAGCAGCTTCAAGGCACGCTCGCGGTTCTTGGCTGCCGCAGCGGCGCGCCCTTCGCTGTCGGCGCTTTCGGCGAGCGAGGACTGAATCAGGGCCTCGTGCGGGGTCATGCCGCCGAGGGCTGCTTCCAGCATCCGTTCGGCGTTAAGTTCGTCATCGTCGTTATTCTTGTCGGGCATCGCTGTTCTCCATTCGAATCGATGGCTTGCGTTTATACCAGCAAAAAGGCCCTGCGGAACCCGCAGGGCCTTCTATTTCACAGCCAAGGCGGAATTAACGGCCTTGCTTGGTCAGCGCGGCGATGTTGGCCTGGGCGGCATCGGCGAACTGCTTGGTAACGGCATTCATGTTGCCGAAAGCCGAATTGGCAGCAGCGATGGCGCTCTGGATGGCGGTGACAGCACCTTCGGAACCGACCGGTGCGGACTTGGCAGCCATCTCGAGCATGCCGGCCACGGACTTCTGGAAGTTGCCGACCTGGGCTTCGACCATCTTGGTCAGTTCCTGCTGGGTCTGGGTGGTGATTTCGTAGACCGAGCGGCCGTAGGCAACGGCCTTCTCGACAGCCGGCTGGGCCAACGAGGTCTGGGCGGCCAGGGCAGCTTGCGGATCCTTGGCGCCGATCACGGACTGGACGCCGGAAACGGTGTCTTCGAGAGCGGCACGGGCGGTGTCGAGGTTGAGGGCGGCGATGCGCTCGGCGGAAGCCAGGGCGGTGTTGGCCACGGCCAGCAGGGAATCGACGGTAGCCTTGTTGGCGGCGGTGAATTGTTCGGTATTGAGGGTCATGGTGGTTTCCTGAAAAAGTGTTTCAATCGGTGTGTTCGGGGTCCAGTATAGAGCACCCGAAGAAAAAATGGTGCACTGCAGCAAAATAAGTTTCTTTGCGCTCGGCAGTTGGACTACGCACCGCCGGCCTGCACTGCAGCGCATCGCTTTCCGACGAATGCCACGGTCACTTCCAAATTTGGCCGTTTTTTCGGGCCGACCGTAGCATTCGGAACGTGGTGCAAGAAGCCGTCAACTGGTCGGCCGCCAGCCACCGCCCAGGGCCTTGAACAGGCCGACCGCCGAGTCGAGCCTGGCCTGCCGCGCACCGATTGCTGCCAGTTGCGCCTCCTGCTGCGTGCGCTCGGCGTCGAGCACTTCCAGATAACCGACCTGCCCGGCGTCGTAACGCAGCCGGGAAAGCGCCAGCGCCTTCGTCGCCCGGTCGACGCGGATGGCCTGGGCGCCCTCGCCCTCGGCGTTTTCGCGCAGATTGACCAGCGCGTCGCGGACTTCCTTGTAGGCGGTCTGCAACGCGTTCTGCCAGGCGATCAGCGATTGCTGGTTAACCGCCTTGGCCTGGTCGACGCGCGCCGTGGTGCGGCCGAAGTCGAGGATGGGCATCAGCGCGGCGAGGCCGAGCGACCAGGTGCCGGACCCGGCGGTGAACAGGTCGGAGAGCGTCTTGCTCTCGCTGCCGATGCTGCCGGTCAGCGTGAATTTCGGGAAGTAGCCGGCCTTGGCGATGCCGATGCCGGCGTTGGCGGCGACCAGTTCCTGCTCGGCGCGCAGGACATCGGGGCGGGCTTCGATCAGGTCGGCCGGCAGGCCGGCCGGCGGTTGCGGCGGCAACGGCAGCTGGCGCAGGTCGCCGGCAGCGATCTGCAGCGCCGGGTTGCCGGTCAGCAGCGCCAGCTGGTGTTCGGCCAGGGCGCGCAGGCGGCGCTGTTCGGCCAGTTGCGCCTGGGCGGCGGCGAGCAGGCCTTCGGCCTGGTAGCCGTCGAGCGGCGAGATCAGGCCGGCCTCGGTCCGGATGCGGATCAGTTTCAGGCTCTCCTCGCGGCTTTTCAGCGTCTGGCCAGTGACGGCCAGTTGCGCGTCGTAGGCGCGCAGGGCCAGGTAGTTGCTGGCGATCAGCCCGGCGACGCTGAGCCGGACGGCGTCGCGCCCATAGCGGCTGGCCAGCATGCTGGCCTGGGCCGACTCGTTGGCGCGGCGAATGCGGCCCCAGACGTCGGTTTCGAACGAGGTGCTCAGCGCGGCGCTGCGCGAATGGCGCAGGCGCGGCATCGAGCTGTTGAAAGTTGAAGTTTTGGTGCTTGCCCGGCTGTTGCTGAGGCCGGCTTCGCCGTCGATTTCCGGGAAGAAGGAGGCGCCGGCCTCGCGGGCGACGGCATCGGCCTGTTCGACGCGGGCGACGGCCAGGCGCAGGTCGGCATTGTTGGCCAGCGCCTGGTCGACCAGGTCGTTCAGCGTCGCATCGTCGAACAGGGTCCACCAGCGCGGATCGATGGCCGGGTTGGGCGCGATGGCGACCGATTCGGCCGGCTTGCTCTCGGCGAACAGGCTGGGCAGCAGCGCGGCCGGGCGCAGGTAGTCGGGGCCGATGGCACAGCCGCTCAGCGCCAGGGCCAGCGCAATCGGGCTCAGGCGGGAAAGGACGGGGGAAATCATGCTTGCTCCTCCTCGTTGACGTCGAGGTGCCGGGGATCGATCTGCTTGCCGCGCTCCAGCCACTTGAAGAAGAGCGGCACGAATAGCGTGGCGATGAAGGTGGCGGCCAGCATGCCGCCGAAGACGCCGGTACCCATCGACTGGCGGGCGCCGGCGCCAGCGCCGGTGGCAGTGACCAGCGGGAAGACGCCAAGCACGAAGGCCAGCGAAGTCATGATGATCGGCCGCAGGCGCAGGCGGGCGGCTTCGATGGCCGCTTCGGCCGCGCTCATCCCTTCGCCGTACTTCTGGGCGGCGAATTCGACGATCAGGATGGCATTCTTCGAGGCCAGGCCGATCAGCACGACGAGGCCGATCTGGAAGTAGATGTCGTTCGGCATGCCGCGCAGCCAGATCGCCGTCAGCGCGCCCATCAGCGCGAAGGGCACGGCCATCACGACAGCGATGGGCAGCGACCACTTTTCGTATTGGGCGGCGAGGATCAGGAAGACCATCACGATGGCGAAACCGAAGGCCTGCAGCGACGAGCCGGAAGTGCGCTTTTCCTGGAAGACCTGGCCGGTCCAGGCGATGCCGTAGCCGTCGGGCAGCGTCGCGGCAGCGACTTCCTCGACGATCCGGATGGCGTCGCCAGAACTGACTTCCGGCTTGCTGTCGCCCATCACCTTGGCGCTGACGAAGCCGTTGAAGCGCTCGATCTGCTCCGGTCCGACGATGTTCTGCACGCGGCTGACCGCCGACAGCGGGATCATCGCGCCGGTCGTCGCGCTCTTCACGTAAACCTTGCCGATGTCGTCGGCCTTCATCCGGTAGTTGGCTTCGGCCTGCAACTGCACGCGGTAGACGCGGCCGGCCTTGTTGAAGTCATTGACGTAGAGCGCGCCCATCGTGCTTTGCAGCGTCGAGTAGATGTCGGCGATCGGGATACCCAGGGCCAGCGCCTTCTGTTCGTCGACCTCGACGAACAGCTGGGGCACGGTCGGCCGGAAGAAGGTCGAGATGCGGGTGAATTCCGGATGCTTCTGCAACTCGGCGATGAAGCCCTGGGTGACCTCGTTGAGCTTGCGGACATCGCCGTCCGCGCGGTTCTGGACATAGACCTCGAAGCCACCGGCGGTGCCGAGGCCGCGAATCGGCGGCGGATTGAAGACCAGTCCGATGCCGTCCGGCTGCATCATGCCGAAGCCCATGAACTTGCCGGCCAGGTCCTGCGCCTTGGCCTGGCGTTCCGACCAGTCCTTGAGCGGGATGAAGATGGTGCCGGCGTTGGGCTTGTTGCCGCCACCGATCAGGTCGAAGCCGGAAACGATGAAGGTGTGGGCCACCGCCTCGTCCTTGGCGAACATCTGGCGCATGCTTTCGCCGGTCTTTTCGGTTCGCTTCAGCGTCGCGCCGTCGGGCAGGATCAGCGCCGAGATCAGGTAACCCTGGTCTTCGGCCGGCACGAAGCCGCCGGGGATGACGCGGAAGAATGCTACGGTCGCCCCGATAACCAGGGCAAAAACCACGGCGCCGATGATGCCGTGCTTGAGCGTCAAGCCGACGGCGCTGGTGTAGGTCCGGGTCAGGCGCTCGAACATCCGGTTGAACGGGGCAAACCACTTGTTCTCGGTGTGCTGCGCCTTGAGCAGCAGGGCACAGAGCGCCGGCGTCAAAGTCAGCGCGACGACGCCGGAGAGCACGACGGCGACCGCGACGGTAACCGCGAACTGTTTATAAAGCTGGCCGGCGATACCGCCGAGGAAGGCGACCGGGATGAACACCGCGCAGAGCACCAGGACGATGGCGATCAGCGCCCCGGTCACCTGCTGCATGGCCTTGATCGCTGCCTGCTTGGGCGGCAGCTTTTCTTCGGCCATCAGGCGCTCGACGTTCTCGAGCACGACGATGGCGTCGTCGACGACGATGCCGATGGCCAGCACCATCGCGAACAGCGTCAGCATGTTGATCGAGAAGCCGAACAGCCACAGGCCGGCGAAGGAGCCGATCAGCGAGATCGGCACGGCGATCATCGGGATCAGCGTCGCGCGCCAGCTCTGCAGGAACAGGAAGACGACGGCCAGCACCAGCAGCATGGCCTCGGCCAGCGTCTTGACGACCTCCCGGATTGAGGCCGAGACGAAGCGCGTCGTGTCGTAGGGAATGACGTAGTCCATGCCTTCCGGGAAACGCAGCTTCAATTCGTCCATCTTGGTACGGATCGAGGCGGCAGTTTCCAGCGCGTTGGCGCCGGTCTGCAGGAAGATGCCCATGGCGATGGTCGGCTGGCCGTCCAGCGTCACGCGCTGGTCGTAGTTGTAGGCACCGAGTTCGATGCGGGCGATGTCCTTGAGGCGCAACAGGCCGCCCGGGCCGCTGGCGCGGATGACGATGTTGCCGAACTCCTCTTCACTGAGCAGGCGGCCCTTGGCGGTCACCGTGTAGACCAGTTGCTGGTCGTCCGGCGCCGGCTCCTGGCCGACCTTGCCGGCCGCGTTCTGGGCGTTCTGGGCGGCGATGGCGGCGGCGATCTCGCTGGTCGTCACGCCGAGCTGGGCCATGCGGTCCGGCTTCAGCCAGATGCGCATCGAATAGTCCTGGGCGCCGAAGATGGTGACGTCGCCGACGCCCTTGATCCGCTTCAGTTCGTCGGCGATGTTCAGGCTGGCGTAGTTGGACAGGAACAGCGTGCTGTACTTGCCGCCCTCCGACTTCAGGGCGACAACGTTCAGGATGTCGTTGGAACGCTTCTGGACGATCACCCCGTTGGTCCGCACGGCGGCCGGCAGGCGCGGCTCGGCGGCCTTGACCCGGTTATTGACGTTGACCGCGGCGAGGTCGGCGTTGGTGCCGACCTCGAAGGTCGCGGTGATGGTCACCGTACCGTTGGCGGTCGCCGAGGAGTTGAAATACAACATGTTCTCGACGCCGTTCAACTGCTCCTCGATCGGCGCGGCGACGGTCTTGGCCAGCGTTTCGGCCGAAGCACCCGGGTAGGTGGCGGTGATCAGCACGGTCGGCGGCGCGATTTCCGGATACTGCGCAATCGGCAGCACACGCGAGGCGACCAGGCCGGCGATGACGATGATGATCGAGATGACCGACGCGAAGATCGGCCGGTTGATGAAGAAATGGGCCATGATCTCAGCCCTTCTTCGCCGCAGCCGCGGCCGGCTCGGCGCCGGGGACGGCCGGCGGATGCGGCGCGACCGGCGCGCCGGGGCGCAGCTTGATCAGGTTGTCGACGATCACCTTGTCGCCGGCGTTCAGCCCGCCGAGGATGACCCAGTCCTTGCCGTACCATTCGCCGGCCTTGACCGGGCGCGGCGCCACCTTGTTCTCGGCGCCGACGGTCATCACCAGCGTGCCCTGTTCGGTCTGCAGCACGGCCGATTGCGGCACCAGGAAGGCGCCGTCACGCTCGCCGGTGAGCAGGCGGACACGGACGAACTGGCCGGGCAGCAGCAGGCCGTCCGGGTTGTCGAATTCAGCGCGCAAAGCCTGGGTGCCCAGTGTCGTGTCGATATTGGTGGCAAGGAAGTTCAGTTTGCCCGGCTTGTCGTATTTCTGGCCGTTGCCCATGACCAGTTCGACGCCCCTGACGTCCTTGGCCGTCACGCGGCTGCCGGCGAACTTGGCCAGGTCGCTCTCGCCGAGGCTGAAGCGGACCCAGATCGGGTTGGTCTGGTAGATCGAGGTGAGCAGGCTGTCGGCGGTGGACACCAGGTTGCCGTCCGACTTGATCGCCCGCCCGGTGGTGCCGGCGACCGGCGCGGTGACGGTGGTCCACGACAGGTTCAGCTCGGCCTGGCGCAAGGCGGCCTGGGCCATGGCGTTGGCTGAAACGGCGTCGTCGTAATCCTTCTGGGCGATTGCCTTCGCTTCGGCCAGGCCCTTCAGGCGGCCGGCCTCGCGGGCGGTCTGCTCGGCCTTGGCCTTGGCCTCGGCCAGCGCGATTTCATAAGGGGCGCGGTCGATCTGGAACAAGGGCTGGCCGGATTTCACCGTCTCGCCTTCCTGATACAGGCGCTTGACCAGGATGCCGCCGACGCGGGCGCGCACCTCGGTTTCCCGGGCGCCTTCGGTCTGCGCCATGATCTCGATGCTGGTCGGCACCTTCTGCGGCTGCATCTCGATCACCGTCACCGGCATCGGCCCCATCTGGGGCGGTCCGCCGGCCTGCTTGTCGCCGGAACAGCCGGCGGCAACCAGGGCACCGATCAGCACTGAAACGAAAAACGGCAGCGCCTGGCGCTGAAATCCTGAATTGGGGGTCACGGTTATTCTCCTTGATTGTTCTCGCTGGCTAAATTATAAACATTCATGGATGTATGTAAATATTTATTGTGTAAAATTCAGTTTGTGAGATGTAACAACAGGCGGAAGGTTCGCCGGGAGACAGGGATGGTCAGGAAAACCAAGGAAGAGGCAGACAAGACACGCAAGGACATCATCGACGCGGCGCGCCGGGTGTTCCACGAATGCGGGGTCAGCCGTTCCTCGCTCGACAAGATCGCCAAGGACGCCGGCGTCACGCGCGGTGCCGTGTATTGGCATTTCGAGGACAAGGCCGAACTGTTCTTTGCCATGCGCGAAGACGTTTTCGCGCCGCTGGTTGAGCGTACCGATACCCTGCTCTTTTCAGCCGATTTCAGCGATCCGCTCGATGCCATCGAAGCCTCGGTCAAGGAGTTCTTCCGCGTCCTGGAGGATTGCGCAGTGGTCCGCGAGGTCTTCGAAATCATGATTTCGCGCTGTGAGTACGTCGACGAATTCGCCAGCGTCCAGGAAGAAATCGGTCGCCCGGCGCAGACCTTTCTCGCCAAGATCGAGCGCGTCTATCAGCAGGCGGCGACCAAGGGTACCCTGCGTGCCGGACTCGATCCGCTGGCCGCAGCCCGCGATACCTGGGCCTTCACCAGCGGCCTGCTCCATCTGCTGCTCAGTTGCCAGAAGGGCACCGACCTGGGCCAGCACGTCCCCGCCATGATCGCCACCCACATGGCCCTGCGCCGCGCCGGCTGATCGCCCCCACGGACGACGCCAATTTTGGCCGTTTTTTAGGAGCGACCGTAGCATTCGGGGTGGGCAGCCCGGGCCGCGGAACGATTCCCGTATACTGGCAGTCTCTCCTGGCAGCACGGAAAATCATCATGTCCGATACTCCGACCGCGCTCTCGCGGACCTTCACCGAATTTTTCGAGTCGGAAAAATCCGGCGCCGTTGTCCTGATCCTGTGCACCCTGCTGTCGCTGGCCGTCGCGAACTCAGCGCTGGGTCCGGCCTATCTGGATTTCTGGCACATCAGAGTGATCGGACTGAGCATCGAGCACTGGGTCAATGATGCACTGATGGCGATATTTTTCCTGTTTGTCGGACTGGAACTGGAGCGCGAGCTATACAGCGGCGAGCTTTCCGATTTCCGCAAGGCGCTCCTGCCGATTGTGGCGGCAGCCGGCGGCATCGCGGTGCCGGCGCTGATCCATTTCTCGCTGAATACCGGGACACCGACGCAGCCGGGCAGCGGCATTCCGATGGCGACCGACATCGCATTCGCCCTTGGCGCGCTGGCGCTGCTCGGGCGCCGCGTTCCCGCCTCGCTCAAGGTCTTTCTGGCAGCGCTGGCGGTCATGGACGACCTCGGTGCGATCATCGTGATTGCCGTGTTTTATTCCGCTGGCCTTTCACCGGCCTATCTGCTGGCGGCGCTGGCGGTGTTCGGCGGCCTGGTCGTCCTCAATCGCTGCCGGGTGATGGCACTGACCCCCTATCTCCTTGGCGGCGCCTTGATGTGGTACCTGATGCTCCGTTCGGGGATTCATGCCACCATCGCCGGGGTCTTGCTGGCCTTTGCCATTCCCTTTTCGGCCAGGGCCGAGGACGAGCAGTCGCCGTCGCACCGATTGGAGCATTTCCTCCACAAGCCGGTGGCTTTCCTGATCCTGCCGATCTTCGCTCTGGCCAATACCGGCATTGTGATCGGCTCCGGATGGTTGCAGGATCTCGCCAGCGCCAACAGTGCCGGCATCATCGGCGGTCTGGTGCTGGGCAAGCCACTCGGAATCACGCTGCTCAGTTTCCTGGCGGTGGCCATCGGCCTTTGCCGCCTGCCGAACGACCTGACGTGGCGCCATATTTTTGGCGCCGGCCTACTGGGCGGCATCGGCTTCACGATGTCCATCTTCATCACCAACCTGGCCTTCGCCGAGCAGGCGGCGATCATCAACGCTTCAAAGATGGCAATCCTGGTCGCTTCGCTGGCAGCGGGAACCCTGGGCTATGGCTGGCTGCGCCTGTGCAGCAGGTGACAGGTCACATTGTCGACAACGTGACATCGACGACGCCACCGACCACCAGGAACTCGTCCTCGCCCTGCAGGACGCCGGGCATCAGGCCACAGTGGAAGAAAATCTTGGTCAGCGGGATGTCGACAGCAAGAATGTAGTCGCCGAACTCGCAGGCGCGCTCGCGGCTGCAGGTGAATGAGTTGAGATTGTTGAGCAGCACGATGTGGTGGCCGCCGCTGCGCTTTTCCAGCACTTCATGGTCGGACATCCGGTTCACGCCCCGGTAGAGCGTGACATGCCGCGCCCCGTGATGGCGGCGGGCCAGTTCGAACTGGCAAAAGGTATAGACCAGATCGAGCTGGGCCTCGATGGCGTTGGTGCCATACAGGCCCTGCGAACGCATTTCCAGGTAGCGCCAATAGGCATCGCTGGCCGGGTCGCGTAGCGGCTGGCCGTGCCAGCGCGGCATCAGCCCGAAGCGCGACTCGACCCAGCCCTTGAGCACGGCCCCCTCGCGGCTGTCCGAATCGAAGCTCCAGCCGCGGATCATCTTGATGTAGTTGGCCTTGGCCCGACTCTTCCGGTGGCCCGTGAAACCCATCTCCTCCGGCCATTCGAGCTGGAAATGCACGGTCATGTAGTCACGGAAGACCTCGGGCCGCGCTTCAGGCGCCGCCGCCTCCAGGCGCTGGAACAGGTTGCGATGCAGTTCGGCAACGCCATCGAGCAGCAGTTCGGTCGGGTGTTGCTGGAATGTCAGGCCGCCGAGCACGACGGCGGGCAGATTGCAGCGATTGATCGGCAGGCGCGCCTCGCGCGGCAATGTCGCTTTGTAAGTGGCTGCGACTGGCAGGCCGCGGCTGTCTTGCAAAGGATCGGAAAGGGATCTGGCGCCGCCTAATTCCGGTTTTGCCTCGCTTCCACGCGACGCTTTGTAGTCACCCCTACAAAGGGTAGGGGAATTGTCGGATGTCTCCGCCCCGGTCAAAACTGTCTTTTTTTCTATTTTCATTGAAGATTCAATCGCTTGCGGTCTGCCAATCGACCTGGCACGCAACGTGCAGAAGGTGAGGTGCGACTCTCAATGATTCCTTCGCAAATCGATTGACAGACTAAGGAGATTACACCATGGCAAAACTGCGTCAATGCGCCATTTACGGCAAAGGCGGCATCGGCA